>OLGB01000003.1_pt1 | contig 295196 bp, 116 predicted proteins | sample 1605691 | NCBI WGS metagenome assembly OLGB01 (sample SAMEA3888925, study PRJEB22519) | human gut metagenome | biome: human gut; feature: human-associated habitat; material: faeces | place: Denmark | collected 2010 | reverse complement strand
GAATCGAACCCACGCGACCAGCTTGGAAGGCTGGGATTCTACCATTGAACTACACCCGCGTCAGGCTGCCCAACACAATGTCAGCCTGGGTATGATACCACAAGCGCCCAGCTTTGTCAAGATTTTTTGAAAATCAAGAGCTTGCTGAAGACATAGTTCAGCACGATGACCACCACGTTGCTGGCGAGCTTCACCGGCGTCCCCGGCCAGCCCAGCATATCCACGCATACGAACATGACCGCCAGGTCCAAAAGCCCTGTGGCCGCCCGGGCGGCTACGAACTTGCCCAGCTCCGGCCAGAGTACCTCCGGCGCAAAGCTCTTGGACTCAAAGACCCACAGCTTATTGGTCAGGTAGGCCACCGCAACAGAGAGTACCCAGGCAAGCACCGTGGCGGGGACGTTGGGGACGCCGAGGACCTCGTAACAGAGCCAGTACACCACCACGTTGACAGCCGTGGTCACCCCGCCAAAAAACAGGTAGAGGAAAATGCCGCGGTATTTTTCCCACAGAGCTTTCATTTGCACAGCTCCTTTCCCACCGTGACCACGTCCCCCGCCCCTACCAGTAAGATGAGATCGCCCGGCCGGGCGATCTGGCGCAGTTTGGCGGAAAGATCGCTCAGGCTGGGGCAGTAAAGACTGCCGGGCACGGCCTGGCTGAGCTGGGCGGAACTGACGCCCAGGGTGTCGGTCTCCCGGGCGGCGTAGATGTCGGTCAAGACCGCCAGGTCGGCCAGCTTCAAGACCTCCACAAAGTCGCCAAAGAGACTCTTTGTCCGGGTGTAGGTGTGGGGCTGGAAGGCGCAGATGACCCGGTCATAACCCAGGGGCCGGACGCCGGTCAGCAGGGCGCGGATCTCGCCGGGATGGTGGGCATAGTCATCGTAGACGGCGGCGCCGTTGACCTCCCCCAGCTTTTCAAAGCGGCGGCCAGCCCCGGTAAAGGCGGCCAGGCCCCGGCTGACGGCGTCGCCGCTCCAGCCAAGGGCGATGGCCGCCGCGGCGGCGGCCAGGGCGTTTTTTACGTTGTGGACGCCGGGAACGGCCAGGTCCACATGACAGAAAACACCGCCCTGGGCCATCACGTCAAAGCTGGCCAGGCCCTTGTGCCACTGGAGGTCGGCGGCGGTCACGTCTCCCCGTTCCAACCCGAAGGTGATCACCCGCCGGCCAATGCCCGCCAGAGCCTCCATGGTATTGGCGTCCTCGGCGTTGGCCACCACAGCCCCTGTCTCCGGCGTCAACTCGGCAAAGGCGCGAAAGGAGCGCTGGATCTGGGGCAGGCCGCCGGTGAAGTAGTCCAGATGGTCGGCCTCGATGTTTAAGATCACCGCCACGGTGGGGAAAAAGGACAGGAAGGAGTCGCAATACTCGCAGGATTCCATCACAATGGTGTCCCCCTGCCCCACCCGCCAGCCACGGCCCAGGACGGGCAGGGTGCCGCCGATCATGACGGTGGGGTCGGCGCCCTGGGCCAGGGCGATATGGGTACACATGGACGTGGTGGTGGTCTTGCCATGGGTCCCCGCCACGCACAGGGCCTTCTCCCACTCCCGCATCAGCGCGCCCCAGGCCTGGGCCCGCTCGAAAACGGGGATGCCCGCAGCCCGGGCGGCCACGATCTCGGGGTTATCGTCGTGGACGGCGGCGGTGCGGATGACAAGTTCCGCGCCGTTCACATTCTCGGCGGCATGGCCGATATAGACCGGCACGCCCAGAGCCTGAAGCTCCTCCACCGCCTGACTTTTTTGCATATCTGAACCGGTCACCGCCAGCCCCCGGCCCAGCAGCACGTGGGCCAGCGGCGCCATCGATACACCGCCGATGCCCATCAGATGGGCCCGGACGCCGGGCTTGAGATAGGGGCGGATGTCCCTCTGCTCCATGGTCAAAGCACCTCGCAAAGTGGTTTTGTTTTCCTAAGTGTACTCCAATTATCCCGGTTTTTCAAGAAAAACATACCAGGAGGGATGGACCTCCTGGTATGTAGGTGCTTTCAGTCGGCAAATATCTCCGCCGCGAGAGCCTGGGCGGTGCGCTCCACCCGGTCGAAGTCCACATAGGGGTTGTAGACCGCCTCCAGCTGATCGTGGAGGACCTTGGCCTGGGCCAGGGTCTCCATACCCTCGTCCAGCAGCGCCCCGGCCACCTTTTTGGTGAAGCGGACCCTGGCTCGGTTTCGCCGGAGCAGAGCCTGGTCGGCCATGGCGTCCAGCCGGATGCGGCGATAGGGGTTGCCGGGATAAGGCAGACGGGGCGAGCCGGTGACAAAGCCCACTCCCAACTCGGGCAGCAGCAGGTGCTGGATGCGCCGGGGGGCCATGGGGTCGGCGCACACCACCGCCCGGTGGCCTCGCTCCACTGCCGCCCCCAGCAGCTCCTCCAACATGGCGTGGGCCAGACCGTAGGAGTCGGACAGCTCATAGATTCGTTTACATAACTCATCCGCCGTCTCAAAGAAGCACACCGGGCCCTGACAACTGACGGCGCTCAAAAACCGCTCTGTGACCTCGCCGCCGGGACCGCGCTTGGGGATCTCCCGGGAGATGATGCCCCGGGTCCGCTTGCGGAGCTTTTCTTGCAGCTCTGGGGTCTCCAACAGGTCCCGGTTGTCCTCCAGCAGCTGGCCCGCGCCCTTGAGGCAGCGGTAGGCCCGGCGGTACTGGGCCTGGTAGGCCGCCATCAGGTCCATGACCTCTCCCTTGTGGAAGGCCAGCTCCTGCCGGTCGTAGCATTCCCCCAGGTTTACATAACATTCCACCGCCGCAGGGTACTTAGGCTCGATGACGTGGGGCGCGGTGCCGTCGGCGATGGCCACGGCCAGATCGGGGAAAATCACGCCGTCCAGGGAGTCGGGGTCGCCGGAGCAGTAGATGTACTCGGGGGTATGGCCCCGCTCCTCGCCCCATTGTCCCAGGCGCTTCATCAGCGTGGACTTGCCGCAGCCGGGGCCGCCCTTTAAAATGTAAATGGCCCGGGCCTTGGCCGGGTCCAGGAGCTTATCCATCAGCGAGTAGAAACCCCCGGGCGTGTTCGCGCCCAGGAAGTAGGAAATCCGTGCCATAAACGCACCTCCAATTCAAAACTCTGGTCTACTCTATGCGGCAAAGACCCCGGCGGTGCTTTTTGTGTATGTCGTACAAATTCCGCTTGCATACAGGGGCACGGTATGGTAAAATAGTGGATACCAAATTTTGTGGTAAAGGAGCGAACGCGCTATGCTGCATCTCGATCTCTCCCCTGCCCAGAGCTTTTTGGCTCCGGGCTATCACGACCAGCGCAAGGAAAAGCTGGCCCAGGCCCATGAGTGGCTGCAAACCGCCACCGGCCTCGGCAACGACTTTGTGGGCTGGGTCCATCTGCCCGTGGAGTACGACAAGGAGGAGTTCGCCCGCATCCAGGCCGCGGCTAAGAAAATTCAGAAGCAGTCCAAGGCCCTGGTGGTCATCGGCATCGGCGGGTCCTATCTGGGCGCTCGGGCCGTTATCGAGGTCCTGAAGAGCCCCAACTATAACGCTCTGCCCAAGGACACCCCGGACATCTACTTTGCCGGCAACGGTCTCAGCTCCGATGCGTTGCAGGAGATCGTCACCATGATCGGCGACCGGGACTTCTCGGTGAACATCATCTCCAAGTCGGGCACTACCACCGAGCCCGCCGTGGCCTTCCGGCTCTTTAAGGATATGCTGGAGAAGAAGTACGGCAAGGAGGGCGCTCGCGAGCGCATCTACGCCACCACCGACGCCGCCCGTGGCGCGCTGAAGGGCCTGGCCGACCGGGAGGGCTACGAGGAGTTTGTAGTGCCCGACGCCGTGGGCGGGCGCTTCAGCGTCCTTACCGCCGTAGGACTGCTGCCCATCGCCGTGGCGGGCATCGACATCAACGCCCTGATGGCCGGAGCCGCCGCTGAGCGGCAGGTCTGCATCGACCAACTTTCTGACTCCGCCGCCGCCCAGTATGCCGCCGCCCGCCACGCCCTCTACGAAGCAGGCAAGAGCGTGGAGATCCTGGCGGGCTTCGAGCCCTCCTTCCGCTTCTTTGGCGAGTGGTGGAAGCAGCTCTACGGCGAGAGCGAGGGCAAGCAGGGCCGGGGATTGCTCCCCGCCAGCGTGGACTTCACCGCCGACCTCCACTCCATGGGCCAGTACATCCAGCAGGGCCAGCGGTTGATGCTGGAAACGGTGGTCCGCTTTGAAAAGCCCCTCCATGAGGTGACCATCCCCAACGACCCCGATAACGTGGACGGGCTCAACTTCCTCACCGGCAAGACCCTCTCCTACGTCAACGAGCAGGCCATCCGGGGCACCCGGCTGGCCCATGTGGACGGCGGCGTGCCCAATATCGTCATCACCCTGCCCCGGCGGGACGAGGACTCCATCGGCCGGCTGATCTACTTCTTTGAGTACGCTTGCGGGCTCTCGGGCTACCTGCTGGAGGTCAACCCCTTCGATCAGCCCGGCGTGGAGGCCTACAAGAAGAATATGTTCGCCCTCCTGGGCAAGCCCGGCTACGAGGACCAAAAGGCCGCGCTGGAAGCCCGGCTGAAGTAAAGCCATATCGGCAAAAAAACAGCTCCTAGTCAGTTGACTAGGAGCTGTTTTTTACTGGGCTGTCACTTCTCGCGCTGTCCGACCAACTTAATACAGCTGGCGATGACGCCGAAGAGGAACCAGAAGAGGAACATATTGCGGGGATAGAACCAGGTGTATTCCACCAGGCCGATGAACAAGATGCCCACAAAGGCGCCCAGGGCAGCGGCGAGGACGCGGCGCAGCTCCTTGTCGGCCCGGCGGAAGGCCCCCAGGCCCTCCTTGATCTGGCCCAGCAGCAATCCCAAAAAGGCCAGCAGTCCGAAAAAGCCCGTCTCCCCCCACATCTGGAGGTAGTTATTGTGGGTGTGAATGGGGTAGTTGCCGTCGTAGAGGGTGGGATAGTGGCGGAAGACCCGGCCCATCACGTCGTTGCCAAGGCCGGTACCCGTCAGGCCGTAGTCCTTCAAAAGCCGTCCGGTGTCCTCCCAAATGGCCAATCGGTAGCGGGCGGAGGAATCCTTCATGTTGCCGATGGTCAGGATTCGGTTCAAAATGCTCTCGGGCAGGATGGGGATGGCGCACAGCCCCAGGATCACCATAGCGGGTAAAAAGCGCCAGTCCATCAACACCAGGAATACCACTACCGCCAGCACCAGCCCCAGCCAGCTGGAGCGGGAATAGGTCAGTCCAATGGCGGCCACGTCCAGTCCCAGGGCCACAAGACCCGCCAGCCGGCCTCGCCAACTCTTGGCGTTCAGCGTCAGCGCGCCCACCAGAGGCGTGAGCATCACCAACACCTCGGCGAAGTTGTTGGGGTTGTCGAAAAAGCCGTAGATACGCCCGGGCATCCCCTCATTGATGGTCATGTCCTGCTGGGAGGCCACGATCTCCACCCCCACATAGCCCTGGTAGCAGCCGTAGAGCGCCGCCACAGCCAACCCCACGGCCGCGCAGACCAGCACGGTCTTCAGCTGCCGCCGGGTGTCGATAGCGCTCACCGCCACCAGCACCAGGAAAAAGCCGGTGAGATGGAAGAGGTAGAAGCGAAGGGACATGGGAATGCTCAGCGACGTGACCAGCCCCAGAGTGATAAAGAGGAAATAGAGGGCGAACCACGGGCCCATGCGGCCCACCTCCAGGGACCGCTGACGGTCCGCGCAGCCCACGGCGTAGGCCAGCAGCAGCGCCGTAGCACCCAGGAAGGCATAGAGGTTGTCCCACCTCTCATGGGGCGCCACCAGCATCACCAGGACCAGGAGGCCCAGCAGCAGCCAGCTCTTCCGCCCCAAAGCGGTGACGCCCTTAAAACACACGCTGCCATCCCAGACCCGGCGTCCCAGGCGATAGACGCCCTTGGCGACGGTCACGGGGAGGTTAAAGAGCCAGACCACAGCCCGGCCAAAGCGGCTCTGGCTCCAGCCCCGCCAAAGGCTACCCTCCCGGGCGGCAAAGGCGCAAAAGCGGCTATGCTGTCCGGCAGTCTTCAGCCCCAGACGGCGGCGATGGAACCAGCCGCCGACAGCGCTCTGCGCCCAGGCGTTTTGCAAGCCGTGCCACAGGGCCAAAAGCCACCGGCACAGCACACTGTTTGCCGCTATCATCTTGCCACCGCCTTTTCATAGACCTGATAGGTATCCTCCGCCAAGGTATGGATCTCAAAGCGCCTGGCGATATTCTCCAATGCTCTTTCCCGGCACTGGGCGGTAAACGCCGGGTCCTCCAAAAACCGCCGCATACACTGGGCCATGCTTTCCGGGTCGTCGTACACCGCCAAAAGCCCGCCCTGGTCCGGCCCCTCCAGAATGTCCCGGTTGCCGCCCATGTCGGTGATGACGCAGGGCAGTCCCGCCGCCTGTGCCTCGATGATGAGGAAGCTGAGGGCCTCATGCTGAGAGGAATTGACGTACAGGTCGGACCCCTTGTAGAGGTTTTTGATGTCCTTGCGAAAGCCGATGAACTTCACCTGGTCGTCGGTGAGGCCCAACTGAGCGCATAAAGCCTTGGTGGGCTCCAGCAGCTCGCCGTCCCCGGCCAGCACCATAGTAAAGGGTTTTGCGCTAAGTTCAGACAGCCGCTTGAGCGAGCGCATGAGGTACGCGTGGCCCTTGTCGTGGGCAAAGCGGGAGGCGCAGAGCATGACAAAGCGGTCTTCCGGAATGCCCAGCTCAGAACGCAGGGTGGAGCTCTCTCCGGCCCAGGCCTCCAAGTCCACGCCGTTGAAAACTACCTGGATGCGGTCCCCCTTCCAGCCGTTTTGCATCAGCTGTTCCCGGCCTTTGTTGCACACGGCGATCATCTGGTCCTGGCGCTTGTCCAGCAGCCGGTTCGAAAGGCGGGTAACGAAATTGTTGGGGATGACGAAGTGGTTGGTATATACCACCCGGATCTTCTTGTTGTACCGCTTGGCCAGCAGGGCGGTATAGTGCTCTCGGAGGTAGTGGCAGTGGATCAAGTCGATGTCCCACTCCTCACAGAGCTTAGCCAGAGCCTTGGCGGCCTTGAGGTCAAAACGGCTAGTCATAGCGATGCGCCGTGTGGGCACCCCAAGGGCCTCCAGCCGTTCCACCAGGAGTCCGCTCTCGTTATAGGCAAAATAGGGGTCCACCCTGGACCCGCCCAGGTACTTGACCAGGGTCTCCACATACCGCTCCGTCCCCGCCTTTCCAGCGTGGTTGAGCAAATAAAGGACTTTCATCATGGCTTAGTCTCCCCCTTGCTCCAGGCCCAGGCCCCGGTTCACCATCTGGCCGATCTGCTGGGCAAACCGCTCCTCGTCCATGTCCAGATCCCCCTTGAGCCAGGTCAGGTAGGCCCGCATGACGCCGGCGGCGTATACCTCGCTGCACATTTGGAGGTAGGTCTCGTCGGTAACGCCCCGGTGGCGCAGCACGTCCTCAACCTCCGCGCGCAGGATGGCCCGCAGCCGCTCCATAAAATAGGTGTAGCCCGAGCCCTTGGCCAGGCGGCGATATAGCGGCATCTTCTCCGCCATGATGCTGTTCAGCGCCCGGAAGAACTTGGGCAGATCCATGGCCTGGCCAAAGACCGCTTCCCGCTTCAACTCCTCCTGGAGCCGTTCGATGGCGTCCTCGTAAAACTCCTCCAGGATCTCCTCTACCGAGCGGTAGTGGAGATAGAAGGTCTTGCGGTCCACATCGGCCCGCTGGGCAAGCTCAGTGACCGAGATCTTGTTGAATTCCTTCTCCCCCAGCAGCTCAAACAACGCCCGGGTCAAGGCTGTCTTGGTCCGGACCACACGCCTGTCCTGCGCCATCGCCATCCCTCTTTTTCTCTGGGACACAGGCCTTTGCCCGATCCCGGCTTTTGACGGCTCTTATTATAACGGACAAAATGGAAAAAATCAACACTTGACCATCATTTTGTCTTGTTATTTTTGACGGTAAAGTGGGGGTTGCATTTTGCGGCCAAATAGGTTACAATTTAGTAACAACAAGTTTCAAAGGAGGAACGCCCCTTGAAGAAACGTCTGCTGTGCCTGACGCTCGCTTTGCTGTCGATCTTGCCCTTGTGCGCCTGGTCGGTAGAGCCTCAGGAGACGGAGCCTGCCGCGGAGCCCATCGCAGCGGCGACCGAGCCAGCGCAAGCACCTACCCAAGATATTCCCACGGAGGCGGCCCCTGTGGAGGCGGCTGGCCCTGAAGAAACGCCCGCAGAGGAAACGCCCGCGCCTGCGGCCCCCGCGGTGCCCAATCAGTTTGAGATCTATGTGAACGGTCAGGCCGTGCCGGAAGCCCACTCTCTGCTGGAAAACGGCATCACCTATGTGGCCATCGACCCCGTCACCCGGGCTCTGTTCCCTGACGCTCAGAGCGCCTGGGGCGGCGGCAATACCGACGTGGAGGTGACCGGAGCGGGCTTTACCCTGTCCTACAACGCCCAGCGGCCCTACCTCATTTGCAATGGCCGGTATCTCTACTACACAAACGGCGTGCGGCTCCACCCCCAGGACAGCGCCTTTTTGGTGCCCGTCCGGGTGCTGGCCAAGGCCCTGGGCGCCCAGGTGGGCTGGGACGGCGCTGGGGTGTACCTCACCTCCGGCGCCCCCATCGAATCGGGCGAGACATTTTATAACGCCACCGACCTGGATCTGCTGGCCCGGGTGGTCCAGCATGAGAGCGGCAACCAGCCCCTAAAGGGCAAGATCGCCGTGGCTCAGGTGATCCTGAACCGGGTCAAGGCCGGCTCCCGGGCGGGCTTTGCCGACAGCGTCAGCGGCGTGATCTACCAAAAGGGCCAGTTCTCCGGCGCCACCAACGCCACGGCCAAGTCCGAGGCCATCATCGCCGCCAAGCTGGCCATGGACGGCGCCGACGTGGTGCCCGGCGCCTACTGGTTCAACGGCGTAGGCAAGTCCTTCTGGGCCAGCCGAAACAAGTCCCTTTTGTTCACCATCGGCAACCACGCCTTTTACGGCTGAGGGATAAAAAGGAAGAGCCATTGGCAGCAGCAATGCTCCCAATGGCTCTTTTTTGTGCCTTTTTTAGCTGAAAGTCAGCTTACTTCAGGCCGTTCTCATAGGCCTCGATCATCTTCTTGACCATCTGGCCGCCGACACTGCCGGCCTGACGGGCGGTGATGTCGCCGTTGTAGCCCTGCTTCAGATTGACGCCGACCTCATTGGCGGCCTCCATCTTGAACTTGTCCATGGCCTCGCGAGCCTGGGGGACGTTGATCTTGGAGTTCTTGGTAGACATAGTCGTTTCTCCTTTTCTCTTCTTTGTGGGTTCGTAGGTCATTTTCTTGACCCACGCCTAGTTTGAGCGGCAAACGAAAAGATATGAGGAGAAAACGCTGGGTGTTTTGGCAAATTTTGCGCCATAGCGGTGGGCTGAAAACACTGACAAAGGGTGGGAGCTGCCTGCTGACGGCGACGTTTTACGCCACTGCCGCGTTCTTATTGATCTGCTCAATGACTTGACGGATACCCAACCAGAGGGAAACGTCGGTAAAGACCTCCACGACACTGCCTTTATCGGTGAAGGGCGTCTCCTGAAGCACGGACAGATCTTTCATCATACCGTTATGGACAATATACTCCACGATCTGATTGACGAAATAGATCTGTCGGCTGTCCAGGCTGGAGTCGTCGAGGTATTTCGCGAATGCAGCCTTGGCGGCATTCATATCCAAGCCCACGATCTCCCGGACAAACTCCCCTAGCGGCTTTTTCCCGCAAGCGGCTTCATAGTCCTCCCGGGTCCCAACTTCACTCCAAAGAATGCGCTCCAGCGCCTGGACATCTTCCGGGGTCAGTGGAATATTTCCCTTTAATTTGGCGATCACCGCTTCGCTTTCGTGCTGCCGGATGTAAAATTCCGCTTTGGCCTTATAATTTTGCAGATCATCACTCTCCAGATCAGCCTCGTTCCAATCAATGGAGAGCAACTCGTCCTCAAAATTAGTATCATAGCGGGGAGAGCTCACGGGGATATACTTGATCAGATTCCGCAGTTCCTTGCGGATATGCTCAAACTCATTGATCCCGGCTCGATCCAGATAGTCAGTATGCAGGATCTGATGGATCAGCTCAGACTGGGCCATGATCTCCGGAATGTTGGACACTCCGGCAATGCTTTCTACTTTGCGAAGCAGATCCTTCCGGGCTCTGGGATAACGACTTCCCATGAGGTAGGCAAGCTCGATGCCGTAAATCAAAGCGTCAAATCGGACCGCCTTTGGATCGTCCTCGTCGGGCGTGACCAACGGGGCTAGTTCATCCCGGATCCGTTGGGTGTCCTCGTAGGTGAGGGCGGTATAGCTGACCGGATCAGAGTATTTCTCCACATACTTCAAATGCTGGCGCACCGCGAAATTTTCCCGGTTTAAGGCCTGAGCTTTCCCCAGCAGTTCCTTCACCAGCTCCTGACGGAAGGCAGTCAGTTCTTCTGTTTGAAACGCGAGGTCCTGTAGCTTATAGACGATCTGTACTTTCAAGGAGAACATAGCGCCCTGAAGGGTCATTTGGTTGGCAGTGGGGCGGCCCTTATTCATGCGGAAAAACTCAAAATTACCGCAGAAATCGAAGATGTAGAACTTACTCTTGTCCTCGCCGTCGATCAGTCCGGGACACAACCGGGTGCCCCGGCCGATCATCTGCCAGAACTTGGCCTTGCTCATCACCTTTTTGAAAAAGACCAGGTTCAGCACCTCCGGTACGTCGATGCCGGTGTCCAGCATATCCACCGAAATGGCGATCTGAGGTAGCTTTTGCGGGTCGGAGAACTCATCAATGACGCTTTGCGCGTAATTGATATAGTTGTCAATGACCTTGGCATAGCCGTTCAACTCCGGGTACTCTTCTCCAAAGACCTCCAAGATCTTTTCCGCGTGAATGTGGTTTTTTGCGAAGATGATCGTCTTGCCGATTTTCTCCCCATAGTCGATTGTTAGCCCGTTGGTCATAAGGATATGTAGGACTTCTCGAATCGTATCCCTGTTAAATACCCACTCGTTGAGGGCCGACGAGCTGATCTTATCCGGCAGGTTGCCGTTCTCATCTTCAAAGGTATCCTCATAGACTGCCTGATCCTCGGGAGAAAGCTCATCATAGGTGATGCCTTCCTCTATAAATTTTAACTTGCTCTCCACTGAGAGGAAGTCCACCAAAAAACCATCCTCCACCGCCTGGGCCAGCTCATAGCCGTAGGTGGGCACACCGCTTTGTAGCTCAAAAATGTCATAGGTATTCTTGTCGATCTCGTCTTTTGGGGTGGCAGTAAGGCCCACCAGGGGTGCGTCAAAGTAGTTGAAAATATCCCGGTACTTGTTGTAAATGGAACGGTGAGCCTCATCGCAGATCACAAGGTCAAAATGCCCGCAGGTGAAGAGCTTGCCCTCCTCGTCCCGGACCATGTCGATGCAGTTCATCATGGTCTGGTAGGTGGAAAACACACACCGGGCGGTATAGTTGTCCTTCTCTTCGCAGAGGTTGGTCACGGAGAGGTCAGGCAATAGGTTCACAAAGCTGCGTTTGGCCTGGGTGACCAAGGAATTCCGGTCGGCCAGGAACAGGATGTTTTTTACCCAGCCCTGCTCCAGCAGCACCTTGCATAGGGCGATCACCGTCCGGGTCTTCCCCGATCCGGTAGCCATGACCAGAAGAGCCTTTCGGCGGTTGCGCACCCCAAAGCAGTCGCACACGGCCTTCACTGCCGCATCCTGGTAATACCGCCCAGCAATGGTTTTATCTACCCGGATATTTTTAAGGCTTGTCCGCATGGAACGCAGATTGAAAAGCTTCTCCAGATCCCGCTTAGAGTAGACCGCCGCCACCCGCCGCTCAGGATACTGGCCGTCCTCGATCCGGGTCTCAAAGCCGTTGGAGAGGAAGATCACCGGTCGGCGGCCATACTGTTTCTCCAAAAGGTCGGCGTAGAGCTTGGCCTGCTGGCGGCCCTTGGACACGTCCACGCAGGTGCGTTTTGCCTCCAGCACCGCCAGGGGGCGACCATCGTCGCCGTAGAGCACATAATCGGCGTAGCCCACCTCCGATTTGTTGGGCATGCCGGGTAGCTCCACCTCTTTGAGCCAGTCCTTGCCCTCGACCCAGCCGGCGTCAGTGAGCATCACATCGATATAGAGCTTCCGGGTCTTAAACTCAGAGATATCCAGAGGCTTGGGCACATATTGGGGCTGTTGCTCCGCCCGACGAGCGGTGAGTTCTTCCCGGAGGGCGGCGTTCTCTGCTATGAGCCGTTCCAGCTCGATCTCCGCCTGAGGCGCCGCCGGGGCCGGGACTGCTTCCGGCTTACCCGCCAGGAGGGTGCGGTCAAAGTCCCGGCCCTCATAGCCCCGCACATAGCAGTAGGCCACAAAATCCAGGAACACAAAGAGGTTTTCCAGACACAACTCCGCCTGCTCCCGGGTTACCTTCTTTCCGCCGTGGGCAGCATTGTTGCCCACCTTGCGAATAAACTCTATCCGCCGCCAGAGGTCGGTATCCACCAGCTCTCGAAACTCCTCGCTTCCCATCAGGGCCACCAGCCGGGTGTCGTAGGGCATAGCGAGACTGCCGTCCACGGAATACATCCATTTGACGGCCGCTTCCATCGCCCGCCGGCAGTTCACCGCGCAAGTGGCGATATCGATATGTAGGACCCGCTCCGCCGCCACAGCGGTCTCGGCGAAGGGTTCAAATTGGGGATAGGAGAGAAGAAAATCGAAGTTGGTCATATGGGTATCACCTCCATTCAGTCGGCATCGACTGGCGGCCGGGCGTTAGTTTGTGACTCTGATCAGGCTCGCCATCCGAGTTCTTTGGCGATTATTTTAACATGCTTAATAAACGCGTCATCTGGCCGCTTTTCTTTGACTGTTTGGTCATCTGTCGAAGCCCAACGGTAAATTTGCTCAATACTTCCGTAACCGCGTCCGAATATCTTCGCGTATTTCACGCAACTGCTTTTTGTGGGCGCATCCGACAAAACAACTCGAAGTTCTTCATCCGTCCAACTTTCGCCGCGATTTGGTCTTTTGCGCTTGCTGTCGCTTTTGATTTGAAATTCAATCAGGAATTTTTCCGCCAAACGCATTTTTTCTTCGTGGGATAGGTTTTCTACGTCCGCACCAAGCAAATCAAACATGCGGGTTTTAAAATCAGCTTTTCTCATGCAAATACCCCCTTAAGTTCTTTTGTAAGTGTAATGCTCATGAAAAATATTGCTGCATCAGGGATTTTTTTAGTACTTCCAGTTTATCCAAACTTTTCCGGATTGTCAATTTTGATTTATCGATTAGTTCAGCCCAAAGCGAAAATCGTTTTTGTTCCTCAATAGGAGCACAAATTATTTTCATCTTCCGAATAATGGCATGTGAAATATTTGGCTGCGCTGCTCCAGAACGATGTTCAAGCATCCATGTTTCATTCTTTTTAACGGCATAATATAAGTATAGAGGCTCAAAATCCTTGCTCGGAAGCAGTGTGCAAACCGCTTGATTAGTAGTTAGAGGTATTGTAATTAAGCCCACTTTTCCTGCCGTCGCGCCATACATTGCAATCACGACGCTGTTTCGGGGCACCCATTTAGCAGATGAACTTTTTAGTCCCAACTCAGTAATATTTCTTTCTGTTCTGTGTATATAGCCGAGGTTAACTTCTCCGCTTGTCAGCCACGGAATTTTACCTCCATCATAGAACTCTGAGTGTTTACTTGAAGGCGTTCCACCAGAAGTGGTTTCTATTTTATCGCCGATCATTACCTCTGGATATTTGCCTTCAAACATCTCGACAAATCGAGATTTGACCAGTTCATCCAGCTTGGCAAGTTGCTGTTTGCGGAGCGAAAGTAAACCATCTATTCTTTCCAAAATTAACGCAATATGTTGCTGTTCTTCTAATGTCCTTTCTGGGATAATCATTTTGCGCATATCAGCCTGTGTTAATTTCTGCCTTGTCGCTCCATTTACAAGCCCTGAGACATCATAATACATCAAGGAATAACACACATAACCTACATCATAGCCAACTTTGGGTTTCAAAACGTGCGCATGATTATTGACCCAACACTTTCCGAAGACGCGATATGCGATTGGCCTATCTTTGGAGCCAAAGTTTCCCCCATCTTCTGCTAATAAAATTAGGTCATCATCAAAAATATAATCTGCCACATAATCTTGAACCCCATTAGCGCCATAGTACGGATATGGCCCTGCAATGCGATCTGATGCAGTTATAGGAATGCGTTTGCTATCAAGAATTTCGCATACATCTTCTAACCTCGCCATCACACCATCCCCTCCAATTCCTCCAGGCCCTTCTGAATCTCCTCCTCCAGATCCCGAAGCTGGGCAAAGAGTTCGCTGGTGGGGGGGTATTCCACAGGCTTGTACTCGGTCTTTTTATACTTGTTGATGGAGAGGTCATAGCCGTTGTCCACGATTTCCTCCGTAGGTACCAGGAAGGACTGCTCGGTGCGCGCCCGGTCCTCCTCGGCGGCCAGGGCATGGAACCGGGCGATGACGTCGGGAATATCGTTTTCCGCCACGGGGATTCGCTTGTCATCCAGGGAGAAGCCGTCGGCGCGCATATCGTAGAACCACACCTTGTCCGTGCCGCCGTGATTGGTCTTGGTAAAGATCAGCACGGCGGTGGACACCCCGGCGTAGGGTTTGAAGACCCCGGAGGGCATGGAGATGACCGCCTGAAGGCGGTGACGCTCGATCAGTTCCTCGCGGATGGCCTTGTGCGCGGCGGAGGAGCCAAAGAGCACCCCGTCGGGGACGATACAGGCGCACCGGCCACCCACCTTGAGCATCTTCAAAAACAGCGCCAGAAACAGCAGCTCGGTCTTTTTCGTCTTGCACAGCTTCAGAAGGTCGGCGGAGACGATATCGGCGTCCAAACTGCCCTTAAAGGGGGGATTGGCCAGGATCAGAGTATACCGGTCCCGGTCGGTGTTCTGGTCGCTGAGGCTGTCCCGGTATTCGATAAAGGGATTTTCAATGCCGTGAGCCATCATGTTCATGGCTCCGATGCGGAGCATGGTGCGGTCCATGTCGTAGCCGTGGAACATCTCATTCATGTAATGGGCCTTTTTCTGGCGGTCAAACAGGACCTCCGCCTTGTGGTGCTCCTTCAGATACTCCCCCGCCGCCACCAGGAAGCCGGAGGTGCCGCAGGCCGGGTCACAGATCACCTCGTCGGGGCTGGGGGCCATCAGCGCTACCATCATTTTGATGATGTGCCGGGGGGTGCGGAACTGGCCGTTGCGCCCGGCGGTGGAGAGCTTGGAGAGGAGATACTCGTACACATCGCCTCGGACGTCGCTGTCCTTTATCTGGGCCATCTGGTCATAGATCTCGTCCAGGGCGGTGACCACCTTCTCCAGCAGCAAGGGAGTGGGCAGCTTAAAAATGGCGTCGTCCATATACTTGGCATAGCCGCTGGACTTATCGCCGTGGAGATTTTTGATAAAGGGGAAGACATTCTCCTGCATCACGGAATACATCTGCCCGGCGGGAAAATCGTGAAACACCGACCATTTGAGCTGCTGACCGGGGACGGTGCGGTCCCCGATCTGCACCTCTTCGGCAAAAATGCTTTTGTAGGGAAGCCCCAGCATGGCGCTCTCCTTGGCGCGGAGGTTGTCCGACTCGTCCAGGTCGTGGATGAACATCAGATAGGTCATCTGCTCAATGACCTCCAGGGGGTTGGTGATCCCTCCGGCCGCGAAAGCGTCCCACAGTCGGTCTATCTTGTTTTTCAACTCGCCAGTGACCATGTCATTCTCTCTCCCTGTTCCAAATATAGGCAGTGTAGCGCCCACCGCTAAGCTTGATGATCTCGTCTTTTTTTTGCAATTCGATCAGAGTCCGCTGGACCGTTGCTTGGCTGACATCGGGGCACTTCTTCATGATCTCTGCCTTGGTGATCTTGCCGAGGGTGTCTTTGATGAGTTCACGAATACGCTCGGGCTTTGACATACCACTGGCGGTCAAGAGCTGTACGCGGGAAAAAAAATCCCGATAGGCGGCAACGATCACACCCAGCAGGTAACGCACAAATGGTGTGTAGTCATTTATGCCATCGTGCCACCCCACAGAGCTTTGCTGCAATGTCTCGTAATAAGTTTCTTTGCTTTGCTCAATAACTTTTTCGATGCTGATATATTTTCCGACAATATAGCCGCTGCGGTAAAGAAGTAACAAAGTCAGCAACCGGCTCATGCGACCATTGCCGTCATTGAAGGGGTGAATGCAGAGAAGATCCAGGATGAACATGGGAATCGCGAGCAACGGGTCAATGTCAGACTGTAGGGCCTCACGATAGGCATTACAGGCGCGTTCCACAGCTTCCGGAGTCTCCCATGCGGGGACAGGCTGAAAGCGAACGAAGCGGTTGCCGCCCGCATCAGTTTCCGCGATGATGTTATCAGAGTTTTTATAATTGCCGCCAATGGCGCTGCCGCTGAACTTGTATAGGTCGCGGTGGAGTTGCAAGATCATGGTCGGCCGCAGCGGAATATACTTGTAGCTTTCATGGATCGTGGTTAGCACATCGCGATAACCTGCAATTTCTTGCTCACTCCTGGAGCGGGGCGTGGTTTTGTCTAGAACGATTTTTTTCAGACGCTCATCAGAGGTATAAATACCCTCAATCTTATTGGAGGCTTCGGTGCTCTGGATCTTTGCGATATCTACAAGCCGGGTGAGCGTGTCACTGTGGGTCTCAACAAAAAGATTCTGCTCGCCCTTAAACTCATGAATCTGGGTCAGCAGTGCCACAATGTCCGGGGCAAGAAGCTGTTGCCACTTGCTACGATAATCGTAATTACGCATGAATTCACCTCAATGGCTGGGGGTGTTATGGGGACTCTGTCTATATTATACGCATCAATTATGCACAAGTCAATCCAATTTTATAATTTTTAAAAAAATTATAAAATTAGATTAACTAAAAAATATTAGTAAGTGGTTTTCTGCAGCAAAAAGACGACCAGGGGGATCCCTCTGACCGTCTTGTGTTATATTCTGATGGTGGCAACATATGTAATCTGCTGGCAATGCCCGTCTGGCTTTGGCGTATGTAGCTCATAGTTCGTACGGACGTCATGACTTGACCATCTGGCCGCCGACGCTGCCGGCCTGACGGGCGGTGATGTCGCCGTTGTAGCCCTGCTTCAGATTGACGCCGACCTCATTGGCGGCCTCCATCTTGAACTTGTCCATGGCCTCGCGAGCCTGGGGGACGTTGATCTTGGAGTTCTTGGTAGACATAGTCGTTTCTCCTTTTCTCTTCTTTGTGGGTTCGTAGGTCATTTTCTTGACCCACGCCTAGTTTGGACCGGAAGAGAAAAGTTATGATGTGCAATGTTTGGAAACGCAAAAAACAAAGTCGCGGATCACGCTTGCCCCTTTTTCGTTTTGTCCTCACCGGGGTTTGAACCGCCCTTTATCCCAGCAGCTCCTCAAAGTCGGCCAGGGTCAGCGGCTTGGAGTAGTAATACCCCTGGATATTATCCACTGCCAGGTCCCGCAAAAACGTCATCTGCTCCTCACGCTCCACACCCTCGGCGGTGACAGTCATGCCCAGGCGGTGGACCAGGCCGGTGATGGACTCGATCAGGGCGTTGCCCTCGTCCTGGCCGATGCAGTCCACCAGGGACTTGTCCAACTTCACGTTGTCAAAGCACCGGCGGGTCAGGGTGGACAGGGAGGAATAGCCGCTTCCAAAATCATCTATCTGGATGTGAAAGCCCACTTCCCGGAGCTGGCCAATGGCCTGGTCCAGGTTGGCCTTGCCCTCCATGGCGCTCTCGGTAATCTCCAGCTCAATGTACCTGGTCTCCAGGCCAAAGCTTTGGGCGATCCGGGCCAGGCGCTGGGCGATGTCAGGAAACAGAAGGCTCACTCGGGAGAGATTGACGGAGATGGGTACGACGGCCTTGCCCCGGTCCAGCCAGAACCGCTGCTGGGCACAGACGGCACGGAAGGTATACTCGTCCAGCTGGGCGATCATACCGTTTCGCTCAAACAGGGGGATGAACTTCCCCGGCGGCATGAGCCGCCCGTCCCGTTGCCGCCAGCGGACCAAGGCCTCCGCAGCCACCGGGCGGCCCGATCGGGGCTCGTATTTGGGCTGATACCACATCTCAAAGCGATGCTGGGCAATGGCCTGGTCAAACCGGGTCTCGATGTCGTGGGTCTGGCTGGCCCGATCCTTGTCCTCATCATTGTAGATGGCGTAGAAATAGTCCACCCGCACGCTGAGCCGCCGCAGGGCCACATTCACATCCCGATAGGCCCGCTCGGGGTCGCCGGTGGTAGTCACCGCCCGGGCGCCGAACTTGGGCATGATGGGCGGGATGCCCTGCTGGGGTGCGATGGCGGCGATCTGATCCCGGTAGAGCTTCAGCCGGGCCACCAGGGTCTCGTCCCCCTCGGCGTGGAGAAAGAGAAGAAAGCGGTCGGCGGAGACGCGGGCGCACAACTCCCCTTTTTCCAGGCCGCCCGTCAACCCCCCGTGCATGGCCCGAATGACCTCGTTGCCCCGCTGCACACCACAGGTGTTGTTCACCGAATCAAAGTCCCGCAGATCAGCGGAGACCACATAGCCCGGGCCGCTGACCTTGCGACCATCGGTCATCTTCTGACAAAATGCAGCGTAGTTGTCGCCGCCGGTAATGGGGTCCACATAGGCCAGACGGTGGAGGGCTTTTTGCTGGACGTGATAGGTCCAGAGGTAGACCAGCACGCACACAAGCAGCAGCGCTGTCACCACCGCGATCATGACCCGCACACTGTCCAGCATGGGCTGGGTCCGCTGGGTCAGCACCGCGGTGGGGACGATTGTGGTCAGATACCAGCCCGGGTGGCTGTCCAGCTCCATAACATGGAGATAGTCGTCATCCTGGCCGTTGGACACGGTGAGCATCAGCGCGCTTTGATCATGGCCCAGCACATGGCGCCGCAGCTGAGCCACAGCGGCGGCGTTGGCGGCATCCAAGTCATTTAAAAGGTCAAACAGGCTCTCCCCGGGCTGCCACACCCCCTCCCCCGCGGCAGCCACCAAAAGTCCGTCGCGCTGGAAGATACAGCTGGTGCCCTGGCCGGTGAAGGAGCCCACCTGCAGCAGTCGACTGAAGGTCTCGGTACGGTAGGCGGCGAACATGACTCCCATCAGCTCTCCCGTACCATCGCGGTAGACGGGCCCGGCGCAGAGGTTGATGCTCTCGCCGTCGCCGGAGAGCGTGTCGGTGGTAACGTCGGTAAATAGGGTCTCCCCCGCCGCGGCCCGGCGGAAAACGTCCCAGTGGGCCACCCCGGCGTAGACGCCGTCGGTCGTATAGACCTGGCCGCTGAGGTCGGCAAAGCCGATGCGCTTGACATTGTAGATGTCCACCAGCACCTTGAATTGGTCCACAAGAAAGGATGTGTCCTCCTCGTCGGACATCTGCACGCACATGGCCGCGAGGAGCATCCTGCGGCTATCCAGCACTGCCCGGAGCTTGGCGGCGTTTTGCTCGCCTACGTCCTGCAGCGTCTGCTCCACCTGCTGTTCCTCCTGGGCCACGATGGCGCGCAGGCAGCGGTCTACCACCATCCCCGCCAGCGCCAGGGCCAAAAGCCCCGCCAGGATCCGCGCCGCCAGGTGCTTGTGTCGCGCCGTCACACCGCCGCCTCCCCTCTTATCCGAACTGTCTCTCTTTGGTAAGTCTACAATATTTTACCATAAAGTGCCATCTGCCGCAAGGGTTTTCCCCGTCCGGGCCACAAAAAAAGAAGGGGCGGAAAAAAAGTGTTCCGTTTTGCCGGCAAGTGTGGTACAATAGCTTTACTTAGCGAACGCGGAGCGTGAGCTTAGTAAAACTTGTGCCTGCGGCATACCTGGGGGCGACCGGCCGCCTTTGCGGCAGGCGAGCTTAGAGGAAAGGGGTGGACCGGGCCGTGGCGGGAGCCGATCTCATGGACCGCAAGAAGCAGGTCTTGTGCATTTTGCTGCTGCTTTTGCTGGCAGGGGTCACTCTTTTCGTTGTCACCCAGACCACCTCCGGGCTGGATGTGGACCGCATCACGGAGTTCCTGGGCCGGATACATCCTATACTGCTGGCGCTCTCCGTGCTGGCAGCCCTGTCCTGCGTGGTGGTGGAGGGCTGGATCCTGCGGATGCTCTCCATGCGCCTGGGCCACAGCGCGCCTATGAAGCGCAGCGTCATGTGGGCGGCGGCGGATTACTACATCTCCGGCATCACCCCTCTGGCCACCGGCGGCCAGCCGGCGGCAGCCTACTTCATGCAAAAGGACGGCGTCCCCCTGGCGGAGGCCTCGCTGCTGCTGGTACTCAACACCACCATGTACCAAGGGGCCCTCTTCCTGCTGGGCATCCCCGGCATCATCATCGCCCTGGCCACGCCCCAGGTGTCCATCTCGCCAGGAGCGGCGTGGATGCTGGTGTACGGCTATGTGGCCATCTTCGCCATGCTGGTGGTGTGCGTGCTTTGTATGGTCCGGGGCAGTCTGGTCCGCACCATCGGTATCTTCTTTATCAGGATCTTTGCCAAGCTCCATCTGGTAAAGAACCCCGCCAGGTCCCTGGCCTCGCTCAACAGCGCCCTGGACGAATATGGCAAGACCGCCACGCTGATCGGCCGGGACAAAAAGGCCGTCTGGGCCACCTTGGGGCTCAATCTCCTCCAGCGAGCCCTGGCCGGTATCCCCATCTGCCTGCTGGCCATCGGTCTTGGCGTGGAGCCGGGGCTGCTGCCGGTGATCTTCTCGCTGAATGTCCTTTGCATCATCGGCGCCTCCGCCTTCCCCATTCCCGGCGCCGCGGGGGTGACCGAGCTGCTGTTCGTGCTGCTGCTGTCCCCGCTGCTGGGCAAGGCCACGGAGACGGTGATGCTCATCACAAGACTCCTGGTGTTCTATTTGTGCGTGCTGGTGGGCGGCGTGTGGACCTGGGCGCGGATGGTAAAGCGTACGCCCCAAACCCCCGAAAAAGACTGAAAGATAGAGGCGAAAGCAAATGCTTGGAAATTATGATTACACCGTTTGGCTCACCTACCTGTCCGCCATTTTGGGCGTCACGGGCACCCTCTTCGGCGTGGCGGGCAGCGGCCACCCCTGGACGGCGGGGGTCTGCCTGATCCTGTGCGCCATTCTGGACGGCTTTGACGGTCGGGTGGCCCGGTCCAAGAAAAACCGCACCGAAAGGGAAAAGCGCTACGGCATCGAGATCGACTCCTTTGCCGACACCATCTCTTTTGGATTGCTGCCCTGCGCTTTGGTGTACGCCATGGCCAAGGCCCTGGCCCCGGAGGCCGCCCCTGTCTTTTCCGCCGCCTTTTTCGTGATCGCTCCCCTGTTTGTGCTGACGGCCATTATCCGTCTGTCCAGCTTCAACATTCAGGCTGGGGACGCCCTGGAGACCGGCACCAAGGCCTTTACCGGCCTGCCCGTCACTTCCTCGGGCTTTCTCTGGCCCCAGCTGCTGCTGATCCAGTTCTTTTTGCGCGACACCTTTAACCTTCTGCCTATATGCCTGGTCGTGATGGTAGTCCAGGGCTTCTTGTTCCTCTTCAAGCCTCTTCGCATCCACAAAATGGGTCTCAAGCCCATTCTGGTCCTGGCTCTCATCGGCGCGGCAGAGATCATCTTCCTGGGCTATCTCTTTATCCACTATGGCATCTGAGCGCTCTACCGTGGACCTGGCGGCTCTGCGTCCCAGCGCTTCTCTGCGGTTTCTCTACAACACCCCGCCCGGCCGCCTTTTGCTGAAGGCTCTGACCCGTCCCAACCTGTCCAAGCTGGTGGGGCGGGTCTTATCGTCCTCTTTTTCCAAGACGTTTATCCCCCGCTTTATCCGAAAAAACCACATTGACCTGGAGCGCTATGACCTCTCGGCGGTGAAGAGCTACAACGACTTTTTCTCCCGGCCCCTCAAGCCCAGCGCTCTGCAGATCGAAGACGGTCTGATCTCCCCCTGCGACGCCAAACTCACCGTCTATCCCATTACCAAGGACGCCTTGTTTACCATCAAGCAAAGCGTCTATGACCTCCGGGAAATGCTGGGGGGAGACGACGCGCTGGCTAAGACTTTTCAGGGGGGCATGTGTCTCATTTTTCGTCTGAGCGTGGATAACTACCACCGCTACTGCTATTTTGACGACTGCGAGGAGCTGCGCTGGGAATTTATCCCCGGCGTGCTCCACACTGTTCAGCCCATCGCCTTCCACCGCTACAACGTCTACCATCGAAACTGCCGGGAATACACGGTACTGGACACCGTCCACTTCGGCACGGCGGTGCAGTTGGAGGTGGGAGCCCTATGCGTGGGAAAGATCGAGAACTACCATCAGCCTGGCCCCCACAAAAAAGGCCAGGAGAAGGGCAAATTCCTCTTCGGCGGCTCTACGGTGGTAGTGCTGCTTAGGGAGGGCGCAGCCCAAATCGACCCGGAGATCCTGGAAAATACCCGCAAGGGTCTGGAGACGGTGGTCACCATGGGCGAACAGATCGGAGCGGCGGCTTCTCAGCCCTAGCGTAGCGGCTGATGGCAGGCATTTCGCTCGACGCGCCAAGACAAAAAAAGCTCCAAGGCGAAATGCCTTGGAGCTTTTTCCTGTCTTGTTTACTTCCCCATCAGAGTCATGAGCCGCTCCAAAACAGCGGCGGCCTCAGCCCGGGTGACAGGACCCTTGGGGTCCAGCAGTCCGCCGGGCTTGCCCGTCAGCAGTCCCTTGCTGGTGAGCCACTGGAGGGCCTCCGCGGCCCAGTCCCCGGCGGTAAAGAAGTCCGGGTAGGAAGCGGGCATATTCTCCATGGAGGTGATCGGGTCATACTCACTCCAAAGCCCGTTTTCCAGCGCGAAGCGGAAGAGCATGGCGGCCAGCTGCTCTCGGGTAATGAGATCGTCCGGTGCAAAGGCGCCGTCTCCGTATCCGGTCACGATCCCCTTTTCCCCCGCCCAAGTCGCCCCGGCGGCATACCACGCGTCAGAGGCTACGTCGGGGAAGTGTGTGGTCCCCTGCAGGGCGGGGCTGCCCGCCAGGCGGTATAGCACGGTGGCTACCATGGCCCGGGTCATGGGCTGGTCCGGCCGGAAGAGGCCGTTGCCGGTGCCGGAGAACACCCCGGCGGCGGTGGTCCGCTGAACGCTGGGGGCAAACCAGTCGCCGGAATTGACGTCGGAGTAGCCGCTTATGGCGGTGACAGTGTCCGCGGCCAAAGCGTAGGCCGGCAGCGGCGCGGCCCGACGAGTGTTCACCTTCGTTGCCAAAGGCAGGCCCTGCTCAGCCAGGCCGTCCACGAACCACTGGGCGATGAGGTCGGCGCCGTAGATGTTCAGATGGGTGTCGTCGGTGGAGCCCTTTTCGTAGAACTCAGACCCGGCGAAGGGGGCGTAGCCCATAAAGCGGCTGTCGTGGGGCTTGACGCAGTTGAACATATCCTGGGCGGCGTCCACCCCCACCTGGTTGATCCAGGCGTTGGTGACGGCGTAGAGGTCGATGCAGGGGACGCTGGTGGCCACGCTCAGCGCCTGGGTAGCGCGGACATAGGCCTCCAGGCTCTCGTCGGAGAGCTTGCGGCGGGAGATGGAGGTGGCCAGGATGGGATGGGCCCCCTTCTCCCAAGCCAGGCGGATATAGTCCAGCATGGACGCCTGGAAGGAGCCGGCGGTGAAGCGGTCTCCGGCGGGGTCGGCATAGCTGTCGGCCTTGTTGTCGTTGTGTCCAAACTGGATGATGAGGTAGTCGCCCTTTGTCAGGGAATTCTGCAAAGTGGCGTAGTTGGCCTCGTTTTTGAAGCTGCCCGAGGAGCGGCCGGACAGGGCCAGGTCAATGACCTCCACACCGTCAAAGTAGCCCCCCAGCATCTGGGCCCAGCCCTTGCGGGGATAGCGGTCGTCCCCGTAGACGCTGGCGGTGGAATCGCCCACCACATAGACCTTGGCGGTGTCGGCCAGGTTGTCGTCGTTGCGGACGGGTTGGATCAGAGCCCTGCCGTCAGAAGCTGTAGCCGTGACCTCAAAATAGTCGCCGCTGTCCATGGCCATATCCGCCGCCACAGAGACGCTCTGGCCTACGGGCACGCCGGCAAAGGTATCCGCCACAGGGTAGGAGGCGGAATCCTTGGCCACACCGTCAGGACCGTAGACGGTGATCAGGACCTTGTCACCCCGGGCGGGATTGGGGTCGTTGCAGGTCAGGGCCACCGCCTGCAGCCTGCCGCCGTCGGCGGGGGTATAACGCAGCTTGCCGTCGGGGCCTTCGTAGACCCAAGAATCCAGCGTCACCGGCACGATGCCCACCACGGTAACTACAAAGGCCTTGGTCTCGGAGGCGTCGCCCCGGGTAATGGTGGCGGTCAGGGTGGCAGTCCTGGCCATGTCGGCGGCGGGATAGACCTTGCCGTCCCGGCCCACCACTGTCTCATCGGAACTGGCCCAGGTGATGGCGGTGCCCCGCTTGCCCGCGGCGGGCAGCTGGAGGTCCCGCTTCACAGCGGACAGCTCCCCCAGGGTCAGCGCCTCCTTGGCCACCGCCACGGCGGAGGTGTCGTCGGGGTCCGCCAGGACGGTGAGGGTAAAGGTCACGTCGGCGGCCAGTTCCCGCCGCTCCTGAACGGAGAAGTGGCCGGTCAGCTGGACCTGGGTCTCGTTCTTTTGGCAGTTCACCGCGCCGTTGACATCCACGACCTTTGTGTCCGAGCTGCTCCAGGACACGTCGCAGGAGCCAAACTGGCTCTCGTAGCTGTCCATCAGGGCCAGGTCGGCGTCGATGTGGTCGGCGTCGGGGTTTTCACCCCGAATACGCGCAAAGGGGAAGGCGGCGATCTCGGCGGCAAAGACCTGGGCGGGTTCCACATTTTGGAAGGAGCAGCCGTAGAGCCGCAGCTTGGAGCCGGAGGCGTAGACGGTGTAGGTGTGGCCGCCCTCTACGATGATGGTGGCCGACTCGTCCGCCGAGACCTCACGCTTCACGCCGTCAAATCCATCCATTGCCTGGCCGTTATCCATGATAAAAAACGCCTTTCCTGAATTGAGCCGGTACATCAGCTCCAGCGCGCCGGTCTTCACGCTGTTGTCAAAGGCAAAGGTATAATAGGTGCCCTTGCCCTCGGCGGTCTTGGGGTTGGCCTTGCCGGTGAGGAAGCTGTCGTAGCGCACGCCGGAGGCGGACTCCATAGGCAGGTCCAGCGCCGTGACGCTCCACTCGTCCGCCCCCAGCGTCAGGGTCATGCCAGGGATGCCGGTCTCCACAGTGGTCTCCGTCTCCGTGGCGCCGGGGCTCACCGAGGGGCGGAAAACGCCGGCCTCCGCCGCCGCGGCGGGGGCCACGCTCAGCCCCAGGGCCAGGGCTAATGCAAGGGCCAGGGAAAAAACTCGTTTCATGGGGATTCCTCCTATAATATATCAGTTTGTAAAGTTGACCTTGTGAAACAGAGCGCTGCCACCGGGCCGATTTTGGACGTTACGGGCAAACAGGGCGGGCTTTGCCCCGGACCAGGTAGACTGCCCGGCGTAGAAGGAGCCGGTCAGCAGCTCCTCGCTCCCATCGCCCCGGACATAGCCGTAGGTAACGCTGCCCCCTTCAAAGAAGTGGAGCCGCAAGGTGACGCAGCTGTCCTCCCAGGGTAGGCTGAGGGTCTCCTCCTCTTGCGCCAGCCCCTGGGCGCTCTGCTCTGTCACCGCCCCCCGGTAGAGGACCAGGCGGCGCCCGGCGGCGGTCCTTTGCAGGGCCAGGGCCGAGTAGCTGTGGCCCATAACGGCGATCCCCGCCTCGTCGCCGGTACTCTTGGCGTCCAGCGTCAGCGAGGCCTCCATGGTGAAGGCCCAGGCCTGGGGCATCTGGGTGAGGACGTTGGGCATGTACCACAAAAGGCTCTCTCCCCGGACGCAGGGCAAAATGGCAAGGCGCAGGCCGTGGTCCACAGTGTACCAGCCGGACTGTGGATTGGCCTGCCACTGCCACTGGAGAGCCAGGGCGGGGCCGGCAAAATCGTCGTCGGCATTCAGCGTAAAGTCATTTACCTTGTCAGGCAGAGGCAAGGGGTGCCGCAGCACCGGCTGGCCCACCCCCTGGCTGTTGGGACGCTCGCCCATGACGGGCCAGCCATCTTGCCAGGTCATGGGCTGAAGGTGGACCACCCGGCCGTAGACCCCCTTTTCCTGGAAGTGGAGGAACCAGTCCGTCCCCTGGGGGGTGTCCACCCAGGCCCCTTGGTGAGGACCGTTCACCGGGCTGGTCCCCTGGTGGAGGACGATCTTATCCTCATAGGGCCCCAGGGGCGAGCGGCTTCTCAGCACCGTCTGCCAGCCTGTACCCACGCCGCCGGCGGGGGCGAAGATGTAATACCAGCCGTCTCGTTTATAAAACTTGGGGCCCTCCATGGTGGGGTGTTTGACAGGGTCATTGTAGACCGTCACGCCCTGGTCCAAAAGGCTCATGCCGTCCGGGGCCATGGCGCACACGTCGATGCGGTGTTTGATCCCGCATCGGCTGCGGGCAAAGGCGTGGGCCAGATAGGCCTTGCCGTCGTCATCCCAGAAGGGGCATGGGTCGATCCAGCCCTTGCCCGCCCAGACACAGTGGAGCGGGCTCCAGGGTCCGGCGGGGTCAGAGGCGGTGGTGACGAAGATCCCCTCGTCGGGCAAGGGGATGTAGACATAGAAAAGGCCGTCATGATAGCGGATGGCGGGGGCCCAGGTCCCCGCACCGTGGCAGGGCTGGTCATAGCGCTCGAAGGGCAGCCGCTCCACGCACCAGGCAAGCTGCCGCCAGTGGACCAGATCCCTGGAGTGGAGCACCGGCACGCCGGGGAGGTAGGTAAAGGAGGAGGCCACCATATAGTAGTCCTCCCCCACCCGAATGGCGTCGGGGTCACTGAAGTCCATGGGCAGGATGGGGTTTTGGTAGGCGTCCGCCCCGGCCGGGGCGCAGTCATACAGGCGCATAAAAGCCCTCTCCTCTCTTGGGTCCAAATGCTTTTGTCCATCATACCACCGCCAGGCAACGCCGTCAAGGGCGGGTAAGTTGCATAAGGATCTTTGGGGGACCGGGCTGGATTTTTGACACTTCTCCCATGAATTTTTCTTGCGCCGAACTTGCAAATATGGTAGAATACTGTCTATATTCCTGCGTTAACGTGCTAAAGCACAAGAGAGGAGAGCGAAAACCCATGGAACAGATCGGCCAGGCCGTCGCCAACGTCAACGGCGTAGTCAACAACTTTGTGTGGGGCGTTCCCATGCTGGTGCTGCTGGTGGGCACGGGCATTTTGATGACCCTGCTCACCAAGGTCTTCCAAGTGACCCACTTTGGCCACTGGATGAAGAACACCATCGGCGGCATCTTCACCAACCGCCACATCACCGCCCACACCGGCAAGGAGGACAAGTCCATTAGCCAGTTCCAGAGCCTCTGTACCGCTCTGGCGGCCACCATCGGCACAGGCAACATCGTAGGCGTGGCCACCGCCATCGCCCTGGGCGGCCCGGGGGCTATCTTCTGGATGTGGATCGTGGCCATCTTCGGGATGATGACCAACTTCTCAGAAAACGTGCTGGGCATCTTCTACCGCCGCAAGAACGACGCGGGCGAGTGGCAGGGCGGCGCGATGTACTACCTCCGGGACGGTCTGGGCTCCCGCAAGGGCTGCAAGCACATCGGCGCTGTACTGGCGGTGCTGTTCAGCGTATTCGCGGTCATTGCCAGCTTCGGCATTGGCAACATGAGCCAGATCCACTCCATCTCCTCCAACATGAAAAGCGCCTTTGCCATCCCCACCTGGGTCACTGGCGTGGTGCTCATGGCCCTGGCGGCCCTGATCATCCTGGGCGGGCTCAAGCGCATCGCGGCGGTCACGGAGAAGCTGGTGCCCTTTATGGCCATCATCTATGTGGTGGGCGCGCTGGTGGTGGTAGGCATTAACGCCGGCAATATCGGCCCGGCCTTCGTCTCCATCTTCAAAGGCGCCTTCCAGATGGAGGCCGTGGGCGGCGGCATCGTAGGCACCGGCTTGAAGCTGGCCATCACCTGGGGCATGAAGCGGGGCGTCTTCTCCAACGAGGCGGGCCTGGGCTCCAGCGTCATGGTCCACTCCTCGTCCAATGTGAAAGAGCCGGTGCGGCAGGGCATGTGGGGCATCTTTGAGGTCTTTATGGACACCATCGTGGTGTGCACCCTCACCGCCCTGGTCATCCTCACCTCCACCAATCTGGTCAACACCGCCACCGGCCAGGCCAACGAGATCCTGGCCTATCGTGACGCCGCCGGTCAGGCCCAGGAGCTGGTCCTGGACGCCCGGGAGGACGATCTGAGCGTCTACTTTACCTTTGACAAAGACGGCAACGTGGACAAGCTGAAGCCGGAGTACACCCAGCAGGGCTACACCCGGCTGGAGTCCAGCTCCTATGTGAGCTACGCCTTCTCCCAGGTCTTCGGCAATGCCGGCTCGGCCTTTATTGCCATCGCCATTTTGCTCTTCGCCTTCTCCACGGTGCTGGGCTGGAGCCACTATGGCTCCACGGCCTTTGAATACCTCTTTGGCCACAAGGCCACCTTGGGCTACAAGGTCGTCTTCGTCGCCTTTATCGTGGTGGGCGCCACCATGAGCCTTCAGCTGGCCTGGGACCTGAGCGACACCTTCAACGGTCTGATGGCCATCCCCAACCTCATCGGCGTATTGAGCCTCAGCGGCGTAGTGATGAAGATCACCAAAAACTATGTGGACCGCCACCTCCGGGGGCTGGACGTAACGCCTATGTACTCCGCCTTCCCTGATGTGGAGGCCCAGCAGCTCAAGGACTGATCAAAACGCAAAGAAAGGCCCTCTCCCAACGGAGAGGGCCTTCTTTTTGTGAAACGCTCAAGTTTTGTTGGGCCGGCGCTGGACGTCTTCTCGCAGCAGACGGTAGAGCGCCGCGGCGATAGGAACGCCCAGGAGCATCCCGGTGACGCCCATGGTGCCGCCGCCGATAATGACGGCGGCCAGCACCCAGATGCCCGGCAGACCCAGAGTCTTACCGATGATCTTGGGGTAGATGAGGTTGCCCTCCACCTGCTGCAAAATGACCAGGTACAACAAGAAAAGGGCGGCCCGGAGGGGCGAGACGGTAAGGATGAGCAAAAAGCCGATAAAGCCGCCGATATAGCCGCCGATGACGGGGATCAGCGCGGTGAAGCCCACCACGGTGCCCACCACCGCGGCGAAGGGGAAGCCAAAAATCAGCATGCCCACCGAGCACATCACGCCCAAAACCACGGCGTCGGCGCCTTTGCCCACGATGTAGTCGTGGAAGCAGTCCTCAACCACAAGCAGCACGTGGACCAGCTTCTCCCGCCAGCTCTTCTTCAGGTATTTCCGGGCCAGGGTCTTGGCCTGACGGCCCAGCGACTCCTTGCCCGCCAGCACATAGGCGGCAAAGATCAGGGCCATGATCGCGTTGAAGGTGACGGAGATCACCGAGCCGATGACCTCGGCGGCAATGCCTGCCACGCTGCCAAAGCCGCTAAGCAAAACGCCGCCCACCCGTTCGATCAGCTCCTGCCAGTTGAGGCCGTTGAGCCACTGGGCAAGCTCGGGGCTGGCCAGGTCAGAGTTGGCCACGGTACTGCTGATGCTCTGGAGGGTGCCGGGCACTGTGGCCGCCAGCAGCTCGGCGCAGTCCACCAACTCCGGGATGACCAGCAATGCCAGCGCGGTGAGGATGATCCCCACGCACAAGAAGGCCAGCAGCAGGCAAACGCCCCGGCGGACCGGCCTGATCCAGGGCTTTTTGCTATTGGGAAAAAAGTGCCGCTCGAAAAAGCGCATGGGAATATTGAGGATAAAGGCGATGGCGCAGCCCACAAGGATGGGCGTGGCCGCCCGAAAAGCCAGCAGGAGAAAGTTCACCATCACATCCCAATACCGGATGCACAAAAACAGCCCAAAGGCGCTGACGCCGATGCGCAGACAGGTCTTCCAACTGGGCATGGGCCCTCACTCCCCTTCTTACTTGGTGATCTCGGTCAGCTTACCCACCACGCGGGTCCAGGAGGTACTCTCGCCGTCCCACAAAGTCCGCATATGGATGGAGAACCGCTCCGGGCCCCGGGGCAGGCAGAGGGTGTAGGTCCCCTCCGCGTTGGGATCGTCGGCGTCGGTCTTCTCCAAAAGTCCCTGGATCGTCCGGAACGAATCCCCCAAAGACACAACAGCGGGGTCGGCGTCGGGTTGGACCACCACCGGCTTGAGCCCCAGCCGCCCGGCCGCCTCCTTGGAGAGCTTGAGGCGCTGGTTGTCCCGGTCGTATTCAAAGATCAGGTCCTCGGTAACGTCAGCATAGAAGTCAAAACGGGCATTGGCCTGCTCCAGCAAGGTCAGAGTGCGGCGGGAGGCGCTCAGCTCGCCATGCTCCATCAGCTCGCTGGTGACCCGGCGGATCTCGGTAGAACCCATGGGCTCCACATCGCCCAGCTCCAGCTCCCGGTTGAGCCGGTCGGCACACTCCACCAGGCACTCCAGCAGCACCGGGTTAAAAGCGCCGCACTCGCCGTTGAGGATCATCTGCAGCGCCTGCTCGGGCGGATAAGGGTCCTTGTATACCCGCACGGCGGTCAGGGCGTCATACACGTCGGCCAGGGCCACCACCTGGGCGGCGATGGGGATCTCCTCGCCCTGGAGGCCGTCTGGGTAGCCCCGGCCATCCCAGCGCTCATGGTGCCAGCGGCAGATATCCCGGGCCACGCGCAAAAAGCCGTCGTTGTCCTCGATCCGGCCCGGCGTCTCCTCCAGCATCCGCGCGCCGATGACGGTGTGGGTCTTCATGATGTCAAACTCCTCCGGCGTCAGTCTGCCGGGCTTGTTGAGGATCTTCTCGTCAATGGATATCTTACCCACATCATGCAGGGCCGATGCGTTGGCGATGACGGCGATCTGGGCCGAGGTCAGGCCGTACTCCGGGCAATGGCGGCGGACGCTGTGGAGCAGCACGTCGGTGAACACCCGGACATGGCGCACATGCAGACCGCTCTCGCCGTTTCGGAATTCCACCACGTTGCTGAGGATCTCCACCATCTGGAAGTTGGAGCGCTCCTTCTCCATGATCTGCTCGGTGACCATATCCTCCAGCACCTGCTGCTTGGCATAGAGCCGGATGGTATTGCGCACACGGTAGCGGACGGTCTTTTCGTCAAAGGGACGGGTGATGTAGTCCGTGGCGCCTAGGTCGTAGGCCCGGTCGATATTCTCCGCCGAGCCGTCGGCCGAGATCATGATGACCGGAGTAGACTGGAGCCATTGGTTTTTGTTCATCAGCCACAACAGCGTGAAGCCATCGGTCTTGGGCATGACCACGTCCAGCAGCACCAGGTCGATCTCCGTCCAGTGTTCCTTGAGGATAGCGGCGGCCTCCGCGCCGTCGCAGGCCTCCAGGATATTGTAGTCCAAGGACAGGATGTCGCCCAGCAGTTCCCGGTTGAAGGCGGTGTCGTCCACGATCAGGATATTGCGCTTATTTCTGGCTGACTTATCCATAATTCCACTACTCCTGTTGTGTTCTCTCTGGCCGGCGTCTCTCACGCCTGGCTCTTTAGGACGGCGATGGCGGCGATGGTCTTTTCGTAGTCGGCGCGCACCGCGGCATAGAGCGGCGCGGGATCCTCCGCCGGCGTGCCCGGGCGCAGACACTCAGTGAGCTCGGAACTGGACTGGGCCAGCGCCGTCAAAGCCAGGTTCAGTGCCACTCCCTTCAGAGAGTGGGCGGCCCGGAAGGCGGTGGGCCAGTCGGCGGCGTCCATGGCGGCAGTCAGGTTCTGAAAGCTCTCGTCCGCGCGAAAGAGGCCCAGGAACTTTGTCACCCGCTCCTCCGAGCGCAGACGCCCCATGACCGCGTCATAGTCGCCGCCCATGCTGATATAACACTCCCGCAAGTCCATACGCAAACACCTGCTTTCCGTCCCCGGCCAGCACAGGCACAAGGAACCAGTTTGTTGGTATTGTATCACATCTATTTGCAAATGTGTAGTAGTTTTACATAAAAAATATTTAAAAAGTTCCGTAAAATCCTTGCATTTCCTTATGGAGCAATATATAATATTAGACGTATCTTTATACCTTGCGACAAAACAGAGCCGGAAGGGGGTGGATGGCTTGGAGGAAAACCGCTCTCCCGCCCAGGTGGTATTGCTCATTCCCGCGCTGGATCCGGACCGGCGGCTGCTGGAGCTGCTGGAGCGCCTGAAGGACAGCTGGGCCGGGCCTGTGGTGCTGGTGGATGACGGCAGCGACCAAGACCACAAGGATATCTTCACCCAGGCCCTGGGCTACGGCTGCGACATCGTAGTCCACGCGAAAAATCTGGGCAAGGGCCGGGGCTTGAAGACCGGCTTCAACTACATCTTGACCCACTACCCCGCCGCCCTCGGCTGCATCACCGCCGACGCCGACGGTCAGCACACCGTGGAGGACATCAACGCCTGCGCCCGGGCCCTGATCGACGCGCCCACCTCCCTGATCCTTGGCTACCGGGACTTCGATACGGCGGGTATCCCCTTCAGAAGTCGGGCGGGAAACCGCATCACCCGCTCGGTCATGCGCTTTCTTTGCGGCGTGGGCGTCACCGATACCCAAACGGGCCTTCGCGGTATTCCCCGGGACTTCATGCTCCATATGCTAGACGTGCCCGGCGAACGCTTTGAATACGAGACCAATATGCTGTTAGAGACCCGGACCCAGGAGGTTCCCATCCGGGAAGTGCCCATCCAGACGCTCTATTTGGAGGAAAACAAGTCCTCCCACTTCAATCCCCTGCTGGACTCCTTTCGCATCTACGCGCTGCTGCTGAAGTTCTGCGCGGCGTCGGTGGCGGGCTTTGTGGTGGACATTTTGTTCTTCAGCCTGTTTTACTACATTCTCTTCCCCAGCTTCTTCCCCCGGCTGGTCGACCGCTTTTTGTCCCCCGCCGCGGCGGCCAGCGCGCTGGTGTTTGTGTGTACGGTGCTGGCCCGGGTGATCTCCGCCAGCGTCAACTATCTTCTCAACCGCAAGGCCGTATTCAAAAGCAAGAAAAGCGCTGCCCGCAGCGGCTTGCGATACTTGATCCTCTGCGTGGTCCAGGTGCTTTTGAGCGCCGCGTTGGTGGCGCTCATCCGCCACCTGGCCTTCCCCGGACCGTTGACGGTGTGGAAGATCCTGGTCGATCTTATCCTCTTCCTTCTCAGCTTTCAGATCCAGCGCCGCTGGGTCTTTTGAGGCTTTGTCCACCCTAAGGGTGATCTGAACTGACCGCCGGGCCGGTCCGGCGGGAATTGGAGGTCATAGTCCATGAAACGAACGCTACATACGCGCAGATCACTTGCCGGGTTGCTCTGCCTGGTGATGCTGGCCGGCCTGCTGGCCGTGCCCGTCCTGGCCGACGAGGAGACGTCCGCTCCCGCGGCGCAGGCTCCTGCTGTCACCGAGGAAGCCTCTGCCACCAAGGAGGCCCCCGTCAAGGAGGAAGCCCCTGCCAAGGAAGAGGCTCCCGCTAAGGAGGACCCTTCCGCCAAGGAAGAGGCTCCCGCTAAGGAGGAGACCCCCAACAAGGAGGAAACGCCCGCCGCGGAGGAAACGCCTTCCGTCGAAGAGCCCCGGGAGGAGACGCCCGCTGTTGAGCCCACGGCGAGCGCCGCGGAGCCTACCCGGGAGGAAGTCATCACCACGGTGCCCGCCGCCCCGGTCCAGTCCATCCGTCGCCCCGCCGCCGTTATGGTCGAAGCCTCACCCGCCGCGGATGAACCGGAGACAGTCGCCCCTGCAGAGGAGAGCGCCGCCGTCTTCTCCCCGCGGGCCGACGAGGCCGATGAAGCCGACGAGGCCAGCGACGACGGCTTCACGGTGGACTGGAGCGAGGTCGGTCTCTTGGACGGCGGCGACTGGCAGGCCAGCAAATGGGGCATTGCCCGGGGCGAGGGCGGCTACTGGGTGTACCTGGAAAACGACCAGCCCCAAGCCCGTCTGGGCATTACTTATTACAACAGCGCCAGCGACGCCATCGGCTACCAGGCCTGGACCGCCCAGGGCAAGAGCCTGCTCAACGAGGGCGGCTTTCCCATCCCCGGCTCTACCCTCACCGTTGTCACGGAGGGCAGCAAGGTACGCATGGAGGGCTTTTTGCCTGACAGCTTCTTCAAGGACTCCCGCTTTATCCTCTCCAGCGGCAGCGTGACGCTGGAGTCGGAGGACATCGATCTGCTGGACGGCGTGTCCGCTCCGGAGACCGGCGAGGACCCGGTGTCTAAGGAGCCGAAGGTCATCGACTCCAACGCCAGCTACCAGGGTATCCAGATCGACGGCGACTTCTCCGACTGGGACGCCGTGCCCCGCTACGACATCGACGACTCTCTTGACATCAACGGCTATCCCAAACAGGGCAACACCGTGGACCAGGTGTCGGTGATGTGGGACGGAGACATGATCTACATCCTGCTGGTGGCAAACGGAGAGCCTTCCGACTATGACCCCAGCGTTATGGTGGGCAACTGGAACAGCGTCTGCGGCGCGGGTCCGAACGGCAACGGCCAGTTCGCCATCCAGACCGACCTGGGTGGCGAGCTGCTGATCCAGCCCACCCGGGATGTTGCGGTCTCCGGCGTCAGCAACGCCCAGGTAGCGGTCAACAACAAGGACTGGGTCGGCGCGCCCCACATGTGGGAGATCGCCATTCCCGCCGACTGTCTGCCCACCCATCTGGAGAGCTTCGATTTCGGCCTTTACATGGTGGAGCCTACCATCACCGGCATCACCAACTTCCAAGGCGCCGGCAGCGTTAAGGAGTTCAACGGCATCGTCTACGACGGCAACATTCAGGACTGGGACTACTACCCCAACTACCGCATCGAGTACGCCACCCCCGGCACCCAGGACGTGGTCCGGGACGCCCACGGCGCGCTGTGGTCCAACGACAACATCCTCTACGGCTACGCCGTGTCCAACATGGAGGCCCACCTGGCCGACCAGGGCAGCTGCTTCCTGGACGCCATCACCCTGGCCTTCAACGGCGACCGCAGCCACAAGGAACACCCCACCGACGGCAACTTCTACCCCCGGCTGATCACCTTTGAAAGCGGCGCGCCGGTGGTGGTCAACGACGGCACCCACCTCACGCCCGGCGACCATGTCTTCTACATCTTCGACGAGCGCACCGCCCCGGACGCCCCGGTCTACACCGCCGAGACAGGCGAGACCTTCTACCCCGACAACGCCTATCTTATGGACCACGCCTTCGGCCAAATGACCGTTCACGTGGATGGTGTGCGGGACCATGCGGAGTTTGAACTCTATCTGGACCGGGTGGCCGAGTACATCGGCGAGGACCCCGACACCGCCTTCCGCGTCATCGAGATCCAGTGGGGCCGTCTGGGCCAGCAGTGGATCTCCTACGCCGGCACCCCCACCGGGCCCAGTATCAGCGTGGCGTTGCTTTTGGGCGCGGTGTGTGTGCCCATGGGCTACGTTGAGCTGAAAAAGCGCCGCCAGACCAAGGCCGGGAAGGCCCAATGATCAAGTACCTTGTCTGCGCCGTCCTGGCGGTGATCTGGTGGTATCTCCTCCGTGTCACCGACCGGGCCAAGCTGGACTTCTGGCACTTTGTCATCGGCAGCGCCGGACTGTTTCTTTTCCTGATCGCCCTGGTGCAGCCGGTGCTGACCAAGCCCCTGGCCCGGCTGGTGGCGGCGGTGGGGGGGCTGTTTGGTTCCTTGACCCACACCTTCGCCGCCTTTTTCCGCTACGGCGTACTGTTTATCCAGTCTCCCCAGGGGGCTATGACCCTCCAGATCGACTTTGAATGCTCCGGCATCATCGAGATCATCGCCTTTTTGTCGCTGCTGCTGTTCTTCCGGGTCTATACCCGCAACCAGCGGGCCATCGTAGGGCTGGTGGGCACCGTGGGCATCATTCTGGCCAACGTGCTGCGCATCATCGTCATCTGCGAGATGATCTACTTCCTGGGACCCAACGCCTATTACGTGGCCCACTCCCTGGTGGGGCGCTTTGTTTTTTATGGCCTGACGGTCCTGCTCTACTTCTACGTCTTTACCAAGCCTCAGATCGTGAGCATGAAGGTAGGTATCTTCAAGTACGGCGATGGGGGAGGTGAAGGATAATGTTGTTCAATATCCTCAATTCCTTCATCTTCTGGGCCGCCTGGATCGCCATTCCCATGGTCATGGAGATCATTCCCTCCCTGGGAAGTCTCTTTATCCTGCTCAAGCGGCGCAAGTCCTATCAAAAGAAGGAGACCCCCGCCCTCTATCCGGAGATCTCCATCATCATTCCGGTCTACAATTCCGCGGACACCCTGGAGGGGTGCCTGCGCTCTATCGCGGACAGTACCTATCCCAATGACGCCATTCGGGTGTTTTTGGTCAACAATCTGAGCCGGGACAACTCCTTTGAGGTCTTTACTCAGTGCCAGGAGATGTTCCCAGAGCTTCATATGCAGTGGCTCAACGCCCAGCAGGGCAAGTCCCGGGCTTTGAACCTGGCGCTCTACAACTCCTCGGGCAAGTACATCGTCCACATCGACTCCGACGGCTTTTTGGAAGCGCACGCCCTGACCAACCTGGTGGATCTCTTTGAATCCGACCTCTCCTGTAACTGCGTCACCGGCTCCATCCTCACCATCCCGGAGAAGATCGAGGAATATACCGGCTCGGGCCTTTTGCTGCGGCGCATGGAGTTTTTGGAGTATGCCCAGGCCTTCCTGGCCGGGCGGAACTACGCCAGCGAGACCAACACCATCTACACCCTCTCCGGCGCTTTCTCCGCCTTCCGCAAGTCGGCCATCCTGAAATCCTGGCTCTACAATACCGACACCATCTGCGAAGACACCCAGCTCACCTTCCAGATGCGCTATCTGCAAAAAGAGAAAGTCCGCATCAGCGTGGACTCCATCTTCCTCACCGACCCTATCGAGGACCTGGACAAGCTCTACACCCAGCGCCAGCGTTGGCAGCGGGGCAGCCTGGAGGTCTCCAGGATGTTCATGGGCACCGATGAGCTCAAGGCCCGCAAGCTCTTTGGCGATGTGAACGTGAAGACGCTGATGTACGACCACACCTTTGCCTTTCCCCGGATGATCTGGTATCTAGCCACCATCTGCATGCTGTTTCTGGGCTTTTCGGGCAAGACCATTTTGATGGCTACCGCCTTGCTCTTTGGGCTCTACACCCTGTGCGGATACTTCTATTTCTTCTCCAGCCTGGCCTTTTTGGAGAAATTCCCCGACCTGCGAAGCTACTATAAAAAACAGTGGTGGTTGGTGCCGCTGCTGCCCTTTTTCAACCTGATGGTCTTCTTTATCCGTATGGCGGGCATCATCAACTCCATCGGCACGGACTCGTCGTGGAAGACCCGGACCTTTACCGACGAGCGCAAGAGCTTTGCCCAGATCATCCGGCAAGACTTTTCCAAGGTCTCGGGCTGGATGGGCAAGATCCGGAGCCGGGTGAACGGCGACGTGGACAAGATGTACGCGCCCAAGACTCTGGACCAGCGGCTCCACGGTTCGGTCTGGGCCTATATTGGCGTCTTTGCCGCCTTTGCCGCGGCGCTGGTATTGACGGTGATGGTGGCCTGGGGCACCAGCGCCTTCTCCACTCCTTTTGAAAGCCTGGTCAGCACCTTTTTCAGCTCCACCCAGGGTACAGCCAGCGAGGTGTATCTCAACGGTCTGAAGGCCTGCTTGCCGCCTATTTTGGTCGCTCTGGCCGCGGCGGTTGGGCTGATCGTCCTGGACCGCCGCCAGACCAAACGGGTCCTATCCTGGTCCGAAAGTCCCCGGCGGCAGCGCGCCGCCGGACAGATCCTACGCCGCCGCAACACCTATGCGGTGCTTACCTGCTTGTTCCTGGCCGGCTCGCTGATCTTTGCCAATGCCGCCTATGGCGTGAGCGACTATGTGGGCGCCAAGCTGGTAAACTCCACCCTCTATGAAACGCACTATGCGGACCCCCGGAGCGTGGCCATCACGCCGCCCGACCAGCGACCCAACCTGCTTTATATCTACATGGAGAGCATGGAGACCACTTACGGCTCCATAGACCAAGGCGGCGCTTTGGAGCAAAGCCTGATCCCCAACCTGACCCGCCTTGCCCGGGAAAACGTCTCCTTTTCCCAGACGGACAAGCCTCTGGGCGGGTTCTACTCCGGCACCGGCACGTCCTGGACCATGGCGGCGCTCTACGCCACCTCCTCCGGCGCCCACTTTGCCCTGCCCGCCGGCGGCAGCCAGTCCGCCCAGTCGGACCACTTCGCCGCGGGGCTTTGGACCCTGGGGGACGTACTGGCCCAAAACGGCTACCAAAATGAGTTTTTATTGGGCTCCAGCGCGGAGTTCTCCGGCCTGGACGCCTTCTTCCTCCAGCACGGAGACTATGCCCTCTTCGACTACCCCGCCGCCATCGACAAGGGGCTTCTGCCCCAGAACTACCACCAGTGGTGGGGCTTTGAAGACGCCAAGCTCTACGAATACGCCAAGGCTGAGCTGACACGGCTGTCGCAGTCCGGCCAGCCCTTTAACCTGACCATGGTCACCGCCGACACCCACTTCCCCGAGGGCTACATCTGCGAAAGGTGTCCCACGGACAAGGGGGAGCGGGCCGCCAACGTGGTGGCCTGCGCCGACGCTCAGCTGGGCGAATTCATCGACTGGTGCAAGGCCCAGCCCTTCTTTGAAAACACCGTTATCGTCATCACCGGCGACCACCCCCGGATGGACAATGTGGTGGTGGGCGATACGCCCTGGGACCAGCGGGGCGTTTACGACTGCTTTATCAACGCCCGTGCAGATCGAAAGGGCGATCTGCGAAACCGCCGCTTCACCGCCATGGATATCTACCCCACCACCCTGGCCGCTTTGGGCTTTACCATCGACGGGGATACGCTGGGCCTTGGGGTGGACCTCTTCTCCGGTCGGGAGACCCTGGCCGAGCGTCTGGGCTATGAAGCGCTGGATCAGGAGCTGGCGAAGAACGACCCATACTACATTCCCAATCTGGCCCCTGAGCTGCTGGATTGAGGCTTTGCCATCGGGAAGGGAGGAGACAGACCATGGCGCAGGCAAAGAAAGCCAAGAAGACGGACGCCTCCGGCGCCGGAGTACGCCCCTGGGTGGTGACGGCGCTGTCGTTTTTGTTCGTGGCGCTGGTGGCCCTGTGGGCCTGGTTCCAGCTGAACACTTACGAGCAGGGCGTGTTGGACGTCTACGCCAACCAGCAAGACGGCTATGTCCATCTGGTGCTAGAGCAGATCCACCTGACGGAAAAGCGGGGCGGAACAGAGGACCAGATCGAGGAGATCCTGGCCACCCTGGACGCCTCCACCAACCGGTACTGGACCCTGGCCAAGCGCGAGTCGCTGATCTTCGTCAAGGATGTGATGGAGACCAACCGCTATCAGGGCTTTACCACCGCCAGCTACTACCAGACAAGCTCCGCTCAGGACTTTGTCTCCCGGCTGGAGCAGGACCATGTCATTCATGAGACCATCCAGATCGATATCCACCCCTACATCGCCTCGGGGGTAAAGTTTACCTTCCGGGGCGCACCCTACCGGGTGTGCTTGCTGACCAACGCCGACACAGTACTGGACCACAACGCCTACCTCACCGCCAAAATAAACCTTATCACCCTGGGGCTCATCGCCCTGGTGGCCTTTGTGGTGGTCATCAATTTGCTGGCTCATCTGGGCAACAGCTACCGCAAGAAATACATCGCCGCCTCCCAGACCAACGCGGCGCTGATGCGCCAGGCTGAGAAGCTGAATCAGGCTCTGCAAAAGGAGGACCTCTACGACGCCCGGCGCACCGCCTATACCCGTTCCGCCCTGCCTATGATCTGGGAAAAGCTCACCGCTCGCGAGCCATGGCCGCTGTCGCTGCTTATGCTCCGCTGCCGAGACGCGGAGGCGCAAAAGCAGTTTTTGCAGTTCACGCAGCTACAGATGAACGAAAAGATCCTGCGGGTCCTTTTGGACGACACCCACATTCTGCTCATCCTGCTGCGCATCGAAGAGCTGGAGCGCCGGGCCGTGGAGGAAAACGCCGCCATCCCCGGTGTGGGGCTCATGGGCTCCATGACATTGACCCAGCTGCCGGCAGAGGGGTTGGCGGCGTGCTTTGACAGCTTTTGGGAAAGGACGGTAGACCATGAGAAACAGACTCCTATGCAAGTATAAATTCAAGTTCTACCTCAACGCCAGTCACTACATTTTCATTGGCGGCAAGAAGGGCGAGAGCCACCCTCACACCTGGGAATTCATCCTGGACGTTGTGCTGCCCAACAGCGAATTTGTCCAGTTCTCCGTCTACGAGCGGACCATCGAGGCCTTCTTCGCCACCTATCAAAACCAGACCATGAACGAAATAGAGCCCTTCGACGCCATCATCCCCACCTTGGAAAACATGGTGGAGTATTTTGGCGACGCCATCTCCCAGCGCATCGCCGACGCCGGCGGCACCCTGGAGCAGATCGAGGGCTCGGAGACCCCCACCCGCAGCTACATCATCTCCTACGCCCAGGACGAGACCTATCTGACCGGGGCGGACCGCTCGGCCCAGGCCGCCCTCTCCGACGTTCTGGACCAGACCCTGGACGAGGCGCTGAAATGAGGATCGGTCGCCGAGAAAGCGCCGGTGGCCTGACTCCTCCGGCCCACGCCGTCACCCTGGCCGGTCGCCAGGGCATGAGCCCGGTACTCAAAGGCTGCATTCTGGCCGTCATCGTCTTGCTCTATGCGATGGCGGCGCTTTTGATCGCCTTTTTGGTGTCCCGCAGCGGGGTATACCCCAATGGCGCTGACACCATGTTCTACGTCCACCGGGGCGACTTTCTCTACAAGTCCGTCGCCCAGGAGGGCAACTGGTATCCCCTGATCGACATGGCCTGGTATAACGGCGTGCAGACCTGGCGGTACTGGTCGCCGCTGTCGGCCTATATCCTGGCCGCCTGCCAGGCCATTATGGGCGGCAGTGCCTTCTCGGGCTATCTGCTGTGCGTGGGCGTATTCTATTTTCTGAGCGCCATTGTATGGCTGGTCATCGGCGTTACCCATGGCCGGCCCTGGATGGGCGCGTTTTTGGGTTTCATTTGGTTTTTGGTGCCCAACAATGCCTTCATGTTTTTTATCGAGGGCGTGCTGGCCCGGAGCATGAGTATGTGTGTGCTGCCCTGGTTCGTGGTCAGCGTCTACGACTACCTCCACCGGCCCAAGGAAAAGCGCTGGCCCTGTCTGGTGAGCATTTTGGTCAGCTACGTACTCATCATTCTATGCCATCTGGGCTGGGCGGGGATGCTGGCCATCGCGCTGCTGATCTTCTTCCTCTTTGACAAGCTCCTTCACTTCAAAAAAAATGCCACCGCGCCTATTTTGCCCGTGGTCTTATGCCTGGCGCTGGGCTTTGCCATTACCGGGCTGTGGGCCTATCCCTCCCTGGTGGGGGGCATCACGGGCCTCGACTCCTCCTCCATCATGAAGAGCTATTTTCAGAGTCTCAGCGCCTCCATTAATCCCTTCTACGGATATAGCGGCGGGGCGTGGAACCGCTGGCTCATCGATTACAGCCACGCCTACTTTGGCTGCGCGGCCTTTGCCCTGGGTGTCTTTGGGCTGCTTTTCTCCAACCGCGCGGTGGCGCCGGGCTTTGCCACCGCCCTTTCCATCTGCCTTTTGTCTACCACGGCGGCCTACCCCATTTTGGTGCTGCTGCCCGGGTCCCAGTATCTCTGGATGCTGCGCTTTGTGTCCATCGCGCTGACATTTTTGCTGGCGAGCCTGCTCTTATGGAAGACGCTAAAGCGGCACTGGCAGGCCATCGTGGCGGTGCTTTTGACCTGTGAGGTGGCCCTTGCCTACCCGCTGGTGGTTGGAAACGCCAGCGGTCTGGCTCCTGAGGAGCGCTACGACCAGCTGGCCCAGGACGACCTGATCGACGTGGCCAAACGGGCCACCACCCAGCGCTTTTCCATCGTGGAGCCCTTCAACTCCGTGCTGGACGCCATCTACGTCAGCGCCGGCTACGGCGACGACGCCGTGCCCACCAGCTACGGCCAGGGCGTTCAGGCCGCGCCCCAATATATCAATATCGTGCGCATCAACGAAGCGGCGGAAAACGGCCAGTTCCTTTATATGTTCGACCGCCTCCTGGCCCTGGGCAACGACGTGGTCTCCGTGCCGGTCTCCAGCCTGGACACGCGCTACCAGGACTATGACACCCTGGACGCCGCCGCCGCGGCGGTGGGCTACTCCCTCATCGCCCACAATGATAACTTCCGGGTCTATAAGCTCCGCGCCGCGCCCAAAACCGGATCCTTTGGCCTGGTCAGCCAATACCGCGCCGCCGCCATCGGCACCGACGCGGGCACCATCGCCATGGGCTTCCCGGCGGTGGCCGAGCTGGACGAGACGGTGTTGGACGAATACACCTTCGACCAGCTGAAGGGCTACGACACCCTCTATCTGGCGGGCTTTACCTACCGCGACAAGGCAACGGCTGAGGAGCTGGTCCTCCGGCTCAGCGAACATGGCACTCGGGTGCTGATCCTGGCCGACGGCATCCCCGATGAGGAAAACACCGGGTCCAAGACCTTCCTGGGGGTCAGCTGCAACCGGGTCAATTTCCAAAACGGCTACCCTGCTCTGGACACCATCGACGGCGTTTTGTACTGCGACCTCTTCCCCAGCGGCTACGCGGAGGACTGGCAGACGGTGTACGTCAACGGCCTGGACCAGGTCTGGGGCACCATCACCGACGTACCCGAAGGCAAGATGGACTTTTACGGCACGGTGAAAAACGACAACATCGTCTTCATCGGCCTGGCTCTGACCTACCACTACTCCCTGACCCGGGACGCGGCGGTGGGCCACCTGCTGTCCCACGCGCTGCAGGTGGACCCCGGCGAGCTGCCCCGGCGGGAGATCGTGCCCATCACCGTAGACTACCGGGACAATGTTATCACCATCGACTCGCCCAGGGACAACGTGAATACCACCCTGAGCTATCACGACATCTTCCGGCCCGACCGGGACATCCGTCAGGCCAACCACCTCACCGTGGTGGATCAGGGCCGGACGGTGATAAAACTAGTCTATCCCCTCTTCGTCCCCGGCCTCTGCATCACCCTGGCCGGCCTTGCCCTGGCGATAGGCTACCTCCTCTGGTATCGCAACCGCAGCCACCGGGCCGTTCAGGTCCAGGCAGACCAGGGCGAAACGGAACCCACGGCGCAAACAGAACCAAGCGAAGATAAAGAAGCTCCCGGCCACTAGGCTGGGAGCTTCTTTGATTTCTTAGGCTTCCCCCTGCAAGGGGGAAGCCTAAGACAAGGCGAGTACCGTTCGCCCCTACATCTCTTTACGGCAACCGCAGAAGGTCGGCGATCTTGTCGCCCTTGGGCATGAGCTGCAGCTCGCTGCGGCTGAGCATCTTGAGCCAGATCACCAGGAAGGCGTACACCGCCACGGCGCAGAGGATGGCAAAGAGCAGTGAAAGGGTATTGCCTAGCACCAGATGGGCCAGGCGGTAGCTGCCCCAGGCGGCCAAGGCCATGCCCGCCGTAGCCAGCGCCGGGCCGAAGAAGAGGCGGAAATACTTGGGCGGGTGGGGCACCAGGCGGCGGATCAAGGTAAAGTCGGCCACCGCCGCCAGGGCAAAGCAGCACAGGGTGCCGATGGGCGAGCCAAAAATACCAATGGACTCGATGCCCACCAGGATGTAGTCCACCACCAGCATCACCGTGCCCGCGCCCACCATCACCAGCACCGGCAGGTTCTGGTGCCCATGGGCCTGAAGCACGGAATTGCTCACCGACACCATGCACACAAAAATGGAGGCAAAGCCCAAAATGGCCAGCAGCTGCCCGGTACGCACCGGGTCGCCGGCGTGGGGGTACAAAAGCCGGGCAATGGGCTCGGCCAGCACGCTCATGCCCACACCCATGGGAAAGATCAGTAGGGCAGTGACGTGGTAGGACGCCCGGACCACCCGGGCGGCCTCCCGCCGCTTGTTGACGGCCAGGGCGGCGGACACCGCCGGGATGACCGACACCGTCACCGCCATCATAAAGGAGGCGGGCAGGTTATAAATGTTCTTAGCCCGGCCATAGTCTGAGTAAAGTCCGTCTATGACCTCCTCCGCCAAGCCCAGGGCGTTTTGCAACTGGCCCTGGACCACCGCGGCGTCGATGACGTTGATAACGCTCACCGCCGAGGCGGTCAGGGTGATGGGGATGGCGATGACCAAGAGGTCCCGGACGATCTTCCCCGTGGCGTCCACCGATCCGCCGGTGAGGTCTTTATAATGGGGCCTGCGGGCGTAGCAAAAGAGCATATAGAGCAGGGTCAGCGCCGAGCCCAGGGTCACACCCAAAATGGCGTAGGCCGGGGTCTCCGTCTCCCGGCCCAGGCTGGCCATCCACATAGCCAGGGGCAGGCCGATACACAGCTTGCCCATGGCCTCGATGACCTGGCTCACCGCGCTGGGACGCATATTGCCGTGGCCCTGGAAAAAGCCCCGGAAGGAACCTACGCAGCTCACAAAGAGCACCGCCGGGGCCAGATAGCGGATGGACTGGGCAGCCTGGGGGTCGTTCATCCACCCCGCCAGGACGTCGGCGCCAAGGAACATAGCCAGGAAGGAGGCCAGTCCCAGGGAGAAAAAGATGGTCAGGGCCAGTCGGAAAATTTTTCCCACCTGCCGCTCCCGGCCCAGGGCGTGGTTGGCCGCCACCATCTTGGATAGGGCCACGGGGAAGCCGGCGATGGAGATGTTGATAAGCACGGTGTAGATGTCGTAGGCATTGTTGAACTGGCGGTAGTTGTCCCCCAAAATGTTGCCAATGGGGATCTTGTAGACCGCGCCGATGATCTTCACCACCACCAGCGCCGCGGCCATGGTGGCCATGCCGCCCAGAAAGGAATTTTTTCGCTCTTTTGCCATACTCTCACCACCTCTCAAGACTGGATAGGGACCCGCCGAGAGGCGGGACGGCGCTGCAGCGCCGTAAATTCGTAGCACAACGGAGAATTTGCGCAGGGGCGGCTTCGCCGACCCCGAGCATCATGAGAAAAATTGATTATGCCATTCCAAGAAAGAATAAATGCTCCAAATGCGCTTCATGCCGCCGTTGTGGCCGCTATGGTGGGTCTCCAGAAGGCTGTCCAGAGCGTCCACATGGAAAAACTCTTGCGCCTGTGGGCTGTGGAAGCGGTCCTGGATCCTGGTATAAAACTCCTCCTGCCGCATCCAGTCGTTCAGCGGAGTGATGAAGCCGATCTTGGGCATCTTGGCGCTCTTCTCCGGCAGCACCTTCCCCGCCGCCCTTCTGAGGGCCACCTTGGTCATGTCCTTGGTGACCCGGTAGCGGCTGGGGATAGACAAGGCCACGTCCAGCACCTCCCGGTCCAGGAAAGGCACCCGCAGCTCCAGGGAGGCAGCCATACTCATCTTGTCCGCCTTTTGCAAGATGTCGTAGGGAAGCCAGGCGCGCATATCGGCATACTGCATCCGGGTGACCTCGTCCTCTCCCGCCACCTCGTCGAAATAGGGCTTGGTGAGCCGCCAGGGCTCAGTACGGTCGTACTCGCAGGCCAAATACCGGTCCAGCTCACCAGATTGGAAGTTATAGTTGTTGCGGATGTAGCGCTGCTCCAGGGGCAAGCGGCCCCGGGTCAGGAACCGCTTGCCGTGGAAGTCGGGCAGGTGGGCGGCCACGCCGCCGGCAGCAGAGCGGAGGAACTGGGGCAGCTTCATGTAGCGCTCAAAGTCCAGGCACTCCTTATAGAAGTTATATCCACCAAACAGCTCGTCGGCCCCCTCGCCGGAGAGGACTACCTTGACGTGCTGGGCCGCCATGCGGGTCAGATAGTAAAGGGGGATGGCCGAGGGGTTGGGCAGGGGCTCGTCCATGTGGTACTGCACGTTGGGCACGGCGTCGAAGAAATCCTGAGCTGTGATGGTACGGGTGATGCACTCCACGCCGATCTTCTCCGCCAGCTCCTTGGCGTGGGCAAGCTCGCTGTACTTTTCCTCGGCGTAGCCGATGGAGAAGGCCCGCACGTCCATGTCGTCTTGCAAAAGCCGGGTGACGTAGGAGGAATCCACCCCGGAGGAGAGGAAGCACCCCACCTTCACGTCGGCGATGCGGTGGGCCCGGCAGGATGCGCGGAATGTATCCTCAATGATGGTCTCCCAGTCGTCCATGGACCGGGTTTGGTCAATATGATAGCGGATGGTGAAGTAGGGCCGGATGTCCAGCTGGCCCTTGCGGAAGGTGAAGCTGTGGCCCGCGGGGAGCTTTTTCACCCCTTGGAACAAGGTCTCCTCATTGGGCAGGTATTCAAAGCACAGATAGGTGCCCAGCTTTTCCGCCGCCAGTCTTTTTTCAAACCTGGGGTGGTCCAAAAAAGCCTTGATCTCGCTGGCGTAGAGGAAGGCCCCGCCGTTTTGATAGTAGTAATAGGGCTTGATGCCAAAAATGTCCCGGGCGCCGAACAGGGTCTCGGTATTGCGGTCATAGATGACAAAGGCAAACATGCCCCGGAGGTGCTTGGGCACGTCCTCCCCCCACTCCTCGTAGCCGTGGAGGATCACCTCGGTGTCTGCCCGGGTGGAAAAGACATGGCCCTTGTGTTCCAGCTCAGAGCGCAGCTCCTGGAAGTTGTAGATCTCGCCGTTGAAGGTGATGACCAGGCTTTGGTCCTCGTTGAAGATGGGCTGGGTGCCACCCTCCAGGTCGATGATGGAGAGCCGCCGGAAGCCTAAGGCCGCCCCGTTTTCCGTAAAATAGCCGTCGGAGTCCGGGCCCCGGTGGACGATGCGGTCCGCCATGGCCCGGAGGGTCTTATCCTTATCATAGGACGCCTCCGCGTCCCAAAAACCAACGATTCCGCACATACTTGGGGCCTCCTCAGGCTTTGAATTTCTTGCGCTGCTTGGTCATGAAATAGGCCGGGTAGAGCCGCCGGAGGAAATTCTTCTCCCCCTCGTAGGCTAAGGGATCGTGGATGCAGCTCTTACGCTGGCGGCTGGGGAAAAGGGCGGCCAGCACGCCAGAGGGGTTGCCGCCCTTGGCATAGAGCTCCGCCACCCTGGCTTTCAGGGCGTCATCCTTGATGTAGTTCATCAACACGTCCTTGGGGACCACGGTGTAAAGGCTGTCTTCATTGTCGGCGATGACCTGGCCTTCAAAGTCCTTCTCATAAATGAGATCATCCACGATCCACTTCACGGCGTTAAAGCCCGAGCCGGTGATGTAGAAATTGCTCCGGCCCAGACGGGTATTGATCTCAAAAAAGCGGAAGGAGCCGTCCCGGCTGTCATATTTGATGTCGAAGTTGGCGAAGCCGGTGTAGCCCACATGCTCCAAAAGCCGCTGGGCGTGGTCCATGATCTCTTTGTTCACATCGTTCAGGATGGCCACCGGGTTGCCAACGCCCATGGCGGCGTTGTCCTCCAGCAGACAGTGGCCGGAGGAGAAAAACCGGCACTTGCCGTTTCGGTCGCAGTAGACCGTCAGGATACGCATATTGTAGTCCAGGCCCGGAATGGTGTCCTGGATGAGGAATTTGTAGTCATAGCCTGAGGCGCGCAGCTTGTCCAGCATGGACTCCAGCTCCTCAGGGGTGTTCATGCGAAAGACCTTTTTCTTACCCTCAAACTGGGCGTAGTGGTAGGCCGCCGAGGAGGCGGGCTTGGCGATGACGGGGTAGTCAAAGTCAAAGTCCAGCGGTTGGGGGTCCTGGCAATCGTAGACAAAGGTCTTGGGGTAGGGCACGCCCACCTCGTCGCAGATGGCGTAGAAGCTGTCCTTCAAGACCAGGCGGTTCAAAAGCTCCTCGCTGATGTAGGGGATCACGTAGTAGGGTTCCAGCGCGACGCGGTTTTCCACGATCATGCGGACGTACCAGTCCCCACAGGCGATCAACAGCAGCTTTTTACCCTGCCGGCCCTGGGCGATCTCGACCAGACGCTCCACGAACTTGTCCGGCGCGTCCATATCGGGGACGATGATATTTTCAATGATGCTGGAGCGGGAGACCATCATGCTCTTGCACATACTCACCGCCAGCGACTTCACGCCGTATTCGGCGTGGAAGCTCCGGGCCAGGGAATAGGTGGTGATGTCTCCGCCTAAAATGACGGGCAGGAAGTCTATTTCTTTGGTATCCAACTGCTGCGCCCTCCCAAAAAGAACCATAATCAAAGATATTATACTCCCTTGCGCCGCAAATAGCAAGGCCGAGAAATCACTCGGTGAGGGCAGCCAGGTCCTCCAGGGTCAGTCCAGGCTGGAGCGCCAGATTCAAGGCCGTGGCCATGAGCTTGGCGCACTGGGATACCTTGGCGTCGATGTCCCGGGGCGTGACGAAAAAGCCGTCGCCCCCGTCGGCCACCGTAGGCATGCCCAGGGCCAGAACGGGTACGCCTAAGCTCTCCTTTGTCAGACCCAGGCGGTGGTTGCCCACCCCGGAGCCGGGGGCGATGCCGGTGTTGGAGAGCTGCACCGTGGCGCACAGCCGGTCCAGGCCCTGGGCCGCCAGAGCGTCCACCGCCACCACGCAGGCGGGCTTGACGGCGGCGCACACCGCCGCGGCCACATCCGCGCTCTCCACCCCGGTGGAGCCCAGCACGCCGGGAGTCAGCGCCGCCACGCTTCGAAAGGCCCCGAACTGCTCAGGCAGCCCGCTGACCAGGTGGTGGGTCACCAGCAGATGCTCGCAACAGAGCGGCCCCAGCCTATCCGGGGTCATGGCCCGGTTGCCAAGACCCACCACCAGCACCGTGCCCTCCTGGGGCAGCAGCTTGGCCATTTCATCGGAGAGCACCTGGGCCGAGCGGCGAAAGGCCTCCTCTTCCCTGCGCTCCACCGGCCCCAGATCCACCGTTACATACCGGCCCACCGGCTTGCCAAGGCGCTTGGACGCTCCGTGGCTGCGCACCTCCACCGCCGTGACGGGGATGTCCTCCACCCTGCGCTCGTCACGGTAAACGCCCTCCGCCTCCGTGAGAGCGCCAACGGTCTCCACCGCCAGGTCTGTCCTTCCCTTTTGCATGCTGTTCGCCCCTTTCCTTTGGGTTAGCATACCCACTTGCGGGGCATATAAAAAGATGGTAGAATGATTTTATCAAAATGAGGGGGATGTTTGCCATGGCAAAACGGCTTTTGGACTGTACCGCGTCGGACCTGGAGCGGATGGATAAGGACGCTCTGCTTTTTGCGATGGCCGCCAGCGAGGGCCGGGTGCTGGTGTGCGAGACCATCGGAACATTCACCCCTCTGGTGGGCGACGTCTCCAACGCCGAACTGGCCGCCGCCCTCGGGTCGGACGTGCTACTTTTGAATATCTTTGATGTGGAGAAGCCCGTGGTCCAGGGCTTGCCCACCGACACACCGCCCCAGGAGGTGCTACGCACCGTCAAGCGCCTCACCGGCAGGGTGGTGGGCATCAACCTGGAGCCCGTAGAGCAGGGTCGCGCCTCGGCAGTGGATACAGGCCTTTGGGCTCTGACCCCGGGCCGGGCCGCCACGGTGGAAAACGGCGTCAAGGCTGCCGATATGGGAGCGGACCTGATCGTCCTTACCGGCAACCCCGGCGTGGGCGTCACCAACAAGGCCATCACCGATACCCTGTGCGCCTACAAAGCCGCCATTGGGGACCGGGTCATCCTCTGCGCGGGCAAGATGCACGCCTCCGGCTCCCTGACCGAGGCCGGCGAGGCCATTATTACCAAAGATGACGTAGACGCCTTTGCCGCCGCCGGGGCGGACATGATCCTCCTGCCCGCGCCGGGCACTGTGCCGGGGCTCACCATGGAATATATCCGGGACCTGATCTCCCACGCCCACAGCCTGGGCAAGCTGGCCCTGACCGCCATCGGCACCAGCCAGGAGGGGGCCGACGTGGAGACCATCCGCCGCATCGCCCTGATGTGCAAGATGGCCGGCGCCGACCTCCACCACATCGGCGACTCCGGTTTCACCGGCATTGCCGCCCCGGAGAACATCACCGCCTACTCCACGGTCATCCGTGGCGTGCGCCACACCTACCGCCGCATGGCTATGTCCATCAAAAGATAGCCCTGCCCCGCTGTATTTTCAGACATTTTTTTGAAAAAAAGTCTTGCATTTCCCGGCAGAAGATGCTAAAATACATTTCTGCTATGATGCGATTGTAATTCTGCCCACCGTTTGGCATATGTCAGGAGGTGTTTGTATGCCGAATATCAAGTCTGCCAAGAAGCGCGTGCTGGTCAACGAGACCAAGGCCGCCCGGAACAAGGCCACCCGGTCCGCCCTGCGCACCGACATGAAGCGTTTTGCCACCGCTGTGGAAGCCGGCGATAAGGCCGAGGCGAAGAGCGCCTACGCCGTAGCCGTCAAGGCTGTGGACAAGGCCGCCGCTCATGGGCTCATCCACCGCAACAACGCGGCCCGGAAAAAGAGCGGCCTCACTCTGCGGCTCAACAAGCTGGAGGGTTGATTTTTGGGTAAAAGAGCCGTCTGCAGCAAGCAGACGGTTTTTTTATGAGCAGGAGGGAAAACTGAGTGGACAACGTGACCCTCATCGGGATGCCCGGCTCCGGTAAAAGCTCCATCGGCGTGGTGCTGGCCAAGACTCTGGGCTATGACTTTCTGGACGCCGACCTCCTGATCCAGTCCCAACAGGGCGCGCTGCTGCAGGAGCTGCTGGACGTCCACGGACTGGAGCGCTTTTTGGACATGGAGGAGCAGGCCATCCGCTCCATCTCCTGCCACAAGAGCGTCATCGCCCCCGGCGGCAGCTGCGTGCTGCGCACGGGCTCTATGGCCCACCTCAAGTCCCTGGGGCCCACGGTCTACCTCCGGCTCAGTTACCCCACGCTGGAGCGGCGCATCACGGATCTGGCCACCCGTGGCATCGCCTTTGCCCCCGGCCAGAGCCTTCGGGACGTCTATGACCAGCGTGCGCCGCTCTATGCGCGCTGGGCGGACGTCACGGTGGATGTGGACCAGGCCCAGAGCCTTGCCGACACGTTGGCGGCGGTGCAGGCCGCGGTAGCGCGGTCATCCTAGCCCCGCAAAGCGACGGCGTCCGCCCCGCTCCCAAGGCGGCGCCGGAGCATCTTTTTGGGAGCCAAATCTTTTAAAGGAACGGTATTATGGAGTTTAAACAGCTGGGCTTAAACAGCGCCATTTTGCAAGCGCTAGCGGCCCAGGGGTACAAGACGCCCACCCCCATCCAATCGGGCGCCATTCCCCCAGCCTTAGTGGGCCGGGACGTGCTGGGCATCGCCCAGACCGGCACAGGCAAGACCTGCGCCTTTGCCACCCCCATTCTCCAGCGGTTGGCCGCCGCGCCGCAGAAGGGCAAGCCCTTCATCCGCAGCTTGATCCTCACCCCCACCCGGGAGCTGGCCCTCCAGATCGAGGAGAGCTTTGAGGCCTACGGCGCGAACCTGCCCCTGCGCCACGCCGTCATCTTCGGCGGGGTGGGCCAGCAGCCCCAGGTGGACAAGATCCAGCGGGGCCTGGATATCCTGGTGGCCACCCCCGGGCGGCTGCTAGACCTCCACGGCCAAGGTCTCTTGGACCTCAGCCACATTGAGATCTTCGTGCTGGACGAGGCCGACCGGATGCTGGATATGGGCTTTATCCACGATGTGCGCCGGGTACTCAAGCTCCTGCCTGAGAAGAAGCAGACCCTCTTCTTCTCCGCCACCATGCCCCCCGAGGTCCAGAGCTTGGTCAACGCCCTGCTCCACGACCCGGCCAAGGTGACGGTCACTCCGGTGTCCTCCCCGGTGGAGGTCATCGCCCAGTCCCTCTACTTTGTAGACAAGCCAAATAAATCCAAGCTCCTGGCCCATCTGGTGGGCCAGCCGGGGGTGAAAAACGCCCTGGTGTTCTCCCGGACCAAGCACGGGGCCAACAAGATCGCCTCCGACCTCATGAAAGCGGGCATCTCCGCCGCCGCCATCCACGGCAACAAGTCTCAGACCGCCCGGGTCCAGGCCCTTTCCGACTTTAAGGCGGGCAAGGTCAAGGTGCTGGCCGCCACCGATATCGCCGCCCGGGGCATCGACATCGAGGAGCTGAGCCACGTCTTCAACTACAACCTCCCCGACGTGGCCGAGACCTACGTCCACCGCATTGGCCGCACCGGTCGGGCGGGCCACGGTGGCACCGCCATCAGCTTTTGCGACATCAGCGAGAAAGACGAGCTGCGTGCCATCGAAAAGCTGCTGGGCAAAAAGATCCCCGTGGTGGAGGACCACCCCTGGCCCATGCAGAACTTCGAGCCCCCCAAGCGGGATAAAAACGGCAAGATCATCAACCCCGAGGACGCCGAGGCCCGCGCCGCCGCCAGGCAGAAGCGCGAGCGTAGGCCCATAGCGACCGATGGACCGGCGACAGGCCAAAAACAGGCGAGGGGCAAGGCCCCGAGCGGCATTTTGGCCGCGCAGCCGGGAAGCGGGAGCGGCCATGGGCCCAACGCGAGCGTGACAGCCCCCAAGCCCAAACATCCCGCACCCAATCCGAGCGTGACAGCCCCCAAAAAGCCCCGCCCCGCTGCCGACCAGCGCACCCCCGGCCAAAAGCGCCAGGCCGCGGGCTACAAACCCAGCAAGAGCCTGGACGACGCCCTCACCGCCGTGGCCCCCAAGGGGGTGGACCAGGACGCCTTTGCCAAATGGATGGCCGAGGAGCGGAAGATCCAGGCCCAGCGGGGCTATGGCGGCGCCTTGGAGGGAGACACGGTGATGGACGCCACGGCGAGATTGCTGTCCTCTGGCAAGCCCCAGGGCACTCCGCAGAAGCGCCAGGAGGGCCGTCCCCAGCGTCAGGAGCGCCGGGCCGAGCCCAAGCGCGAGGAGCGGCGCATTGCCAAGTCCCAGGCTAAGCCCGCCGCGCCCGTCCACAAGGCGGAAAAACCCGCCAGACCCACCCAAAAGCCTGTCAAGGCCCAGAGCGTAGGGCGCGGCATCCCTGACGCGCCGAAAAAGCCCGCCGTGTCCACCCCCGCCGAAGCGCCGAAAAAGCGTGGCCTCTTCGGCAAAAAGGCCGCCGCTCCCAAGGCCCCGGCCACCGCGCTGGACGAGCGCAAACAGCGCATCCGGGAGCAGGCTAAGGCCCGCCGGGCCCGGGGCCCCATGGAAGCCCCAAAGGCCGACCACCAAAAGGACTCCACCGAGCAGCCCAGTTTGATGAAGCCCTATTATTTGAACGACGATTGACCCCTTTTCCCCAAAGTGCAAGCTCCCTCTTGCATTTTGGGGATTTTTTTAATATAATAATGGGCGACATTCATTTGGGAGGGACCACCATGACCAATCAAGAGAAATCCATGGAGAAGATCGTCGCCCTGTGCAAGGGCCGGGGCTTTATTTTTGCCGGGTCTGAAATTTACGGCGGCCTGGCCAACACCTGGGACTACGGCCCCTTGGGCGCGGAGCTGAAAAACAACATCAAGCGGGCTTGGTGGAAGAAGTTCGTCCAGCAAAACCCCTACAACGTGGGACTGGACGCGGCCATTTTGATGAACCCCCAGACCTGGGTGGCCTCCGGCCATCTGGCGGGCTTTTCCGACCCCTTGATGGACTGCCGGGAGTGCCATGAACGCTTCCGGGCCGACAAGGTCATTGAGGACTGGTGCGCCGAAAACGGCTTTACCCTCCCCAAGCCCATCGACGCCTTCTCCCAGCAGGAGATGAAGGACTTTGTGGAGGAGCACAATATCCCCTGCCCCACCTGCGGCAAGCATAACTTCACCGACATCCGCCAGTTCAACCTGATGTTCAAGACCTTCCAGGGCGTCACCGAGGACGCCAAGAACACCGTCTACCTCCGGCCCGAGACCGCCCAGGGCATCTTTGTCAACTTCGCCAACGTCCAGCGCACCACCCGCCGCAAGCTGCCCTTCGGCATTGCCCAGATCGGCAAATCCTTCCGCAACGAGATCACCCCGGGCAACTTCATCTTCCGGGTCCGGGAGTTCGAGCAGATGGAGCTGGAGTTCTTCTGCCAGCCGGGCACCGACCTGGAGTGGTTCGCCTACTGGCGGCAGTTCTGCCACGATTGGCTGCTCTCCATCGGTCTAAAGGACGAGAACCTGCGGCTGCGGGATCACGACCCCGAGGAGCTTTGCTTCTACTCCAAGGCCACCACCGACTTTGAGTTCCTTTTCCCCTTCGGCTGGGGCGAGCTGTGGGGCGTGGCCGACCGCACCGACTACGACCTGACCCAGCACCAGACCACCTCGGGCAAGGACCTGACCTATTACGATCAGGAGAAAAACGAGCACTATATCCCCTACGTCATCGAGCCCTCTCTGGGCGTGGAGCGCACGGTGCTGTCCGTCCTCTGCGACGCCTACGACGAGGAGGTCGTGGGCCAGGACAAAAACGGCAAGGACGATGTGCGGGTGGTCCTGCGGCTCCACCCCGCTCTGGCTCCCTTCAAGTGCGCCATCCTGCCTCTGAGCAAGAAGGAGGTCCTCTCCGGCCCGGCCAAGAAGCTCTACGAGGAGCTATCCGCCGACTTTATGGTGGACTACGACGACGCCGGCTCCATCGGCAAGCGCTACCGCCGCCAGGACGAGATCGGCACCCCCTTCTGCGTCACCATCGACTTCGACACCGTGGGCGACCCGGAGAACGGCACCCCCGCCGACAACTGCGTCACCATCCGGGAGCGGGACTCCATGGAGCAGGTCCGCATCCCCATGGATCAGGTGAAGTCCTACCTGAGCGAGAAAATCAAGTTCTGAGCCGCTTTCAGCGAAAATGGATACCCGGAGAGGCCAACGCCTCTCCGGGTATTTTTGTTACGCCGCCTCCTGGGCGGTCTTGAGCATATTCTCCACCAGAATACCGTAGCCGGAGGTCGGGTCGTTTACCAAAACATGGGTAACGGCGCCCACCAGGCGGCCATCCTGCAGGATGGGACTGCCCGACATCCCCTGAACGATGCCGCCGGTCTTTTCCAGCAGCTCAGCGTCAGTGATCTTAATGAGGAAATTGCGGGTGTCCTCCGGGTCCTCCGGGTAGATGCGCACGATCTCCGCCTCATAGTCCCGGACCTCGTCGCCCTGGATGTTGGTCCGCACCGTCACCTTGCCCACGTGGACCTGGTCCCGGGTGGCCACGGCCATGGCGGGACCGCCGGGCAGGCTCTGGCCCTCATGGAGGGTGCCAAAAATACCGCTTTCGGTGTTGGCAAAGAGCGCGCCCATGTCGGTGGACAGGTCAAAGGCTCCGCGAAGCTGACCGGGCTGGCCCATCTGGCCCTTTTGGACCCCGGTGACGCTGGAGTGGAGGATGGCGCCTGAGCTCAGAGGCATGAGGCGCTGGGTGTCCACATCGCTGACGGGATGGCCCAGGGCGCCAAAGAGCCCGGTCTCCGGGTCTACAAAGGTCACCGTGCCGATGCCCGCCATGGAGTCCCGGATCCACGCGCCCAGCTTATAGCACCCGTCGGCGGAGCACCGCACCGCCTGGGCGGTGAGCTCCACTTCATCCTCGCCCCGCAGGCAGCGCAGGGATACCTCTCTTCCCGAGGTCTCGGCCAGGATGCTCTGGACCTCCTCGATGGTATCCACCTCCCGGCTGTCGATATGGGTGATGATATCGCCCATCTTCAGCCCGCAGCTCTTGGCGGGATTTTCCGCTCCGGCAGCAGTGTCCACCGAGCCAAGGCCCACTACCAGCACGCCGTCGGAAAAGAGCTTGATGCCCACGGTGTGGCCCACGGGTACCAAAGTCTTGACCTCCGGAGTCTGGGGCTCAGACGGGGATTTTTTGCCCAGCAGCGTGTCAAAAAGGCCTACGGTCTGGCCGGGCTTGGGCAGCGCTTTGGTCGGTTGCGCGGCGTGGGCCTTGGGGGAAAGGGCCCAGAAGATGGCCACGCCCACCAGGCACAGGCACACCAGCCGAAGCGCGGTAAAAAAGTCTATGATTTCATGTTCTTCTTTCACTTTTACACCCCCTTTTTGGAAAATTGGTCATTTTTTGCGGCAGTCGCGCCGCCTTTTTTACTATGGCCTACGGACGGAAAAAAACGCTGGAAAATGCCCTTGTCAAAAGCCAAGTTTCGCCGGGTCAAAAACGAAAAAAGCCCGCCGCTCCGAAAAAGAGCGGCGGGACTTTCCAATTTTGTTATGTATTTTCAGAAAGTTAGCGCTTGATATCGAAATTCTGATCCATAATGGAGCGGATGGCGTCCACATCGTCTACGATGCTGGCGTCGCCGTGGATGGTGTGCTTAATGACGCTGGAGGCCACGGCAAAGTTGATAAGCTCATCCGGGGCGTAGCCCTGCATCATGGCGTAGATAAAGCCGCTGGCAAAGGCGTCTCCACCGCCCACCCGGTCCAGGATGTTAAAGGTAAAGAGCTTGCTCTCCCAGGTCTGGCCCTCATACCACATATAGGCCATGAGGCTGTTCTCCGAGCCGGAGTGGGCATAGCGCACATGGCGGGCGATGCACTTGAGGTTTGGATAGCGCTCCTGGAAGGCCCGGTTGATCATGTCCTGCTGCTTGAAGCTGGGCTGGAGGGGCACGCCGTCCTTCCAGTCGCCCTGGCTGTGGTCATTCTCGTCCTTCCAGAGGTGATAGGGCTCAATGCCAAAGAGCACGTCCACATAGGGCAGACACTGGGTGCAGAAGTCCCGGGCCTGGTCCCAGGTCCAGAGCTTGGAGCGGAAGTTGCCGTCAAAGCTGACGGTCAGGCCCTTTTCCTTGCCCACCCGGAGCATATCCAAAATGAGCTTGGCGCAGCTGGGGGAGAGGGCCGGGGTAATGCCGGAGAGGTGCAGCCAGTCGTAGCCCTCCAGCAGCGCGCCCAGGTCCACGCCGGAGAAGTCGTACTCCGACAGAGCCGAGTGCATCCGGTCGTAGATGACCTTGCTGGGGCGGATGCCGTAGCCTGTCTCCAGATAATAGGTGCCCAGGCGGTGGCTGGGCGTCTCCTCCACCGTAGAGAGGATAACGGGAGTGCAGTGGACGTCGTTGGAGCGGAGCATCCGAATGGCGCTCTTGCCCAGGGAGTTATCAGGCACCACGGAGAAGAAGGTGGAGTCGATACCCAGATTGGCCAGGGCCAGGGCGATGTTGGCTTCACTGCCGCCGTAGCTGGCTTCAAAATTGGTGGCTACCCGGATCTTGTCGTAGTTGGGGGGCGTCAGCCGGAGCATGACCTCTCCGCAGGTGATGAACTTGGGGGACTTGATCCCTTTGAGCAGCGGATTGCAATGTTCCATATCCAAAACTCCTTCCCTCCGGGCGGCGGGACACGCCCATGTTGCTACCATTATACGATTTTGCCCGGTCAGTGTCAACCAAAATCAGCGGCGCGCGCCCCCTGTTTGCGGTTGTTTTTTCCAAAAAGTGTGGTATACTTTTCCTGTCAGACACTTTACAAAAGGAGGAGCAATCTATGCTGCTGAAAGACAAAATTGCCATCGTCACCGGAGGCACCCGGGGCATCGGCTACGCCATTGTCAAGTCCTTTTTAGAGGAGGGCGCCACGGTGGTGCTGTGCGGGTCCCGGCAGGAGACGGTGGACAAGGCCCTTGCGTCCCTCAAATCGGAAAACGCCGCTTGGAACGTGGAGGGCATCTGCCCCAACCTCACCGATTATGACGCGGTCAAGGCCGCCTTTGATGGGGTGGAGAAGAAGTATGGCCGCATCGACATCCTGGTCAACAACGCCGGGGTCTCCGCCTCGGAGAAGATCGGCAGCTATACCACCGAGATGTTCCAGAAGACCATGGATCTGAACGTCACCGCCATGTTTAACTGCATTCGGGCAGTAGTGGACGGCATGAAAGAGCGCCACAGCGGCGTCATCCTCAACACCTCCAGCATGGTCAGCAAGTACGCCCAGCCCGGCGGCGTGGCCTATCCCACCAGCAAATTCGCCGTCAACGGCATGACCCTCTCTCTGGCCCGGGAGCTGGGCCCCGACGGCATCCGGGTCAACGCTGTGGCCCCCGGCATCACCAAGACCGACATGGTGGCCGCCCTGCCTGATCAGATGATCGCCCCTCTCATCGCCCAGATCCCCCTGGGCCGCATCGGCGAGCCCGAGGACATTGCCAACGCCTTTGTCTTCCTGGCCAGCGACAAGGCCAGCTATATCTCCGGCCAGGTACTGGGGGTGGACGGGTTGGCAAGGAGCTGAGAGGGTAGGCACGCCGCCGGGCTTGGAGCCGCCCGCACGGCAAAAACAGGCTGGGCGAAGCCCAGCGGCATTTTGCCAAGGGCGGCGAAAGAACCGGCGAAAGCGTGCCCAACCCGAACGCGACAGCCCCCCTTTCCCATACCCACAAAAAACAGCCCGCCTCTTTCGAGGCGGGCTGTTTGCATGCTTGGGATCACTTGTAAAGCTCGATGAGCTTGAGCAGGTGCTCGTAGCGGGCCTTGGCACTCTCCTCGTTCTTGGCGAAGAGCTCCTTGGCGCGCTCGGGGAAGGAGCGGGTCAGGGCGGAGTAGCGGGCCTCGTTCATCAGGAACTCCTGATAGCCGCCGGCGGGCGCCTTGGAATCCAGAACGAACTTCTTGCCCTCCTCGGCCTCGGGGTTGAAGCGGAACAGGTTCCAGTAGCCGCACTCCACAGCCTTCTTCATCTCGCTCTGGCAGTTGGCCATGCCGCCCTTGATGGAGTGCATCTCGCAGGGGGCGTAGCCGATGATGAGGGAGGGACCGTGATAGGCCTCGGCCTCGCGGATGGCGGTCAGGGTCTGGTTGGGATTGGCGCCCATGGCGATCTGGGCCACATAGACGTAGCCGTAGCTCATGGCGATCTCAGCCAGGGACTTCTTGGGCATGGCCTTGCCGGCGGCGGCAAATTGGGCCACGGCACCGAAGTTGGTGGACTTGGAGGCCTGGCCGCCGGTGTTGGAGTATACCTCAGTATCGAAGACGAAGACGTTCACATCCTCACCGCTGGCCAGCACGTGGTCCAGGCCGCCGAAGCCGATGTCGTAGGCCCAACCGTCGCCGCCGAAGATCCACACGGACTTCTTGGACAGGTAGTCCTTCAGCTCCAGGATCTCCTTGGAGTCCTGGCAGCCCTTAGCGGCCCAGTCCTCCAGCAGCGCGATCAGAGCCCGGGTGGGCTCGGCGTTGGCCGCGCCGTCGTCCTTGGTGTCCAGGAACTTTTGGATGATGGCCTTGGACTCGCCCTCGCCCATGCCCTCCAGCTTGGCGATCAGCCGCTCCCGGATGGCCTTCTGGCCCAGATAGATGCCCAGGCCGTGCTCGGCGTTGTCCTCAAACAGGGAGTTGGCCCAGGCGGGACCACGACCGGTCTTGTCCACGGTGTAGGGGCTGGTGGCCGCCGGGCCGCCCCAGATGGAGGAGCAGCCGGTGGCGTTGGAGACGTACATCCGGTCGCCGAAAAGCTGGGTCACCAGGCGTGCGTAAGAGGTCTCGGCGCAGCCGGCGCAGGAGCCGGAGAACTCCAGATAGGGCACCTTGAACTGGCTGCCCTTGACGGTCTTGGCGTCGGCCATATCGTCCTTGACGGAGACCTTGGAGACCATGTAATCCCACACATCGCACTGATCCAGCTGGCTCTCCTGAGGCACCATCTCCAGCGCCTTGGTGGGACACACGCCCACGCAGACGGTACAGCCCATGCAGTCCAGCGGGCTGACGGCGATGGCAAACTTGTACTTATCCTTGCCCGCGCCGGCCTTCACGTCCACGATCTTGGCAGCGGCGGGAGCTGCCTTGGCCTCGGCCTCGTCCAGGGCAAAGGCCCGGATGGTGGCGTGGGGGCAGACGTAGGAGCACTGGTTACACTGGATACACTTGGCGCTATCCCAAACGGGCACGCTGACGGCCACACCGCGCTTTTCGTAGGCGGCGGCGCCCTGCTCGAAGGTGCCGTCCACATGGTCCATAAAGGCGGACACGGGCAGACTGTCGCCGTCCATCTTGTCCACGGGGTTCAGGATGTTCTTGACCATCTTGACGGTGGCGGGGCGGCCCTCGATCTTCTCCTCCACGGGCTTATCCGTAGCGGTGGCCCAGGAGGCGGGGACGTTGAACTTCTTGAAGGCGGTGGCGCCGGCGTCGATGGCCTTGTGGTTCATGTCCACGACATCCTGACCCTTCTTCAGGTAGGAGTGAGTGGCGGCGTCCTTCATGAACTGGATGGCCTCGGCCTCAGGCATGACCTGAGCCAGCTTGAAGAAGGCGGACTGGAGAATGGTGTTGGTCCGCTTGCCCATGCCGATCTCCTTGGCCAGGTCGATGGCGTTGATGGTGTAGACCTGGATGTTATGCTCGGCGATGTAGCGCTTGGCCACGGCGGGCATGTGCTTGTCCAGTTCCTCGTCGCTCCACTGGCAGTTGATGAGGAAGGTGCCGCCGTCCTTCACGTCCCGGACCATGGGGAAGCCCTTGATGATGTAAGCGGGGACGTGGCAGGCCACGAAGTCGGCCTTGTTGATGTAGTAGGGGCTCTTGATAGGCTTGTCGCCGAAGCGCAGGTGGCTGACGGTGACGCCGCCGGTCTTCTTGGAGTCGTACTGGAAGTACGCCTGGACGTATTTATCGGTATGGTCGCCGATGATCTTGATGGAGTTCTTGTTGGCGCCCACGGTGCCGTCGCCGCCCAGGCCCCAGAACTTGCACTCGATGGTGCCCTCGGCTGCGGTGTTGGGGCAGTCATGCTCGGCAAGACTCAGGCCGGTGACGTCGTCCACGATGCCGATGGTGAAGAGCTTCTTGGGGCTCGCCTTGGCCATCTCCTCATAGACGGCGAAGACGCTCTTGGGCGGGGTATCCTTGCTGCCCAGACCGTAGCGGCCGCCGATGATGTTGGCCTGACGGCCAGCGTTGGCGAAGGCGGTGACAACGTCCAGATAGAGGGGATCGCCCTGGGCGCCGGGCTCCTTGGTGCGGTCCAGCACGGCGATGGTCTTGGCGGTCTGGGGGATAGCGGCCAGCAGCTTATCGGCCCGGAAGGGACGATAGAGCCGGACCTTCACCAGACCCACCTTCTCGCCGTGGGCGTTCATGTAGTCGATGACCTCTTCGGCCACGTCGCAGATGGAGCCCATAGCCACGATGACCCGGTCGGCGTCGGGCGCGCCGTAGTAGTTAAAGAGCTGATAGTCGGTGCCCAGCTTGGCGTTGACCTTGCCCATGTACTCCTCCACGATCTCGGGGAGGGCGTCATAGTACTTGTTGCAGGCCTCGCGGTGCTGGAAGAAAATGTCGCCATTCTCATGAGAGCCGCGCATCACGGGCCGCTCGGGGTTCAGCGCCCGGGCCCGGAAGGCGTTGACGGCGTCCATATCCACCATCTCGGCCAGATCCTCGTAGTCCCAGATGTCGATCTTCTGGATCTCATGGGAGGTGCGGAAGCCGTCGAAGAAGTTGATAAAGGGGACCCGGCCCTTGATGGCGGCCAGATGGGCCACGGCGCCCAGGTCCATGACCTCCTGGACGTTGCCCTCGGCCAGCATGGCAAAGCCGGTCTGACGGCAGGCCATGACGTCGGAGTGGTCGCCAAAGATGTTCAGCGCGTGGCTGGCCACGGTACGGGCAGACACATGGAACACGCAGGGCAGCAGCTCGCCGGCGATCTTATACATATTGGGGATCATCAGCAGCAGGCCCTGGGAGGCGGTATAAGTCGTGGTAAGCGCGCCGGCGTTCAGCGAGCCGTGGACGGTGCCGGCGGCGCCGGCCTCAGACTCCATCTCCACCACTTTCACCGTGGTGCCAAAGATATTCTTCCGGCCCGCGGCGGCCCACTGGTCTACGTTGTCCGCCATAGGGCTGGACGGCGTGATGGGGTAGATGCCCGCGACCTCCGTGAAGGCGTAGGACACGTGGGCGGCGGCCATATTGCCGTCCATGGATTTTGCTTTTCTCTTGATTGCCATTTTCGGTCAAGTCCTCCTTTATAGAGAAGTGTTCGCCTGATATTTTAACACTTCTTTTTTGGTTTGTAAATCATAAAATCGGATTTCCGAGGGAATTTTTTTGTTTCTTATGCCCAACTTTTCGATAGGGAAAAAAAGAGGAAAAATTTCGGGAAAAACCCTTGCCTTTTTCCCAAAACTGTGCTAACATAATAGCTCGTCGAGAACTTGCGCCCTTTGGGGGCTTTGTGGAAAGGATGTTTTCAATGTCTCCTCTGATGATCGTGCTCACCGTGGTATACGTGATCTTCTGTTTGTTCCTCATCGCCGTGGTCCTGCTCCAGTCCGGCAAGTCCGCCGGCCTCTCGGGTGCCATCTCCGGCGGCGTGGACACCTTCCTGAGCAAGAATAAGGCCAAGACCTGGGACTCCCGGCTGGCCAAGATGACCAAGTGGGTCGCCATTTTGTTCATGGTGCTGACCCTGGTGCTGGTGCTGTTCCTGTAAGGCAGCTCCGTCTGACTGACCCAGACTGTTCAGGATCTCCGACCACCTGGCTGGGTATAGAGCGCTAAGCCCTTCGTATAAAACGTCTTCCCAACCGGGAAGGCGTTTTTTATTGGAATGGTGGCAGAATAAAAGCAGTCTACCCATGAGAAAGGAATTTGCATGAAGCTACAAGGAATTTATCACGCCAACCCCAAAGGGTTTGGCTTTGTCACGCCCGAGGAACCGGATCCCCGGGGCGACTGGTTCGTGCCCCGCGGCTTTGCGAGCGGCGCCTGGGACGGGGATACGGTCACTCTTAGCGTCACCGATCAAGATCGCCATGCGGGTAAGATCACCGCCGTCACCCAACGGGCCAACCCCACCGTCACCGGCGTTTTGCGCCGGGAGGGCCGGACTTACTTTTTGGTCCCCGACAGCCAGCGTCTCACCCACAGCGTCCTGCTCACTGGTAAGGTAAAAAACGTCTCCCCCGGCCTGCGCGCCGCCGTGACGGTGATGAGCTACGGCGGAGCCGGCATCCCGGCCATGGGCACGCTGCAGGCGGTCTTCGGCCCTGCCGGGACTCTGGAAAGCGCCCGGGAGGCCATCCTCTACCGCTACAACGTCACCCCCGTCTTCCCCGATGAAGTGGAGCAAGAGGCCGACGCCCTGCCCCAGCAGGTGTCCGACGCTGACCTGGCAGGCCGCGCCGACTTCCGGGACCTGTGCGTGGTCACCATCGACTCCGCCTCCGCCAAGGACCTGGACGACGCGGTGTCCCTGACCGCCGACCCCCAGGGCCGGCGGGTCCTGGGGGTCCACATCGCCGACGTGAGCCACTATGTCCGCCCTAAGACCGCCCTGGATGCCGAGGCTCTGGAGCGGGGCACATCGGTATATTATGTAAACCACGTAGCCCCCATGCTGCCCACCGCCCTCTCCAACGGCATCTGCTCGTTGAATCCCCAGACGGACCGGCTTACCCTATCCTGCCTGATGACCCTGGACGACGATGGCAACGTGGTGGACCACAGCATTACAAAGGGCGTCATCCGTACCGTGGACCGTCTCGATTACGACGAGGTCAACGCCTTCTTGGCCGGCGAAACGCCCCAGAGCGGCCCTATGACTGACCCCGGCGTCCAGGCGCTGGTGTCCAGCCTGGACGCCCTGGCCGCCCAACGGCGCAAGCTCCGCCGCCGTCGGGGCGCGCTGGAGCTGTCCTCGGCGGAGTGCTATTTTGTCATGGACGAGGCGGGCCAGGTAGCGGACATTCAGCGCCGGGTCTCGGGCCGGGGCGAGAGCCTCATTGAAGAGGCTATGCTGCTTGCCAATGAAACCGTGGCCCGGCACCTGTGTGACAATGGTCTGCCTGGGGTGTTTCGGGTCCATGAGCCCCCCAGCGGCGATAAGGTAGAGGGCCTAAAGCACATGACAGCCCCCCTGGGCTACGCTTTGAAGGGGGGCGACGGCTTCCAGCTCCAGGCCCTGCTGGACTGGGCCAAGGGCGGCCCGCTGGAGGGCGCGGTGAGCATGATGACCCTGCGGTCTCTCATGAAGGCCCGATACGATCCCAAGAACTTGGGCCACTTCGGTCTGGGGGCGGAATATTACTGCCACTTTACCTCCCCCATCCGCCGCTACCCGGACCTGGCGGTCCACCGCATCCTCTCCGCCGCCCTGGACCACCAGCGGCCCAAGTCCTTGTCGGGCTTCACCGCCCAGGCCGCCCGGCAGTCCTCCGAGCGGGAGGTGGCCGCTCAGAACGCCGAACGGGAGATCGAAAAGCTCTATATGGCCCAGTTTATGGCGCAGCACATCGGCGAGACCTTCCCTGGCGCCGTCACTGGCGTGACCCGCTTTGGCGTCTTTGTGGCTCTGGCAAACGGCATCGAGGGTATGGTGGGCGTGGAGGCTTTGGGCGATGACCGGTGGGAGCTGGACGAGGACGTCCAGCGGTTGGTGGGCAGTCGCCAAAATACCGTCTATCAGCTGGGCACGCCCATGGAGGTCCTGTGCGCCGGGGCCGACCCGGCCACCGGGCGGATCGACTTTGTCTTGCCGGAACATGGTATAACCCCTGGAATATCTGTCCAAAATACGCATACATTGGACAGCAGAAGGGGGCGGCCAACATGGAAAAAGCATGGCAAAAAAGGTTTTTCCGAAAAAAGAGGCAAGAAGAGGAGCTCACGGCGCTGAAGGAGACCATGCGCTCCACCCAAGGGGCTCTGGAGCGGGCCTACGACGGCTTTAACCGCACCGCCGACAGCGATCTCATCGAGGCCTACGTTTACGAGATCAACGCCCTGCGCCACCGCTACTCCTATCTTTTGAAGGAGGTCCGGCGGCTGGAGGAGACGGCGGCGTGCCGGTAGCGGCAGTTTTTGGGCTGCTGGCGGTATGCCTGCTGATACCGGGCGCCCGCCGGGGCGTGGGGCGGCTAGGGGCGCTGGGGGTGCGGACGGTGTGCGCCCTGGGCGGTCTGGCCGCGCTGAAGGCCCTAGGGGCAGGGGCTTTGGGCCTCACCCTGGGGGTCAACCTCTTCAACGCCCTTACCGTAGGCGCGCTGGGTCTGCCCGGGGTCGGCCTTCTTCTGATGCTCAACTGGGTGACACAGCTATAAAAAAAGCGGAGCCGTCTCGGCTCCGCTTTTTTGTCTATTCCCAGCTCTTCCAGGTCTCCGGCTGATAGCCCACGGTGGCCTGGCGGCCGTTGCGTACGATGGGGGTCTTTAAAAGCCGGGGATCGTCCAGCACCTTTTCCAGCTTGTCCTCGTCATAGGCCAGGTAACTGAGCAGGGCCGCGTCGGGATGCTTGGGGTCGATCAGTCCGTCCAGGCCGCCCACAGCCTGAACTACGCTCTTCAGCTCCCCCCGGCTGATGCCCTTATCCAGCAGATCGATATTCTGAAAGGGGACGCGGCGCTCCTTAAAGTACCGCTGAGCCTTCTTGGTGTCAAAACACTTGGTCTTGCCAAAAATTTGAATGTTCATGTCCCCGCCTCCTTTGGGTCCATTATAGTACCTCTCCGGGCGTGGCGCAAGCCTTGCTTTTATACTAGGCCCTACTTTTATGCCGGGTCCTGCGCGGATACCGGCCCTTGCTTTTTATTTCGTTTTGTGGTAAACTACCTCCATCCGCAAAAAGGAGGTCACGCCATGTTCCCACAGCGTTTACGGACCCTGCGTCAGGAGCGGGGCTATGCCAGCCAACAGGCCCTGGCCGACGCGCTGGGCGTGGCCCAGTCCACCATTGCCAACTGGGAGGGTGGCCGCCGGGAGCCGGACTATGCCCTCACCCTCCGGCTGGCCGACCTGTTCCACGTCACCCTGGACTATCTGCTGGGCCGCAGCGACGAGGAAAACGGCGGCGTAGTCACCGTAGACCAGGTCCGCGCGGCGGTGTGGGGGGCCAAGTCCGGCCTTGACCAGGAGACGGAGGACGAGCTGTGGGAGGACGTGCAGGAGTACGCCCGCTACCGTCTGCAGCACTATCGTCGCCGTTAAGCAAAGGAGAGAACACCATGAATTACGCCGAAAAATCGTTAGAGCTCCACCGCCAGTGGCGGGGCAAGCTGTCCATCGCACCGAAAATGGAGATCAAGAGCCGGGAGGACCTGTCCCTGGCCTATACCCCGGGTGTGGCCCAGCCCTGCCTGGAGATCCAAAAGGACCCCAGCCAGTCCTACGAGCTGACGGGCCGGTGGAACACCGTGGCGGTGGTCACCGACGGCACCGCCGTGCTGGGTCTGGGGGACATCGGCCCCGAGGCCGGGATGCCGGTGATGGAGGGCAAGTGCGTACTCTTTAAGGCCTTTGGCGGGGTGGACGCCATCCCGCTGTGCGTCAAGAGCAAGGATGTGGACGACATCGTCAACACCGTGGCCCTGCTGGAGGGGTCCTTCGGCGGGGTCAATCTGGAGGACATCGCCGCGCCCCGGTGCTTCGAGGTGGAAAAAAAGCTCCAGGCGCGCTGCTCCATCCCCATTTTCCACGACGACCAACACGGCACCGCCATCGTAGTGGCCGCGGCGGTCACCAACGCGCTGAAGGTGGTCGGGAAAGAACTATCCAGTATCAAAGCCGTTTTCTCCGGTGCGGGAGCGGCTGGCACAGCCATCTTCAAACTCCTTTGGTCCATGGGCCTTCGCAACGCCATCCTCTGCGACATTAAGGGCATCGTCTATGAGGGCCGGAGCGACCTGGCCGATGATCCCTACCTCCGGGAGCTGGCTCAGCTGACCAAGCCCACCATTCATGACGGCGGCCTGGTCGCCGCGCTGGAGGGGGCCGACCTCTTTGTGGGGGTGTCCGCCCCCAATTTGGTGACGGCCGAGATGGTCAAGACCATGGCCAAAGACCCCATTTTGTTCCCCATGGCTAACCCCACCCCCGAGATCATGCCCGACCTGGCCCGCCAGGCCGGCGCCGCCGTGGTGGGCACGGGCCGCAGCGACTTCCCCAACCAGATCAACAACGTCCTGGCCTTCCCCGGGGTCTTCCGGGGTGCGCTGGACGCCAGGGCCAGCTGCATCAACGAGCCCATGAAGCACGCCGCCGCCCGGGCACTGGCCGACCTTGTGGGCGACAAGCTCTCGGCGGATTACATCCTCCCCGCCGCCTTCGACCCCGCCGTCTGCCCCGCCGTAGCCCAGGCGGTGGCCCAGGCGGCAAGGGACAGCGGCGTGGGACAATAAGCGCTATCCGGCATGAAAAAGGCAGCAGACGAAGGTCTGCTGCCTTTTTGATTGCTATTTTAGTCCTTGTAAAAGCCTTCAAAAGTCTCGGCATCCATGGTCTCATGCTCCAGCAGGTATTGGGCCACGGCGTCCAGGACGGCCCGGCGGCGGGTCAGGATCTCCTGGCAGGTGCGCTCGGCGGCGTCGATCAGGGCACGGACCTCCCGGTCGATCTGGCCGGCGATCTCCTCGGAATAGGGCTTGGTCTGGGCCATGGAGCGCCCCAGGAACACCTCGTCATGGCCGGTATCGAAGACCACGTTGCCCAAAGCGTCGCTCATGCCGTACTTGGCCACCATGGCATGGGCGGTGGCGGTAGCCTTCTCCAGGTCGCTCTGGGCGCCGGTGGAGATGTCGCCCAGCACCAGCCGCTCGGCGCAGCGGCCACCCAGACAGGCGGCGATGTCCTCTTGGAGCTCGGTCCTGGAGCGGTAGGGCCGGTCCTCCTGGGGCAGGGAAATGGTCATGCCGCCGGAGGCGCCCCGGGGGATAACGGTGATCTGGTGGACCGGGTCGGCGGTGGGCAGGTCGTGGATGACCACGGCGTGGCCCGCTTCGTGGTAGGCCGTCAGGCGCTTGGCCTGGGGGGAGATGACCCGGCTCTTCTTCTCCGGCCCGGCGATGACCTTCATCATGGCCTCATGGAGATCCGGTTGGACGATATAGCCCCGGTCCTCCCGGGCCGCCAGCAGCGCCGCTTCGTTGAGGAGGTTTTCCAGGTCCGCGCCGGTGAAGCCCGCGGTGGCCTGCGCCACCTGCTTTAAAGACACGTCTTCGGCCAGAGGCTTGTTGCGGGCGTGGACCTTCAGGATCTCCTCCCGCCCCTTCACATCGGGATAGCCCACATAGATCTGCCGGTCAAATCGACCCGGCCGTAGCAGCGCCGGATCCAGGATGTCCCGGCGGTTGGTGGCCGCCATGACGATGACCCCGGCGTTTTGCTGAAAGCCGTCCATCTCCACCAGCAACTGGTTGAGGGTCTGCTCCCGCTCGTCGTGGCCGCCGCCCAGGCCCGCGCCGCGCTGGCGGCCTACGGCGTCGATCTCGTCGATGAAGACGATGGCGGGAGCGTCCTCCTTGGCCTGGTGGAAGAGGTCCCGCACCCGGCTGGCGCCCACGCCCACATAGAGCTCTACAAAGTCCGAGCCCGAGATGGAGAGAAATTTGACCCCAGCCTCCCCGGCCACAGCCTTTGCCAGCAGCGTCTTGCCCGTGCCCGGCGGGCCCACCAGCAGCACGCCCTTGGGCACCCGGGCGCCCAGCTTGGTAAAGCGTTGAGGGTCCTTGAGAAACTCCACCAATTCCTGGAGCTCCTCCTTTTCCTCATCGGCCCCGGCTACATCGGCGAAGGTGGTCTGGGTCTCCCCCTCCTCTGCCGTCCGGGGCTTGGCACGGCCAAAGCCGCTCACCCGGTCCGCCGGACCGCCGCCCCCCGCGGGAGGGGCGCTGCGGCGAGAGAAGATGACGTACAAAAAGGCTCCCAGGGCTACCACCATCAAAAGCGTGGGTAACATGGACAGCCACCAGGGGACCTGGGGCGCGGCCTTGAAGGTATAGTCCTGCAAAATGCCCCGGCCCTGCTGCTCCCGGATCAGAGAGCCCAGGTCCTCATAAAAGCGGTCCACCGAGGCCAGCTGGTGACGGCACACCACCGGCCCGCCGGGGAGTTGAGGCTCTTTGAGCCGCAGGGTCAGCTCGTCGGTACTGCTGACTTCAAAGTAGTCCACCTGCTCCTGCACAAAAAGCTGGCGGACCTGGGCATAGCTCAACTCGCCGTCTCCGGCCTCCCAGTTGAGGACGAAGACCACCCCCAGGACGGCCAGAATGATGATGACATAAAACAGCGCGCTGCGCAGCGGCGACTTGTGTTCCGGCGTATCGTTCAATGCCTTTCTTCCTTTCCGTGGGAGGCTCAGCCTCCGTATACCTCGGGCTTGAGAATACCGATGTAGGGGAGATTGCGGTACTTTTCCGCGTAGTCCAGACCATAGCCCACCACAAAGGCGTTGGGGATGTGGAAGCCCACATAGTCGGCATGGATGTCCTTCACCCGCCGCTCGGGCTTATCCAGCAACGTGCAGATGCGCACCGAGGCGGGCTTGCGGGCCTGCAGGATATTTCGGAGATAGTAAAGGGTGTAGCCCGAATCCAAAATGTCCTCCACGATCAGGAGATCCCGGCCCTCAATGGACTCGCTGAGGTCCTTGATGATCTTCACCTGGCCGGAGGAGGAGGTGCCTCCACCATAAGAGGAGACGCTCATAAAGTCCACCGTGCAGGGAAGGTCGATCTGGCGGGTCAGATCGGCCATAAAAATATAGGAGCCCCGCAGGACGCTGATGATGACAGGCTCCTTCCCGGCGTAATCCGCGGTGATCTGGGCGCCCAGCGCCGCCACCCGGGCCTTCAGCTCCTCCTGGGTCTGCAAGACCTGCAAAATGTCCTTGTCCGCGTATCCCATGTCAGACTTCCTCTCTTTCTCTTTTTGTCCAACGCACCATGATCGCGTCCTCGCCGGGGGCGGCCAGAGCGTCTCGGTCCGGACCAAGGCCCGCCACCGCCAGCAGCCGCTCCCCCGCGGTCAGCACCGGCGTGGCCTCCCGCTGGGTCCGGGGCACCCGGCACTCGATCATCCACTTTTTCACCGTCTTGCCCACGCGAAAGGGCGGGCGCAGGTAGTCTCCCGTCTGCCGCCGCCGCAGGGTAAGCTCAGATACGTCCCGGAGATAAAATTCCAACGGTGTAGGTGGTGTATCAGGACACACCCGGCGGGCGGTCTCCACAGTCCACAGTGGCGTTTCCACCACCCCGGGCACCGCCGCCTTCAGCGTCTCCAACGGTGGCAGGGGGCTTTGCGCCGCCTCCTCCACTCTGGGACCCAGCCGCTCCAGATCGGAGCGGAGATAGTCCGTCATCCGGGCTGCCGCCCCCACCACCTTGGCGTTCAAGCTCTCCAGCACCGGCACCACCTGGTGGCGGATACGGTTGCGGGCGTAACGGTCGTCGGCGTTGGTCTCGTCGGTCATATAGGGCAGGTCGTTTTCCCGGAGATAGGCCTCGATGTCCACCCGGGGCGTTTGGAGCATGGGCCGGACCACCCGTCCCAGCCGGGGCCGGATGCCGCACAGGCCCTGCAGGCCGCAGCCCCGGGTCAGGTGCAGCAGCACCGTCTCCAGATTGTCGTTGGCGTTGTGGGCGGTGGCGATGCAGCAAGCGCCGATACGGTCCGCCGTCTCCTCCAAAAAGGCGTAGCGGGCCTTACGGGCGTTTTCCTCCACATTGCCGGGCATACTGGCCACGTCGCCGCCGCCCAGGTAGAAGGGCACGTCCCAGTCCCGGCACAGTTCGGCGGCAAAGGCCGCGTCCTGGCCTGAGCTTTGGCGCAGGTGGTGGTCAAAGTGGGCGGCGGCCACCCGAAAGCCCTGGGCCTTTAAAAAGTGCAGCAGGGCCACGGAATCGGGTCCGCCGGAGAGGGCGCAGAGGATCAGTCCATCCCTGGGCAGCAGTCCCTCTTGCGCGCCGAAGGATAAGATACGCTCCATTTACGGCTCTTCGTGGACCATATCCAGCTCCTCCAGGTCGATGAAGGAGGTGAACTGGGGCCGCCAGCCCAGGCGGAGAATGCCGGTCTCACCGTGGCGGTTCTTGGCCACAATACACTCAGCGGTGTCCGGCTCGGCCTCGGGGTTGGAGTCGTCGTCGTTATAATAGTCCTCCCGGTGGATGAATAGGACGATGTCCGCGTCCTGCTCGATGGCGCCGGAATCCCGCAGGTCGCTCAGGCGGGGCCGGCGGACCGTGGTCTTGTCCTTTTCGTTGGCGCGGGAGAGCTGGGAAAGGCACAAGATCGGCACCTCCAGCTCCTTGGCCATGATCTTCATAGCCCGGGAGATATCGCTGACCGCCTGCTGGCGGCTCTCGCCGCCGTAGGACTGCTTGCCGCCGGCGGAGGTCATCAGCTGGAGGTAGTCCACCACCACCAGTCCCAGGTTCTTCACCCGGCGGCACTTAGCACTCATATCGGCCACGGTGAGGGAGGGGTCGTCGTCGATGAGCATGTCGGTGTGACTCAGCACGTTGGCCGCGGCAGCCACCCGGGTCCACTCCTCGTCATTGAGCCGCCCGGTGGCCAGGGCCCGGTTTTCGATCAGGGACTCCCCGGACAAAAGCCGCATGCCCAGCTGCTCCTTGGACATCTCCAGGGAGAACACCGCCACGCTCTTGCCGGAGAACTTGCCCGCGTGGAGGGCCATATTCAACGCGATGGAGGTCTTGCCCATGCCCGGCCGGCCGGCCAGGATGATCAGGTCGGACTTGTTGAAGCCGGTCAGGGCCCGGTCCAGCACCTTCAGGCCTGTGGAGATACCGGGGATCTGGTCTCCCGACCCAGCCAGCTCGCCCAGTCGCTCCAGCAGGCTGGGCACGATGCCCGCCAAGGGCTCCAAGCTGGTGGCGCTGCGGCCCTGACGCAGGGCGTAGATGCGCTGCTCGGCCACCTCCAGCACGTTGGAGCCGGTCTCCTTGCCCTCCCGGACAAGGTCGGTGAGCTCGCCGCAGGTCTGGCCCAGACGGCGCAGCAGGGACTTGTCCTTGACAATGTCCACGTAGAGCTCCACGTTGGCCGCCGTAGGGGTGATCTCCATGAGCTGCTTGAGGTAGGCCGCCGAGGTCTGCTCGTCGTAGGCGCCGTTTTGGCGCAACTTTTCCAGCAGCGTCACCAGGTCGATCTTCTGGGAGTAGTTGAACATGGAGTAGATGCTCTCGTAAAGCTCCCGGTTTTGCCGCATATAAAAGTCCTCCGGGCGCAGCTTCTCAATGACCAGAGGAATACATTCCTCGTCAATGAGCATCGCGCCCAGCACCGACTGCTCGGCCTCTACCGAGTGGGGGAGCTGGTGGGAAAGCAGTTCATCCATGAATGTTCACCTCGCTTGGTGTACCTTTTGGCTTCCCCCTTGCAGGGGGAAGCTGGCGGCCGAAAGCCGACTGATGAGGGTGCCTTGCATTCCTTGCTACGCCCCCCTCATCCGGCCCCTACGGGGCCACCTTCCCCCCTCTAGGGGGGGAAGGCTTAACGCGCTGTCTATGTTCGCGCTTTTACTTTGCTTCCGTCACGGTGACGTGGATGGTGCCGGTCACCTCATAGCCCAGCTTGCACTTGAGGGTATAGGCGCCAAAGGCCTTGATGGGCTCGTCCTGGGCGATCTTGGCCTTGGGGATGTCCAGGCCGTGCTGGGCCTTCAGCGCCTCAGAGACCTCCTTGGAGGTCACTGAGCCAAAGAGCCGCCCGCCGTCGCCGCCCTTGGCCTGGATAATGACCTGGGTAGACTCCAGCGCGGCGGCGATGCGCTCGGCCTCAGCCTTTTCCGCGGCCTCCCGGGCCTTGCGGGCCTTGTCCTGGACCTTCATGGTGTTCAGGTTTTCCGCCGTGGCGGCCACGGCCAGCTTTTTGGGCAAAAGGAAGTTTCGGGCGTAACCGTCGCTGGCCTCGATGAGCTGGCCCTTTTTGCCCTGGCCCTTCACGTCCTGCTGGAGAATGACTTTCATAGTACAACATCCTTTCTGCTTATGTGGGTAGCGGCGCGGGGAAAACCACGCCGGCGTAGTTTCTACTGCTCGTCAAAATACTTGTCGATGGCCACCTTCAGCTCGGTGAGGACCTGGGGTACGGCCTTGTCGGGGATCTGGGCCCCGGCCACCGCGGCGTTGCCGCCGCCGCCCAGGCTCTCCAGGATCACCTGGACATTGGTCTTACCCATGCTCCGGCCGGAGATCATGGTGACGCCGTCGCTGCCGGGAAAGACCACAAAGGAGCTTTCGATGCCCGAGATGTTTAAAAGCTCGTCGGCGCACTGGGCCGCCGTCACCCGGCTAATGGGCTCGTTTACCGCCACCAGGGCCAGGCCGTCCCGGTAGAGCCGGGCCGAGCGGATGAGGTCTAGCTTGGCGATGGTGCCGGCCAGGTCGGTCTGGAAGAGCTTTTTCACCTCGGCGGTGTCCGCGCCGGCACGGCGGAGGAAGGCCGCCGCCTCAAAGGTCCGGCCGCCGGTGCGCATGGTGAAGTTCTTGGTGTCCAGCATAATGCCGGCCAAAAGGGCCTCCGCCTCTACCCGGAAGAGGTCCGCTGAATCCAATAGATACTGCAAAAGCTCTACCGTCAGCTCGCAGGCGGAGGAGGCGTAGGGCTCATGGAAGTTGAGGGCGGCGCCCTCGATATACTCCGCGGCCCGGCGGTGGTGGTCGATAACGGCCACTTTGGTACACTTGTCCAGCAGCCGGGGCTCCAGCACCTGGTCGGGCCGGTTGGTGTCCACCACCACCAGCAGCGTAGACGGCCCCGCCATGTCCGCCGCTTCGGCCTTAGAGATAAACCGTGCGTGATAATGCTCCTGGTCCATGAGCCGCTGGGTCATGACACGGCCCGGATAGGCGCCGGGCTCGTCCACGATCCAGGCCTCCACCCCCAGCTTCCGGCAGGCGGCGCACACCCCGGCGCAGGCGCCGATGGCGTCCATATCCGGCGACTTGTGGCCCATGACCAGGACCTGCTGGGAGTCGGCGATGAGACCCTTGAGAGCGTTGGCCATCACGCGGCTTTTGACCTTGGTGCGCCTTTCCGTCTCCTTGGCGTGGCCGCCGTAGAAGTCGAAGGTGTCCTTGCTGCGCACCACGGCCTGGTCGCCGCCCCGGGAGAGGGCGGTCTCTACCGACAGCGAGGCGAAGCGGTAGAGCTCCCGGAAGCCCTGGGCCTCCCTGCCCACGCCAATGGAGAGGGTCACGGGGCTACCGTCGGCGCTCTGGACCTGGCGCACATCCTCCAAAATGGAGAATTTGGCGTCCACAAAGCCCTGGAGATACCGCTCTTCAAAAATAAAGAGGTAGCGGTCCCGGTCGATGCTGGAAAAGAGGCCGCCGCTGGGCTCCACCCAAGCGGCCAGACGCCGGTTGATCTCGCTCAAAACGGCGCTTCGGTCGGAGTCGGAGACGGTCTTGAGCACCTCTTCGTAGTTGTCAATGACCAGCAGCGCCACCACCGGACGGCTAGCGCGGTACTCGTCCCGGGCCTGGGCCAGGTCGGTGATGTCCACCCAGTAGGTGGTGGCCAAAAAGCCGCTGGAGCGGCCCTTGTCGTCGGTGCGGACCAGGTGGCCGAAGATCTGGAAGCGGCGCTTACCCAGTGTCACCTCCTGGGGGCAAAGGCTCTTGCCCTCCATGAGCCACTTGGTGGAAAAGCCCTCTACCAGGCTGTCCAACCGGGTGTCAAAAAGGTGCTCCCGCTCCCCCGCGGCGTGGAGAAAGCGGTCGTTGGTCCAGATGATCTCCCCGGACTCGGGCCGGAAGATGACCATGGGCAGCGGGGAGTTGACCATGGCGTCTTTGGCGGCCACGTCCATGTCGCCGCTGAGGGCGCTCATGAACTTGACGATGGCCTTTTTCCGGCGGTTGTGGTCGGCCCGGAAGGCCAAATAGCACAGCACCGCCACCAGCGCCTCGGCCACAGCCAGGGCGTATTCTCCCAGCAGCGCCGTAGCCACCGCGAACAGCGCCAGCAGCACAAAGGACAGCTGGGACCCGGGGCCCAGCACCCAGTTTTTGTTGGTTTTCAAAGGCGGACACCTCCTTGCAGCGAAAAAGCGCCAAAGAGTGATACCGATTCTATCTTATGCTCACACAGCCGTAAGCGGCCTGCCTGCCATACTTCTATATGGCAACTGTTTCTATTATAGCAAATCCTGGGCAAAGAAACAAGTAAAAGATATGAGTCCGTTTTATGGGACTTCCTTGCGTGTAGAATGGCTTTGTAAACAAGAGAGCGTCACCCGCGGTTCTAAAATAAGGAGGTTTTAAAAATGCGTCATTCCTACGAGATCCGCTACGTCGGCGGCCATGTGGAGGTCTACCTGGCCGGAGAGTTCCAGTTCTCCGCCGATAACGAGGCCGAGGCTCTGGCAGAGCTCAGCGCGGCATGAAAAAGGCGGGCATTTGCCCGCCTTTTTCATCTTTGCCCCAAAATGGTAGGGCGCGGCATCCCTGACGCGCCGTTTAATCCGGGATATAGGCCCGCACCCGCAGGGTGGCGCCCAGGCTCTGGGCCAGGGCGCGGCATTTTTCGATCTCCTGGGGGGTCTTATCCTTGTCCACCACCGTCATGACCACATGGGGCACGGCCTGGGCGGCCTTGCGGGTGAAGTCCAGCATGGCCTCCCACGCCCGCTCCCCATCCCGAGGCTTGGTGACGGCGCAATATTCCTGGGCGGTGGAACCGTTGAGAGAGATAGAGAGGGTGTCGATGCGGCCGGTCAGTTGGGGGGTAACGTCCCGGCCGTGAATGAGATTGCCGTGGCCGTTGGTGTTGATGCGCACCGGAGGCAGATCGGGGTGCTCTTCTTTTAAGGCGTCCACGATGGCGCAGATATCGTCCACGCGGTAGATGGGCTCGCCAAAGCCGCAGAAGACGATCTCCCGGTAGGAGGAGAGGTCCCGCTTTGCAAAGTCGGCCAGGGCCTCGTCCACCGTGGGCTCATGCTCCAGCCAGAGATCGTCGGCATAGATGCTGCCCTTGTGGCCGTTATGGCGCAGGCAGAAGACGCAGCTGCAGTCGCAGCGGTTGGTCAGGTTGACGTACAGCGCGCCTTCGTATTCATAGGTGATGGTCATCATGGAATATCAGCTCCTAGATTAGGTTGTTGGCCGGCCTGAAAGGCTTCCCCCTGCCAAGGGGAAGGCCAAAGACCCACGATCATTTTTACGGGTCGATGCCAAAAAACGCCAGAGCGTTTTGGTAGGTGGCCTCGGCGGCCTCCTCCGGGCTGATGCCCTTGACCCGGGCGATCTTTTCCGCCACCAGGTGGACGTAGGTGGAGTCGTTGCGCCTGCCCCGATAGGGCTCGGGGGTCAGGTAGGGGGCGTCAGTCTCGATCATGATGCGCTCCAGCGGCGCCCACTCGATGACCTCGATGGCCTTGCGGGCGTTTTTGTAGGTGACAACGCCGGTGAAGGACAGATACCAGCCCAGACGCACCAGGGTCTTTGCGTCCTCCACGCTGCCGGAGTAGCAGTGGAACACGCCCCGGGCCTTGGGATGGGCCCGGGCCAGGTCCAGGCTGTCGCCGTGGGCCTCCCGGTCGTGGACGATACAGGGGAGGTCCAGCTCCTCCGAGAGGGTCAGCTGCTGGTCAAAGCACCGCTTTTGCAGCTCCCGGGGCGGATTTTCCTTCCAGTAGTAGTCCAACCCGATCTCGCCGATGGCCACCACCTTGGGCTGTCCGGCCAAGGCCCGCACCGCCTCCAGCTGGGTATCGTCCCACTCTGCGCACTCCTCGGGGTGGACCCCTACGGCGGCGTAGACGTGGCTGTGGCGCGCGGCCAGCTCCACAGCAGCCTGGCTGGCCGCCAGGTCGTCGCCGGGACAGACGGTCAGGGCCACGCCCTTGGCGGGCAGGCTGGCCACCAGGCCCTCCCGGTCAACCTCAAAGGCGGAGGCCACATAGTGGGCGTGGGTGTCAAACAGGCGCATGGGCTCACCTCTTTTCCAATACCGCCTCATCATACCACCTCTGGCAGAGATTTGCAAGAAATCCGCTCTTTACGGATGGCAAAAAAATGTGTATAATAACGACAAACGCCGCACAGAGTGCGGCGTGCCCGCATAGCGGGCGGCATTTCGCCAGCGAAATGCCGGCAGTCGTTATTGCAGTATAGCCAACCGGCTTTGCCGGTATCCGCCGCCTTCGCGGCGGCCAAGCCGCAGAGCGGCTTGGGGCTATGCTATAATAGGAGAACACTGCGAAAACACGAAAAAGGAGGGGATGGGATGCCTGCGGTGACGCTGCCCGGCGGCGTGGTCTCGCTGTCGGCGGAAAACGCGGACAAGCTGCTGGCCACGGGCAATGCCGACGCGGCCATGCTGTATGTCGCCCTCCTTCGCCACGGCGGCGAGCTCCCCTCCTGCCGTCAGACGCTGGGTTGGAGCCAAGGGCGGCTGGACGGCGCCTACGCCGCCCTGCAGCAGGCCTCCTTGGTGGGGCCGGCTCCAGCCTCCGGCCCTTTGCGAAACGACACGCCGCCGGACTATGTGACCCAGGATGTGGTCTCCGCCCTGGAGCGGGACGGGGACTTTGCCTCGTTGCAGCGGCAGGTGGAGCGGGAGCTGGGCAGTCTCCTCTCCCCGGCGGATCTGAAGACCCTCTACACTGTCTATGACTACTTAGCCCTGCCGCCGGAGGTGATCTTGCTCCTCACCTCCTGGTGCGTGGAGGAGACCGAACGCAAGTACGGCCAGGGCCGGAGGCCCCGGATGTCGGTACTGAAAAAGGAGGCCTTCCGCTGGCACGACCGGGGTGTAGACACCCTGAGCGCGGCGGAGGAGTTTCTCCAGGGCCAGAAGGGCCTGGCCCAACGCGAGCGCGCGCTGCTGCCCCAGCTGGGCATCCGGGACCGCTCGCCGCTGGACAAGGAGCGGGAGTACATCGCCGCCTGGGTGGACATGGGCTTTGACGACGAGACCATCGTCCTGGCCTACCAGAAGACCCTTTTGAAAAAGCAGGCCATGAGCTGGCCCTATATGAACTCCATCCTGAAAAATTGGCACGCCAAGGGCCTGCACCGGGTAGATGAGGTCCAGCGGGGCGACACACCCGCCCAGCGCCCCAACCCGCCCAAGGCCCCCACCCAGGCCCAGCAGAGTCAGCGCATGGCCCGGAACATCGCCGCGCTGCGGCGGGCGGCCAAAAAAGACAGTCCGTAAGGAGGAAGCGCCGTGTCTTACGACCCCAAACACGTTAAGGAGGCCAACCGCCGCCTGGCCCTTGAGCGCTCTGACCGCAGGGCCGCTCTGGCCGCCTTCGAGGCCCAGTGCCATGATCGGCTGCCTGAGCTTGCCGCCCTGGACAGCGCCATTCGCCGGACGGTGACCCAGGCCATTGCCGCCGCCCTCCACCAGGGTGTAGACCCCACCGCCGCGGTGGAGGCGGCCCGGCAGGAGAACCTGACCCTCCAGGCCAAGCGGCTGGAGCTTTTGCGGTCCGCTGGCATCGACCCCGCTCAGCTGGAGGATACTCCCCTTTGCCCCATCTGCGGCGACACCGGCTACCATAAGGGCGAGTTCTGCCAGTGCGTCACCGCTCTGTGCGCCGAGGAGAACCTGGCCGAGCTCTCCCGCCAGCTGGACGGGAGCTACACCTTCGACGCCTTTTCCCTGGCCTGGTACGACCCGGGCTTTGATCCGGCCCTGGGGGACTCCCCCCGTCAGCTGATGGATACGGTCCTGGGCCTCTGTCGGGACTACGCGGAGGAATTCCCCCGCCACAGCGCCCGGAATCTCTACCTCTACGGCGGCACCGGCCTTGGCAAGACCCTGTTGTCGGGCTGCATAGCCCGGCGGGTGGCCCAGCGAGGCCATTGGACGGTGTATGCCACCGCCGGAGCCCTCTTCCGGGCCTATGAGGACGTGAAGTTCAACCGGGACGCCACCGGCGACGCCCAGGAGGATGTCCGCCGCTTTGAAAACTGCGACCTGCTGGTGCTGGACGACCTGGGCAGCGAGATGACCACGCCCTTTGTCCAGTCCGCTCTCTATCAGCTCCTCAACCAGAGGATGCTCTCGGGCAAGCACACGGTGATCTCCAGCAATCTGGATATGGACGCCGTCCGCCAGCGTTATACGCCTCAGGTGGCCTCCCGGTTGGAGGGGGAGTTCCAGGAACTGCCCTTCGTGGGCCGGGACATCCGCATTCAGCGCAAAGAGAGCTGAGACCCAGTCCGGCGCTAGCCCAAGCCTTGATCCAGCGCCAGCAGCGCGCCGCATAAGCAAAAAGCGCTCCGGCCTCTGCGGCCAAGAGGGCTAGGAAAGCCCCTGATCCAACACCAACAGTGCGCCGCATAGGCATAAAAATTCCTCCGGGGTCTGCTGGTGGCGGTCAAAGGGCAGCACCCACTCCTGCCGCTCCACCGTGCGGCCTGAGAGGGTGACAAGCTCCCGCTGGAGACAGACCGACACGCTGCCGCCGTCCAGGCTGGAGAGGGTCAGGGTGTTCTGGTGTCCCAGCCCGTAGCTCACCGCCGAGGCGGCCTGGACCCCGTGGGCCAGGGCGATACTATCGCCGGGCAGCAGGGCCAGCCGGGGCCGGATCGCCCCCGCCCCCGCCAGGCCCATGGCGTCGGGCGCGATGATGAGCCCCGCGCAGCCGGAGCGGGCAAACTCCGCCGGGTGCGTCCCCCAAAGGATATGATACTGCCCGCCCAGGCGGCCCTCCAGTCGCCGGGCCAGAGTCTCTTCCCCGCTCCAGACCCCCACCGTCTCCATGCAAAACGCCCCCTTCTCTCGGGCTAGTTTGCGGCGTTTTGGAAAAAATACAAGCCGCCCCGCTTTTTTTCTTGTATTTTTCGGGGATATGGACTACAATAGAAAGATAGAATACCAAATCCTACCGTGGGCCGGGCCCACGAAGAAAGGAAGGCTCCAGTATGAAGATGATCACCGACAAGGGCGAGATCCGCATCTCCAACGACGTCTTCACCAACCTGACCGGCGCCGCCGCCACCAACTGCTTCGGCGTCAAGGGCATGGCAGTGCGGTCCAAGACCGACGGCCTGGTCCACCTTCTGCGCCGGGAGTCCATGTCTAAGGGCGTGCGCGTTATGACCAACGACGACGGCTCGGTGTCCATCCAGCTCCACATCATCGTGGACGCGGGGGTGAACCTGATGGCCGTGTCCCGCTCCATTATGAACGAGGTGCGCTACAACGTCTCCCGCCTTACCGGCGTAGAGGTCAAAAACGTAGACGTCTGCATCGACTCCATGACCAACTGAGGAGGACCACACCATGACAAAGACCATTGACGCCGCCGCCTTCCAAGCCATGGTCGTCCATGGCGCCGCGGTCATCACAGCCAACAAGCAGCTGGTCAATGAACTGAACGTCTTCCCCGTCCCCGACGGCGATACGGGCACCAATATGTCCATGACCATCAACACCGCCGCCACCGAGATGCGGGCCAAGAGCTTCCCCACCGTCTCCGCCGCCGCCTCCGCGGTGGCCTCTGCCTTGCTCCGGGGCGCCCGGGGCAACTCCGGCGTGATCTTGTCCCTGCTGTTCCGGGGCTTTGGCAAGGGGGTCAAGGACAAACACGATATCGACGGCCGGGATTTTGCCATCGCCCTGGACTACGGTGTGGCTGCCGCCTATAAGGCCGTCATGAAGCCAGCCGAGGGCACCATTTTGACCGTCTCCCGTCTCTGCGCCGCCGCCGCGGCCGCCGCCGCCCGGGAGGACGACGGCATCGAAGCCGTCCTCATCGAGACCATCGCCAAGGGCCAGGACGCCCTGGCCAACACGGTGAACCAGAACCCTGTGCTGAAAAAGGCCGGGGTGGTGGACGCCGGCGGCAAGGGCTTTTTGCTCATTTTGCAGGGTATGCTGGATCATATCCAGGGCAAGCCCATGCCCGAGGGCGCCGAGGCCGACGTGAAGGAGAGCGCCGACTTTGCCTCCATCGGCGAAGAGGACATCACCTTTGATTTCGACACCGTCTTTATTGTCCGCAAGAAGACCCCCGATGTGGACCTGACCCGGCTGCGGGCCTATCTGGACTCCATCGGCGACTCCCTGGTCATCGGCGAGGACGACGAGAGCTTCAAGGTCCACGTTCACACCGACACCCCCGGCGACGCGCTGAACAAGGCCCAGGAGTTCGGTACATTGGAGCTTGCCAAGATCGAGAATATGCGCACCCAGTATGAAGACCTTGCCGCCGGCAAGCACGTCCAGTCCACCGACGATCTCGATCAGATCGAAAAGGAGCTGGAAGCGGGCGAGGACATCAGCGCTGAGCCCGAAAAGGAGATCGGCTTTGTGGCGGTCTGCGCCGGAGACGGTCTGGCGGCCACCTTCAAGGACCTGGGCGCCGACGGCGTCATCTCCGGGGGCCAGACCATGAACCCCTCCACCGAGGACATCATGAAGCAGATCCGCAGGACCCCTGCCAGGGTGGTCTACGTCCTGCCCAACAACGGCAACATTATCATGGCCGCTCAGCAATGCGTCCCTCTGTGCGAGGACAAAAAGGTGGTGGTCATCCCCACCAAGACCGTGCCCCAGGGCATCTCCGCCCTGCTGGCCGCTCTGCCCGACGGCACGGAGGAGGACAACACCGCCGCCATGCTGGAGGCCATCGGTCACGTCCACACCAGCGAGGTCACCTACGCCGCCCGGGACAGCGACTTTGACGGCTTTGACATCCATGAAGGGGACTACATGGCCCTCTCCGAGCACAAGCTCTTTGGCACCGACACCGACCTCTACGCCCTGCTCACCAAGCTGGCCCAGGATAAGCCCCAGCAGGAGGCGGAGTTCATCACCGTCATTTACGGCTCCGACGTCACCGAAGAAGACGCCCAAAAAGCCCAGGCCATCTTTGAAACGGAGTGCCCCAACGCCGAGATCAGCCTCCTCAGCGGCGGTCAGCCGGTATACTACTATATGATCTCCGCGGAGTAACACGCCCATTCCATACTAGAAATAGCGAAACCGGGAGCCTTTTGGCTCCCGGTTTTTTACTCTCCGTACAGAAGGACTCTGGGGTCGACCCCCAATACCTCAGCGAACGCCCGCAGCTCAATGTCGGTCACAAACCGCTTCCCCGCCTCGATTTGTTGGACGGCGTTCTTCCCCAGATCCACACCCTTCAACTGCAGCCGCTCCGCCAACGCCCGCTGGGACACCCGTCCCGGCAGTGCCTGGCGCAGACGCGCGATCTGAGGGCCGGAAATATTCAAAGCTTCGCCAGGACCCTTGTTTTTAAACATATTTCCCTCCCGCTTCGACACGTTGTGCGTGTCTTCGGCAAGGAGTATATGCTATATTCCTGTTGTGTTGACACGGAGTAAATGTCAGAGGAGGAAATATTTTATGGACAGCCGAATAAAGGCACGCTATAACACAGCAACGCCGTTTGACGAAAGCGATCTGGCTCTTAGCTCAGATTACCACCATGCTATGCGCAAACTACTGGACTGTCTGGAGCAAATCGAGCAGGACTTTGGCCCCTCTGCCGCCGCTATTGCAAATGAGCTTCTGGACAGTGCATATGAGGTAACAGAGCTGGAAGTCATGCATTTCTTTCAAGAGGGCTACCGGGCCGCCTTGATCGATAGCGCGCGAGCGGAACCGAAAGACGACAAAAGGATGACTCTTTAGGTCGGCTGGGCAGTTTTCAGCCTTTTGTCGGTTTCCTCTTGAAAATATCCCATTAAGCGTGTAAAATAGAGTAGACTTTTCTGAAATCGCTGAAATCAAAGGAGAGGAACCATACATGAAGCTGGGCATCGTGGGACTTCCAAATGTTGGAAAGTCTACCCTTTTTAACGCCATTACCAACGCCGGGGCGGAGAGCGCCAACTATCCTTTCTGCACCATCGACCCCAACGTGGGCATGGTCACGGTGCCCGACGCTCGCCTGGACTGGCTCAGCGAGCTCTATCACCCCAAGAAGACCACCCCCGCCGTCATCGAGTTTGTGGACATCGCGGGCCTTGTGAAGGGGGCCAGCAAGGGCGCGGGGCTGGGCAATCAGTTTCTGGGCAACATCCGGGCCACCGACGCTATCGTCCATGTGGTGCGCTGCTTTGACGACGAGAACATCATGCACGTGGTGGAGAACGCCAGCGTGAATGTGCCGGTGGACCCCGCCGGGGACATCGCCACCATCGATCTGGAGCTCATTATGGCCGACCTGGAGATGGTGGAGCGGCGGATCAAGAAGGCGGAGAACCTGGCCAAGGGAGACAAGAAGTACCTCAAGGAGGTAGAGCTCTTCAAGCGCCTGGCCGACTGGCTCAACGACGGCAACTCCGCTCGGAGCTTCGAGGTGGACGAGGACGAGGAAAAGCTGCTGGCCACCGCCGAGCTTTTGAGCCTGAAACCCATTATCTACGCCGCCAATATGGACGAGACCGGCGTGGCCGACTACGAAAGCAACCCCTACTTCCAGACTGTATCCGCCATCGCCGCCAAGGAAAACGCCCAGGTGCTGCCCGTGTGCGCCAAGATGGAAGCGGAGATCGCCGAGCTGGACGGCGAGGAGAAGCAGATGTTCCTGGACGACATGGGCATGAGCGAGTCCGGCCTGGACCGGCTGATCAAGGCCAGCTACACCCTACTGGGTCTCATCTCCTTCCTGACCTCCGGCGAGGACGAGTGCCGGGCCTGGACCATCACCCGGGGCACCAAGGCTCCCCAGGCCGCGGGCAAGATCCACACCGACTTTGAGCGGGGCTTCATCCGGGCTGAGATCGTGGCCTTTGACGACCTGAAGACCAACGGCTCCATGGCGGCGGCAAGGGAAAAGGGCCTGGTCCGCAGCGAGGGCAAGGAGTACGTTATGCAGGACGGGGATGTGACCCTGTTCCGCTTCAACGTGTAAGAAGCGCGATCCATAGGCACGCCGCCGGGCTTGGAACCGCCCGCGCCCGAAAAACAGGCGAGCGCCGAAGGCGTAAGCGGCATTTTCGGCAGGGCGGTGAAAGAACCGGCGAAAAGCGTGCCCAATGGGAGCATGACAGCAAAAAAGAGCGTCTGCCATATGGCAGACGCTCTTCTTGTTTGCGGGGTTTGGGATCAATACTTGCCCAGGTTGCCCGAGCCGGCGCCGCCTTCATTGGCGCCAAACTGGTAGTCCTTGCCGGGGAGGATGGCGTTGAGCACGATACCGGCAATGGCGGCGATGGCCAGGCCGGTGAGGGTGACGGTGGCGCTGCCCACCTGGAAGGAAAGGCCGGAGGAGAAGCCCAGGCCGCAGACCAGGACGGTGGCGGCGATGATCAGGTTCCGGGAATTGGTGAAGTCCACCCGGTTTTCCACCAGGTTGCGCACGCCGATGGCAGAGATCATGCCGTAGAGGATGAAGCTGACGCCGCCAATGATGGCGGAGGGGATAGAGCCAATAAAAGCGGCGAACATGGGGGAGAAGGACAGCACCAGTGCGTAGAGGGCGGCCAAGCGGATGACCTTGGGGTCATAGACCTTGGACAGCACCAGAACACCGGTGTTTTCGCCATAAGTGGTGTTGGCCGGGCCGCCGAAGAGACCGGCCAGGGAGGTGGCCAAGCCGTCGCCGATGAGGGTGCGGTGGAGACCCGGGTCTTCGATAAAGTTCTCGCCCACAGTGGCGGAGATGGCGGACATATCGCCGATGTGCTCCATCATAGAGGCGATGGCAATGGGGGCCATGACCAGGATGGCGGAGACATCGAACTTGGCGATAGAGCCGCCAAAGTCGGTAAAGAAGGGCTGAAGGCCCACAACGTCAGCGCTTTTCAGGCTGGCAAAGTCGATGAGCTGGGGACCGCCGGCCAGGGTGACGATCAGAGCGACCACATAGCTGCCCACAATGCCCAGCAAGATGGGGATGATCTTCACCATGCCCTTACCCCAAATGTTAGCCACAATGATGATGGCCATGGCCACCAGAGCCAGCCACCAGCAAGAGGAGGCGTTGTTGACCGCCGAGGGAGCCAGGTTCAAGCCGATGCAGATGATGATAGGCCCAGTGACCACCGGGGGCAAGAAGCGCATGACCTTATGAACGCCCACCAGCTTGACCACCAGGGCCAGCACCAGGTAGAGAAGGCCGGCCACCACGATGCCGCCACAAGTATACTGGAGCTTTTCCGCCTGGGACATATTGGCATAAATGCCCTCGCTCATGCCGCCCATAGCGGCAAAGCCGCCCAGGAAGGCAAAGGAGGAGCCCAGGAAGGCGGGGACCTTCAGCTTGGAGCAGACATGGAACAGCAGCGTGCCGAAACCGGCGAAGAACAGGGTGGTCTGGATGGACAGGGGCATGCCGATGGCCTCACCGGCGGCATTCTGCTGGCTGTTCACCAAAATGGGCACCAGGATAGTAGCGCCGAACATGGCGAACATATGCTGCAAGCCTAAAATCAGCATCTTGGGGATGCCCAGCTGCCGGGCGTCCCGGATGGGCTCCGCGCCCACGTTCTTTGTTTTCTCGCTCATTTTTGTATATACTCCTTTCTCTTCTCATAAAAAAAGCGCCGCTGGAAAGACCAGCGACGCTTTATTTATCACTTCAAGCTCTCGGCCACAGCCACGGCCACGGCGACAGTGGCGCCCACCATGGGGTTGTTGCCCATACCCAGGAAGCCCATCATCTCCACGTGCGCGGGGACGGAGGAAGACCCGGCGAACTGAGCGTCGGAATGCATACGACCCATGGTGTCGGTCATGCCATAGCTGGCGGGACCGGCAGCCATATTGTCGGGATGGAGGGTGCGGCCCGTGCCGCCGCCGGAGGCCACGGAGAAGTACTTCTTGCCCTTCTCGATGCACTCCTTCTTATAGGTGCCGGCCACGGGGTGCTGGAAGCGGGTGGGGTTGGTGGAGTTACCGGTGATGGAAACATCCACGCCCTCATGCCACATGATGGCAACGCCCTCCCGGACGTCGTCAGCGCCGAAGCAGCGCACGTTGGCCCGCTCGCCGTCGGAGTAAGGGATCTCCCGGACGATCTTCAGCTCGCCGGTGTGGTAGTCGAACTGGGTCTGGACATAGGTGAAGCCGTTGATGCGGGAGATGATCTGAGCGGCGTCCTTGCCCAGGCCGTTGAGGATGACCCGCAGGGGCTCCTTGCGGGCCTTGTTGGCGTTGCGGACGATGCCGATGGCGCCCTCGGCGGCGGCGAAGGACTCATGGCCGGCCAGGAAGGCAAAGCACTTGGCGTCTTCGCTCAGCAGCATAGCGCCCAGGTTACCGTGGCCCAGGCCCACCTTGCGGTCGTCGGCCACAGAGCCGTCGATGCAGAAGGACTGCAGGCCCTCGCCAATGGCCTTGGCGGCCTCAGCGGCGGTCTTGACGCCCTTCTTCAGAGCGATGGCGGCGCCCACACAGTAGGCCCAGCAGGCGTTCTCAAAGCAGATGGGCTGAATGCCCTTGACGATCTCATAGGGGTCGAAGCCCGCGGCCTTGCAGATCTCACGGGTCTCCTCCACGCTCTTGATGCCGTACTGACTGAGGACGGAATTGATCTTCTCAATACGACGCTCGTAACTTTCAAACAAAGCCATTTCTCAATTCCTCCTTTTCTTTACTGCTTGCGGGGGTCGATGTACTCAGCGGCGTTGTCGAACTGGCCGTAATGGCCCTTGGCCTTCTCCACGGCCTCATTGGCGTCCATGCCGCTCTTGATGAAGTCCATCATCTTGCCCAGGTTGACGAATTCGTAACCGATGATCTCCTTGTCCTTGTTGAGGGCGATGCGGGTGCAATAGCCCTCGGCCATCTCCAGGTAGCGCGGGCCCTTCTCCTTGGTGGCGAACATGGTGCCCACCTGGGACCGAAGGCCCTTGCCCAGATCCTCCAGGCTGGCGCCCACGGCCAGGCCATCTTCGGAGAAGGCGCTCTGGGTGCGGCCATAGACGATCTGGAGGAACAACTCCCGCATGGCGGTGTTGATGGCGTCGCACACCAGGTCGGTATTCAGCGCCTCCAGCAGGGTCTTGCCGATGAGGATCTCGCTGGCCATGGCGGCGGAGTGGGTCATGCCCGAGCAGCCCAGGGTCTCCACCAGAGCCTCCTCAATGATACCGTTTTTCACGTTCAGCGTCAGCTTGCACGCGCCCTGCTGGGGTGCGCACCAGCCCACACCGTGGGTAAAGCCGCTGATGTCCTCGATCTGCTTGGCCTGGACCCACTTGCCCTCCTCGGGGATGGGGGCGGGGCCGTGATAGGCGCCCTTGGCCACGGGACACATATGCTGCACTTCAGTAGAATAGATCATCCGTGTTTCCTCCTTCTATACCTTTCTAAAGTCTTGCCGGTTTTGTTCATCGGGTGATATTATACGATACCGCCGTCAAAAAGTAAAGCGTTATTCTCAGGATTTTTCCCGCCATTTTTACCAGCTTTTTGTGCAAAAAGCTGCCGCAAAAAACCGGCGCCGCCCTAACAGGCGACACCGGTTTTTAAACGATCACTTCTGGGTCTTGGCCAGCTCCACCAGCTGGGCAAAGGCCGCCTTGTCGTTGACGGCAAGCTCGGCCAGCATCTTGCGGTCGATCTGGACGTTAGCCAGCTTCAGACCGTGCATAAAAGTGGAGTAGTTCACGCCCTGGGGCTTGCAGGCGGCGGAAATACGGGTGATCCACAGCTGACGGAAGTCACGCTTCTTCAGCCGACGGCCGGTATAGGCGTACTGCAGGGACTTCATCACCTGCTCCTTGGCCATCTTAAAGTGCTTGGATTTGGCGCCCCAATAGCCCTTGGCCATCTTGAGCGTCTTATTACGTCTCTTGCGCGTCATCATCGCGCCTTTCACTCTAGCCATTTTGAAAAGCCTCCTTATCTTGGTAAAGGGTCTTACTTATTTGTAGGGAATCATGCGCTTGATGGTGGCGGCGTTGGTAACGTCGGCATAGGCGCCGGCGCGGAGGCCTCTCTTGCGCTTGGTGGTCTTGCCGTGGCCGTTCAAGAGGTGGCTCTTGTAGGCGTGGGCACGCTTGACCTTGCCGGTCTTGGTGAGCTTGAAGCGCTTCTTGGAAGCGGAGTGGGTCTTCAGCTTGATCTTAGCCATTTTCGCTTTCTCCTTCATTTTTAGTTTCTTCTGCCTGGGGCTGGGCGGGGACTTCAGCCTTAGGCTCGGACTTCTTGGCCTTTTTGCCGTCCTCCTTGGCCTTGGGGGCCAGGAAGATGCTCATGTGGCGGCCGTCCAGTTTGGGGTCCTTTTCCATGTTGGCGGTGTCGGCACACTGCTCGGCGAACTTGAGGAGCAGGTCCCGGCCGATCTCGGTGTGGGCCATCTCACGGCCGCGGAAGCGGACTGTGACCTTGACCCGGTTCCCCTCAGCCAGGAACTTTTGGGCGTTGCGGAGCTTGACGTTGAAGTCGCCCACGTCGATGCCGGGGGACATGCGGATCTCTTTGATCTCCACAACGTGCTGGTTCTTCCGGGCTTCCTTGTCCCGCTTGGCCTGCTCAAAGCGGTATTTACCGTAGTCCATGAGCTTGCACACCGGGGGCACGGCGTTGGGCGAGATCTTCACCAGATCCAGCTCAGCCTCCTCGGCCTTGGCCAGGGCCTCCTGGGCGGACATGATGCCCAACTGCTCACCGGTCTCGCCGACTAAGCGGACTTCCTTGTCCCGGATCTCCTCATTGATCTGATGGGCCGTGTTAGCGATGGAAAAACACCTCCAAACATAAAAAAGACGGATACCTGAAAAGGTACCCGATGCCACGCAAAGCCACGCTGAACCAGTCAGCGAAGCCGTCCATGTTGACCCTTTGGCCGAAGCCTGGGGTGAGGAGGGGGTACCCTTCCTACTTCCTTGTACCGGGGTATTATACCAGCCCCGCCTGAACTTGTCAAGACTTTTTTAGTCAATGGGCTCGGGGCCCATGGCGGTGTGGAGTTCGGAGGTAATAGCGCCGCGGAAAATGCGGTCGGCATAGGTGTGCAAAGTCTGGAGGGTGTCGGGGAGGCCGGGCATCTTCACGCTGCCCGTCACCGACAGGTCGTTATCCAAAATGAACTTGACCTCCGGGTCCCGCTTGCCGTCGCCCAGCAGGCCCAGCCCGGCATGGATCTTGGCCCGGCAGTTGTCCTCCAGGGCCATCTCCACGTCCACCGCGCACTTACTCAGGGACTTTTCCTCTACATCGGGTTCGGCCATGACCCCCAACCAGGCGGGCTGGATCAGGTCGGACCAGTCGCTCTCCTCCAGATGGAGCCGCTTTCTCGATACGGCGTTGACATAGCGAAGGCCAATGCGCTCAAAAAAGGCGGGCTGGTAGATGGGGATAAATTCCGCCAGCACCTTGTCCAGCCGCCCGGCAAACTCCTCCCACTGGGTATAGCCCACCGTGCTCAAAGCGATAAAGCCGGAGGTCAGATTTACCTTCCAGCGGTTGTCCTCAGAGAGAAACACATAATTGTTGATGGGCTTTTGGGCCTCTACGGTGGGGTTTGGCGTGTTGGCGTTCACCACCCGGGGCGCGGGCTGGTCGTGCTGGAGCTGGTAGCGGGGATAGTCGCCCCGGATGCGCTCTTGAAAGGCCGCGGGCTCCTGGGCGCCGATGGACAAAATGGCGGGAAACCGCAGCTGGCAGATGGTCTCTATGACGGTAGGTGCCATATAGCGGTAACGGTCGCTGGAGGCGAACACGGCAAAAACCCCTTTCCAAGCAGTTTCTTTTTTGTTATTGTACCCCAAGGCTGTAAAAAAGTCAATTGACCGATTTTTTGCGAAAACCCTCTTGACAGCGGCGGGAAAATGCCGTATGATAAATGTGTAATCAGGAATCGTTCCTATTAAGAACGATTCTCAAATCTTACCTACTTAAGGAGGAGACAACAATGGCAAAGTTTGTTTGCAGTGTCTGCGGTTATGTTTATGAGGGAGACAAGGCTCCGGAGAAGTGCCCGCTGTGCGGCGCCGGCGCTGAGAAGTTCGTCAAGCAGGGCGGCGATATGGCCTGGGCTGCCGAGCACGTGGTGGGCGTGGCCCAGGGCGCGCCCGAGGAGATCCTGGAGGGTCTTCGCATGAACTTCCAGGGCGAGTGCACCGAGGTGGGTATGTACCTGGCTATGGCCCGTGTGGCCCACCGGGAGGGCTATCCCGAGATCGGACTCTACTGGGAGAAGGCTGCCTACGAGGAGGCCGAGCATGCCGCCAAGTTCGCCGAGCTCTTGGGCGAGGTGGTCACCGACTCCACCAAGAAGAATCTGGAGATGCGTGTGGACGCCGAACACGGCGCTACCCAGGGCAAGACCGACCTTGCTAAGAAGGCCAAGGAGCTGAATCTGGACGCCATTCACGACACCGTCCATGAGATGGCTCGCGACGAGGCCCGCCACGGCAAGGCCCTGAAGGGCCTGCTGGAGCGCTACTTCGGCTAAGGAGGAGCATCAGATGGATCTGAGCGAGACTGTGTGCTTCTGCGGCGGCGTCACCATCGGCGATATCAAGGCCGCTGTGGAATCTGGCAAGACCACCCTGGAGGCCGTTCAGGAGGCCACCGGCGCGGGCACCCACTGCGGCGGCTGCGTGGACCGGGTGGCTGAGCTGATCGAGCAGTTCAAGAAGTAAACCACTTTCAAAATAGCAAAAGTCCCCGCCCTTGAGGGCGGGGACTTTTCTTATGCTTTTTCACCTGTCTCCAGCAGACTTTGAAGGTGCTGGCGGTACTCCTTGGCGGCCCACTCCGGCTCCAGCAGCTTTGCGCCGGGACCCAGGCCGGCCAGCCAGCCCCAGAATTGTGGGGAGACCACCACGTCCAGGGTAACGGTAAAGCCGTCTCCCTCCGGGACCAGCATCACGTCCCGGCCAAAGCGGTCCAGGATGACCCCGGCCAGGCTCTCCCGGCAGCGGAGCCTGACTTTGGCGGAGCGGCCGGAGAACATGGAGAAATACCGGGCCGTATAGGCCGCCGAGTCAAAGCTCTGAGGCGTCTGGGCCTTATCCTGGGTCGGTGTGACCTGGGCCATCTTGTCCACCCGGTAGTGTCGGGTCTCGCTCTCGCCGGGGACCTGGCCCACCAGATAGTAGTTGGCGTTGTCCCAGATAAGGCAATAGGGGGCTACACGGTAGACACGCCCCTCATGGCGGAAGACCTTTTCCTTGCGGCTATTGTAGTCAAAGTACCGAAAGGCCACCATCACACCGTCGGAGATGGCGGTGTGGATGGCGTCTACGCTATAATAGACGCTCTCGTTCATGCTCTTGACCCGGTCGCCTACAAAGACCTGCCGCTGGAGGGACTTGGCCTGGTGGCGGGAGGTGAGCCGGGAGAGCTTGCCGATAAGGGCGTCGGACTTTTTGCCGGTGATAAAGCGGCTTGCTTGCACCGCGTCCACCAGCAGCTTCAGCTCGGCCAGCTCAAAGTCCCGGCTGGCCAGATAGACCCCGCCCTTGGGGCCCCGAACGCGCTGGACGTCGTAGCCCCAGGCGGCCAGGGTGTCCAGATCGGCGTAGATGCTCTTGCGCTCGGCCCGGACGCCCTGCTGGGACAAAAAGGCCAGGAGGTCGGCGGTGGAGGCCGGATGGTCCTCGTCGGTCTCCCGCTGGAGATAGTCCAGTAGCAACAGTACCTTGCCTTTTTGATTGCTCTGCCTGGCCATGGAGGAGCCTCCTCTCTCTGTACGCTCTTTACCACATGGTGGTCAGCAGCTTGGCCACCTCGCCCCGTGTGATGGGGTCCAGGGGCCGGACCAGGCCCTCGTAGCCGCTGACCACGCCCTGTCCCGCCAGGGTGTAGACATGGTCTCTGGCCCAGGCGGGAATGTCGCCGTCGTCGGCGAAGACGGTCTCCTGGACGGCAAAGCCTTTGGGCTGGATGCGGCCCAGCATGGTCATAGCCTGGCAGCGAGTAATGGGATCATTGGGTTTGGCGTAAAGCCCATCTCCCTCTAAGCTACCGGTCATGACCCCGGCCTGGTAGAGATAGCCCACCGCACCGCGGGCCCAGCTGGGAATGTCGCCGTCGTCCACAAAGGGCAGCGTCACCCCCGCCCCGCCGGTGAGGTCAGCGCGCAGCCACCTCGCCAGCATGGTGGCAAACTCCGCCCTTGTAATGTTGGTGTTGGGATCAAAGACCAAGCTGCCATCTCCGGCCTGGCGGCCATTGGTCACGCCTTGGTCGTAGAGGTAGACGATATGGTCCTTGGCCCAGTGCCCCTCCACATCGGCAAAGGGCAGGGCCCGGTCCCCGGTGGGGCGCAGCTCCACGCTGGCACGCCTTTGGTTGCCCGAGGCGTCTGATACGGTGAGGCTGACCCGGTGGAGCAGACTGTCGGTGGGAATGGTGGCGGTGAGGGTACTGCCCGAGAGAGCGAAGTCCACGCTCCAGCCGTCCAGGGTCAGAGAGAGATTCTCCGGTGAGAAGGTCTTGTCCACGTTGTCGGACAAGGTGGCCGTCACCTGGCCGTTTTGGGCGCTGAGCTTCACCGTGGGCGGGGTGCTATCCGTAATGGGGCCGTTGGCGGTGGTAAAGTGGTCCAGGTAGACCGTGCCCGGGTTTGCGCCCTCCGCCGGGGTGAAGGAGAGCCCGGTGAGCCGTGCGGTGTTTTCCGGCAAGGCTGCCCAAAGCCGGCTCCATCTGCCCTGCGCGTTCTCCGGCATGGCAAAGGACGCGGTAGCCGCGCTGCCGTCGGTCAATTCCAGCTCCGCCTCCACCGCCAGGGGAGCAACATCAGCGTAGAGCCAAAGGCTCAAGTTGCTCTCTCCCAATTCTATTGGCAGGTCCAGCGGCAGATGGCCGTCCTCCCAGGCGGGCAGAGACACCTTTAACGCAGACAGTCCATAGCGTACCTGCTCCCGGGACAGCTCCGCCGTCACCGCGCTGCCGCTCTCTAGCGCGGGCACATGGCCCGCGTCCTCCCAACTCTCCAGGGTGTTCACATGCCCGCCGACGGTGATGGGGATGGACACGCTCCGCTCCCCCGCCGTGACGGTGAGGGTCCCCGCTCCCGCCTTGGCTCCGGCGGTGAGGTTGCCGTAGGCGTCCACAGTGCCAAGCTCAGCGGGCAGGGACCAGGTAAAGCAGCTGTCGTCGGCCAGGAGGGGCAGCTTATACCATGTGGCCGAGGCGTTCAGGGCCGCGGTCTGGCCCGGGTCCAGGGCGAGAGAGGTGACTTTTCCTCCCGCGGCGTCTGTGACGTTGATCACGTCGGGAGTCGCCACCACCGTCATCCTGGCCGTACCGGCGGCGCCGTTTTCCGCCGTGGCGGTGACGGTGGCGATCCCCTTCTCCGATCCGGCGATGAACACGTCCCCTTCCATACTGCCGGGACCGGAGACGGTATAGGTAAGACCGCTCAGCGGCTCGGCGGCCATGGGATAGTAGCCGGTGTCAATGCCAAGGCCGCTCAGGCTCTGCCGTGCCCCGGCAAGCATCAGAGCGCTCTGGGGCTGGAGATGGACGCTGCCCAGCACCCCGGTTGGCTGCAGCGAAGAGACAAAGAACAGCGCGTCGCTCACTGAGCGCTGGCTGCCATCGGAGGGCTTGTTGCTCAGGGCAAAGCTCTGATCCAAAGCCCCTGTCGTTCCGAAGGTGGTGGACCCGCCGCCGTCAAACAGCACGGCCTCCACGCAGCCCAGCTCCTGGAGCCGCTTGGCAATCTGGTTCACGCTGCCCCCCACGCTGTGCCCGGCGCGGCGGCCATCCAGAGTATAGAGCAAAACGGTGCCGTCTGCCTTGACGCCCAGGGCAGTCCGGGGGGCGGCAGTCTGGTCCAGCCCGCTGGGGACCTGACCGTTTTGAAGGATGTATTCATAAGCGCCCATGGCGGTGTAGGCGCTGTTCCAGCGTCCGTCCGGGGAGGACACCGACACCGTCAGCCGCTCGCCGGGGATCAGATCTCGTACCTCGCCGCGCAGGAAGCTGTCGCCACTGTTGGAGATGGACAGCACCAAGCGGCCCTGGGGGATGCTCACCCCGCCGCTTTGCTCCACAACGGACTCCACGACGCACTCCAGGCTACCGCCGATGCGAAGCGCCGCTTCCGCGTCAGAAAGGCCCGCCGCCGACTGGGCAAGCGCCGCCTTCCAATCGGCCATGGCCTGTTCCCAGGCAGCCTTTTCCTGGGCATACTGGGCCTGGGCGGCCTCCCAGGCGTTCAGCGCGTCCTGCTGCTCCTGGGTGACCTCCGCCACCGTACCGTCCGGGCCCGGCCGCCCCTCCAGGGCTGCCCGGATGGCCTCCGGGTCCAGCCCCTCGGGCAGTACCGGTTCCACCGGGGCCGGACCGGGCTTTTGGGGCTCTACATAATCCTCCGGGATGCTCACCGGCCGCAGGATCACGTTGACCCCGCTGCCGCTGGCTTTGGTGGAGGCGCCGAAGTCGGCGCTATACAAAAAGTAGCCGTCCTGAGCCGTGCGGCTTTTGTTGTAGCCTCCGTTGACGGCCAGCTGATAGCCGTGAAAGGCGGCGGTAATGTTCAACTGGGGTTTGCCCACAAAGCACTTGCCGTCGGCGTCAAAGCCCACGGCGTAGTGATAGGAAGAGCTGGAGCGCAGAATGCCGTAGCTCACCACCATGCCCAGAGGCACGCCGGTGGCCATGACGAAATAGTCGCCGTTGGCCCCGGCCAGCACCCTGCAGCCATACTCCTCCAGGCCGTGGGCCATGGAGGTCAGCGTGGCGGTGGAGGGCACCGTAGCGCCATAGCATACCACAGGCTGGGTGCCCTGACCAGGGGTATAGGTGGCGTACTGCTCCCGGCGGTAGTCGCTTTTGCTGTCCCCCCAGAGGATCTGGGAGGACACGCTAAGGCCGGGGCCCAGCACGGTATCGGTTTGGTAAAGCTCCCAGCCCAGGGCCTGAGAGGCCAGGGCGGCGGGCGCAAAAAGCAGAGCAAAGATCAGTAAAAGCGAAACAGCGCGGTGGGTCATAGCTTCCTCCTATCGTTTGGCGCGGTCCAGGTAACGCAGCGTGGCGGGCAACGTGGAGCGCTCTTGCCGCTCCAGGAGCTGTCCAATGAGCTGGTTGGAGCGCAAAAAGCCCTCGGGCGTCAGCCGCCAGCGGGCGTCCTGCCGGCAGAGCCAGCCCTGGCGCTCATATTCCGCCAGCAGCGGCGTCAGCGCTTCAAAATCCATGTAGTATTCCCTTCTGTACTCCCACTCCTCAATACCCAACGTGGTGCGCAGCCGGAGCATCAGGTATTCCGAGGCCCGCTCGCTGTGAGGAATGCTCTGGTCCTCGTCCAGCAGCCGTCCCCCCTGCTCCACCCCCTGGATATAGCCCTCCAGGTCCCGGACAAAGGAAAAGCGGCGCTGGCCAAAGTCGCTGTGGGCCCCGGGGCCAAAGCCCAGATAGGGCTTCATGAGCCAGTATTTCAGGTTATGGCGGGAGCAAAAGCCGGGCTTGGCAAAGGTGGAGATCTCATACTGCTCGTAGCCCTGTTTCTCCAAAAACTCCACCATGTAGAGGTAGGCGTCGGCCTGAAAGTCGTCGTCAGGCAAGGTCTCCCCCGCCGCCACGCGCCGGAAAAGGGGCGTGCCCTCCTCCACCTTCAGCCCATAGCCGGAGATGTGCTCCGGCTCCAGGGCCACGGCCTGGTCCAGGGTGGCCTTCCAGCTTTCCATGGTCTGACCGGGCAGGCCGTAGATCAAGTCCAGGCTGAGATTCTTGAACTTGGCCTGACGGGCCCAGGCCACAGCCTGGCGGGTCTGGGCAAAGTCGTGGGGCCGGCCCACCGCGGCAAGCTCGGCGTCATTGGCCGACTGCATCCCCACACTCAGTCGATCAAAGCCGGCCCGGCGCAGACGCTTGAGGGCCTTGAGGTCCACCGAGTCGGGATTAGCCTCCACGGTGATCTCCGCGTCCTTGTCTACCCGAAAGCGCTTTTTCACATAGGCCAAGGTCTCGCAAAGAGTCTTGTCTCCCAGCAAAAGAGGCGTGCCGCCGCCAAAGTAGAGCGTGTCTACCCGGTAGTCCCGGGCCTGGGGCGCGGTCTCATCCATATGGGTCCGCAACGCCTGGGCGTAGCGTTCCCGCCATTCCTCATGACCCGCCAGAGAGTAGAAGTCGCAATAGGCGCACTTGCTTTTACAAAAGGGGATGTGTATATAGACGCCCAGCTTGTCTGCCAAGTTCCCCACCTCACAAATCGATCCATAGACTGTCCCAATTATAGTACAGTCTCCCGCTCTTCGCAATCCAGAATTTTTTCCACCTCATCCGGCGTGGTGGTCAGGTCCAAAACTTCCATCAGCGCGTTGGCCGATAGGTTTTCCGGCAGGCCCAGCGCCCGCTGGAGCCGCCTGCGGCGCTCCTTAGCCTGGGGCGTACCGGTCAGGCCCAGATCGTACAAAAGAGCTTTTGTAAAGTTTTTTGCCTTTACGCGCTCTCCCCCGTCCTCCCAGGTGACTCCAGCGTTATCCAAGGCCCGGAGCAGCGTCTCAGGATCCATGCCCTCCACCCCCAGCTTACCCTCCTTGCCCGGAACGCGCTTGCGGCGCTCCTTGCCGGGGATGTCGGGGACGTAGGCCATCTTCACCTGTGCGGCGGGCAGGATGCTTTTCAGATAGTTTCGGATGACAAGACCCGCGCCGTCAGGATCGGTAAGCACCACAAGGCCCCGCTGGGCGGCCAGGCGGCGGAGCAGTTCGGTCTTTTCCGCATCTTTAAAAATGCCAAAGCCATCGGTGGTCAAAATGAAAGCGTCCACCACCTGGGCCAGGGTGTTCTTATCGTACTTGCCCTCCACCAAAAGGACCTCGCGAATGGCTCTTTTATCCATGGGCCAGGGTGAGCACCAGCTCGGTCAGCACGTCCTGAGGGCGGTTGCCGGTGGACTTCAGCTCCAGATCCGCCGCGGCCGCGGCCTCCAGGGCCTGACGGCACCAGCTCAGGCTCACCCGCTGGGCAGCGGACATGAGCTTGGAGGCGGGATAGGGGTGCATTTTCCACAAAGCAGCCAGATCGTCGGCGTTGTGTCGGCTGTCCAGAGCCACCCGGGCGGCATAGAGCTGACGCAGGTACTTACCTAGGGCGGCCAGGATCACGTAGGGCACCTCCTGCATATGGAGAAGGTCTGACAAGGTGGCCATGGCCTTGTCGTAATTTTTCGCGCTCAGGTGATCGGTAAGCTGGAAGACCACCGCGTCCAGCTGACGGGTGGCCACGGCGTCGATGTCGGCGCGGGTGATACGCCGTTGCTTGGCGTAGGCTCCGATCTTACCGATCTCGCTGGCCAGGTTGTGCATCAGATCGCCGCAGAGGAAGATCAGGTATTTGGACTGCTCGGAGTCGATGTCATGGCCGGTGGCCTTGAAACGGCGGACGATCCAGTCCACCAGGTCCCCCTGCTCCTGGCGGGGGAACTCCACCACCAGGCCGTGACCCTTCAAGCTGGCCGCCAGCTTTGTGCGGGCGTCGGGCTTATAGGGGATCACATCGTAGACAAAAACCAGGCAGAGGTACTCGGGGAGGTCGTCAAAGTAAGCCATCAGCGCGTCCCGGTCAGCCTCCCCCAGCTTGAAAAGGTCCAGATCCGTCACCAGCACCAGCGTGCGCTGGGCCATCATGGGAAGGCAATCGCAGGCGGCGGTCACGTCCCGCACGGTGACGTCCTTACCCTCCAGGCGCTTACAGTTGAAGATCTCCGTCCCCGGCGCCAGCAGCTGCTCCTGGATGCGATCCAAATAGTAGTCCCGAAGATAGGCCTCCTCGCCGTGGAATACGTAGAGCTGGCCCAGGTTTTTTTCCTTCAGCTGGGCCTTCAGCGTCTTCAGGGCCGATTGATCGGGCTTTTTAGGCGGCATGGAAGCGGCCTCCTTTCGTGGGGTGGGTGGTAAGGCGTCAGCGAAACTGGACGGTGAGGACGCCCTCCTGGTCGGTACGGCGGACGTCCGCGCCGCGCTGGGCCAGACGGGCCAGGGTCTGGCCGCCCGGATGACCGTAAGAGTTCTCCCCTACGGAGATGAGGACGGTCTCGGGCTGGATGGCGTTCAAAAGATCGTCGCCGGAGGCGTAGTTGGAGCCGTGGTGCCCGGCCACCAGCACCTGGCACTGGCCAAGCTCCGCATGGTCCACCAATGCCCGCTCCACCGCGGTGTTCATATCACCGGTGACAAGGGCGGCGTATCCACCCAAGCGGGCCCGGATACTGAGCCCCTCTTCGTTGGCCCCGCCGTCGCCTAAGGGCGCGAAGAGCGTCAATTCGGCTTCGCCCAGCGCAAGGTCCGTATCCTCTGAAAGCCACGTGATCTCCGCCTCCTCTCGCCGGGCCAGGTCCAGGATGTGTGCCTGGGTCTCCTGGTCCCGATCCATGCGGGGCAGGACCAGCTGTCGGACATTCAGGCGGCGAAAGAGGGCGTCCAGACCGTTTGTATGGTCGGTGTGGTAGTGGGTCAGGATCAGGGTGTCCAGCGTGGTCACGCCCCGGTCGGCCAGATAGTTGGCGCAGACGTCGCCGGCGTCATTTTGTCCGCTGCCGCCGCAGTCGATCAGGGCAGTCTCACCCCGGGAACGCAGCACCACGCTCTGGCCCTGTCCCACGTCCAGCACCGCCAGGGTAAGACGTGGCGCTGTAAAGCTCCACCGGGTGGCCCCTACGGCGGAGAGGACCATAGCAAGGCCGCAGAGCAGAAAAACCCAGCCCCGGCGGCGCTGACTTCGCCAGCAAAGGGCCACAAGCGCCAGAGCGTATCCCCCGGCCAGGGCGACGGGGTAATACCCCTGGCAGGAGACCGCGCAGTAGGGAAAGCCGGAAAAGCCCCGAGCCACCCCCAGCGCGTACCGCCCAAGCCAGGCCAGCAAGGCTCCGATCCATACCGCCGCTCCGCTCCAGAGCATTCCCAAAAGGCCCACCAGCAGCGCCCCGGCAAAGAGTACCGAGGCCACCGGCAAAACCAGAAGGTTGGTCAGCGGCGCGAAGAGGGAGATGGTCCCGAAGTACCAAGCCGACAGGGGCACGGTAAAGATCATGGCCCCCAAAGACGCGGCAAACAGCTGCCACAGCCGTGCCAGCGCCCAGTTGCACCGCCTGGCCCATTGCCCATCCCCCGGCAGCCGCAGGCCACGGAGCCGGGCATAGGCCCGGGGCGTCACCACCGTAATGCCCATCACCGCGGCAAAGGACATCTGCAGTCCCACGTTGCCCGCCGAGAAGGGGTCCAGCAGCAGCAAAAGAGCCAGCGCTCCGGTGATGGTGGTCCAGCTGTCCTCCTCCCTACCCGTCAGCTCCGCCAGCAAAAAGGCCAGCTGGAAGATGCAAGCGCGCATCACCGAGGGCGTAGCCCCCACGGCCAGGGCAAAGAAGACCACCACCGGCATACAGATCCAGAACCTCCTGCGGGGGTCCAGGCCGGTAAACAGCGTCAAAAGGCTCACCAGAAAGCAAACATGCATCCCGCTGACCGCCACCAGATGGGCGATGCCCGCTCGGGCCAGGTCGGTGCGGTCTCCCGGATCCAGAGCCGTCTTGTCCCCAGTGACCAGCGCCGCCAGCAAGCCGGAGACGTCGTCCGGAAAAACCCGCTGTATGGTCTCGGAGAGCTTCTGGCCCCAGTAGGTCGGCGCGCACCACCAGGGCACGGCGTCCACCCGCTGGATCTCCAGAGCGCTCCGTGGCCTCAGAGTCAAAAAGACGCCCCGGGAGGCGGCGGGGGTAAAGCGGCTCTCCTCTTGCAAGGCGGTCTGCGCGCAGTCACAAACGGCGGTGACCCGGTCTCCCGGCTTCAGCTCCAGCAGTTCCTTGTCGCCATAGAGGGTGGCCTTGACCGGCATCCCCTCCCCGGTCACCCAGCAGGGGATGTAGGCGCCGTAGTCGGTGGCCCGGGCGCTCTCGCTGACCACGGCGGTGACGGCGCAGCGACGTCCATCCAGGGCCTCTGCCGGAGCAAAAAATACCGCCCGGAAGGCCCCGCACCACAATAGCGCCGCGGCCGCTCCCAGGCAGAAAAGAACGCCGACACGGAGCCTCTTCCATAGAAAAAGTCCCGCCGGGACCAGCAGCCCCAGGCCCAGGGGCGCCCACCACGCCGCGGGCAGCAGGTAAACAGCCAAAAAGGTGGCTCCGGAAAAGGCGGAAAAGAGCCACAGCCCCCGGCGCGAAACGCTCACGGCAGCGCCTTATCGCAAAAGCCGCAGCAGCTCTGCCCCTCCAGCTCCCGGTCCAACCTGGGCAGATACCACTCGGTCCGGGTGATACAGGCGGGGTTCCGGCAACGCTGGCCAGCGCCGATGTCCACGGCGGGCAAGCTGTCCCACCGGGGCTGGTTGGCTAAGTCAAACAGCAGCGCCATCCGGGCAAACATCCCGTAGCGGGCCTGCTGGAAATAGACGGCCCTTGGGTCGTCGTCCACATCCACATGGATCTCGTCCACCCTGGGCAGCGGGTGCATGACCAAAAGCTCTCGCTTGGCCCGCTGGAGCTTGCTTCTGGTCAAAACATAAATGCCCTTGCACCGCTCATATGCCGCGGGGTCCACAAACCGCTCGCGCTGGATACGAGTCATATACAAAACATCCAGCTGAGGGATGACGGCCTCCAGCCCGGTGACGTCCAGATGGGGGATATTCTTCTGGCGCAAAAAGGCCCGCATATACTCCGGCAGGGCAAGCTCCCGGGGAGAGATGAGGTAGAGCCGGACCTTTTCAAACTTGGCCAGGGCCTTGATCAGGGAGTGGACGGTACGGCCGTTTTTCAGATCGCCGCACAGCCCCACGGTCAGGCCGTCCACGCTGCCCCGCAGGCGCTGGATGGTGGTCAGATCGGCAATGGTCTGGGTGGGGTGCATATGCCCGCCGTCTCCGGCGTTGATGACGGGAACGTTGGAGTAGAGCGAGGCGGCCTTGGCCGCCCCCTCCCAGGGAGTGCGCATGACGATCACGTCGGCGTAGCCCGAGACCATCTTGATGGTATCCTTTAAATTCTCCCCCTTTGCCGCGGAGGAGTTCTTGGGGTCGGCAAAGCCAAAGACGGTGCCGCCCAGACGGAGCATGGCGGTCTGGAAGGAGAAGTTGGTGCGGGTGGAGGGCTCATAGAAGAGGTTGGCGCACACCTTGCCCCGGCAGGCGTCCAGATAGTCCGCCGGATGGTCCATGATGTCCTGGGTGCGCTTATACAGCGCGTCCCACTCTGCCCGGGACATATCGCCAAAGTCAATGAGATGACGCATCGTGTCCCCTCCTCTCACTTTTGTTTTCTAATTTGATATCATAGCATATTTCTCGCCCTCGGGCAAGGTCTCCGAGCATAATTCCGTTTGACAAAGCCTCGCAGAGTTCGCCGTCCGCAGACGGCGAAACAGCATAATCATTTTTTGCCAGGACATGCGCCTGGCAAAAAATACATCTCAGGCCGCAAGTGTGCGAGCGTAGCGAGTGCGCGCAGTCGGCCTGCAACCTCACTATAAAAAGATAGTCGGCAGAGGAACCTCTGCCGACTATCTTTTTATACTTTAACGCTCCAGCCGTAAGGGTCGGGCTCGGTGCCCCACTGGATGCCGGTGAGGGTGTCATAGAGCTTCTGGCTGAGGTCGCCGATCTTGCCGCCGTTGATCTCCACGCTCTGCTCGCCCCAGGCCAGGGTGCCGATGGGGGAGATGACGGCGGCGGTGCCGCTGCCCCAGGCCTCCTCCAGCTTGCCCGCCTGGGCGGCGTCGAAGAGCTCCTGGGCGGTGACCAGCCTCTCCTCCACCACATAGCCCCAGTCCCGCAGCAGGTCCAGGCAGGACTTGCGGGTAACGCCGGGGAGGATGGAGCCGGTGAGCTTGGGGGTGACGATCTTGCCGTCGATCTTAAAGAGGACGTTCATGGCGCCCACTTCCTCAATATACTTGCGCTCCACACCGTCCAGCCACAGCACCTGGGAGAAGCCCTTCTCCTCGGCTCGCTCGCCGGCACGGATGGAGGCGGCGTAGTTGCCGCCGCACTTGGTAAAGCCGGTGCCCCCCCGGACGGCCCGGACATCCTCGTCCTCCACATAGATCTTCACCGGGTTCAGTCCCTCTTTGTAGTACGCGCCCACCGGGCAGCAGATGATGGCAAAGAGGTAGCTGTGGGAGGCGTGGACGCCCAGAGACGGGTCGGTGGCAATGACAAAGGGGCGGATATAAAGGGACGTCCCCGGCTGGCCGGGCACCCAGCGCTCCTCGGTCTTGACGATGGCCCGCACCGCCTCCACAAAGTCGTCCACCGGGATCTGGGGGATACAAAGGCGCTCGCAGGAGCGCTGGAAGCGCTCGGCGTTCTCCGTGGGGCGGAACAGACGCACGCCGCCGTCGGGGGCTCGGTAGGCCTTCATACCCTCAAAGACCTCCTGGGCGTAGTGGAACACCATGGCGCAGGGCTCCAGGGGAATGGGACCGTAGGGAACGATGCGCCCATCGTGCCAGCCCTTGCCCGCGTCATAGTTCATCAGGAACATGTGGTCGGTAAATGTCTTGCCGAAGACCAGGGTATTGGGATCGGGCAGGTCCTTCAGGGTAGCGGCTTTTTCTACACGGATGTCCATGAAACTTCTCCTCCTCTTTGGTGCTTTGCGATTAGCATCTAGTATAACAAGTTTTCCCCGGGGGCGCAAGTCCCCCGGGGAAATTTTTGCTAAGACCAATCTTGGTTTGGATGGGTGGGTTCAAATCTGGTTCGTGCGGGTCTGGCTTGCGCCGGGCTGGTCCGCGAGGCTCAGTCCTGGCCGGGTTCCTCCCAGGCGGGCGGGTCGTCGCCCGCCGCCGGCTCCTGGGGCTCCTCGGGCAAAGCCGGGGTCGCGTCCTCAGGGAAGAAGGCGGCCTGGCCGTGACCAAACGCCTCCTCGCCCATGGGGGTCTCCACCCGCTCGTTGTGGGGGTTGGCGGTCTCATCGTCGGGAGCGGGCAGGCTGGGGGTCTCGGGGATCTCGGTGTCCAGGCGGAAGACGCCGTCCGCTCCGATGAAGAAGGTCTCCATAGGCGCCGCGCTCAGCTGGGCGGGATCCACGGTCTCGTCCCAGTAGGGATCGGTGAAGATCTCTCCCTCGCCGATGCTCCGCAGGGCAAACAGGGCGTCGTAGTTGGTCTCGTCCCGGGGCCCCATGCCGAAGGGCAGAATGTGCTGCCAGACCTTGGAGCTGTCCTGGTAGTACCAGTGGTAGTCCTCCTCGGTGCGGTTATAGTTGAAGCGGGTATTGACGATGTTCAGGTCCACCACCGTGAGCCGGCGATCGCCGTCCAGGTCGCAGCGGTAGGCGGCGCTTTCGGGATTGTAGACCGAGATGGCCCACTGCTCCATGGCCGCGGCGTAGGCCGCGTCAGGTCCGGTGGCAGGCTCCACGGGCTCGGTCTTCACGTCGGTCCACTTCTTGGAGCGGTAGACAAAGTCGTAGACCGCGTCATAGTCCTGGACCTTGGTAGCGCCGTTTTGGTCCACGTCGCCGGCGATGAGCTGAACGGTATCCTGAAGCATGAAGGTACGGGTGGTGTAGTCGCTCTTGCCGTTTATCTCCTCGTAGTAGTCCGTCAGCGGCGCATTGGGCGCGGCGTAGGCGGCGCTGTGGGGATCCAGGTCCAGCTTGATACGGGTGTAGGTCAGGTTGGAGGTCTTGCCGATCTCCAGGGCGTACATCAGGTCCTGCCCGGCGCTGACGTTATCCAGCAGCGTGCGGTCGTCAGCCTTGGCCGGGTCGGAGACCTGCTCTCTGGGATCATAGGCGCTGGTGAAGCCGCCCAGCAGCTCGGAAGAGCGCATGCGCAGGATCTGCAGCCACTTGCCCTGGCCCTCGCCCTCCAGCACCACCGAGTCCTCCAAGGTGGGCTCGGCGTCGTCGTCCCACTTATAGTGCTGGAAGTTGTCCGCGTCCGGCGTCTCCGGGGCGGTGAGGGTGGTGGTAGGCAGGACATTCTCGTCCTCATCCCAGTAGCCGTTGGCCACGTTCAACTCATGCTCGGTCATCAGCCGGTAGAGCTTGCCCTCCACGGGATGGGTGGGGCCGTAGGAGTTGACCTTCACGCCCAGGGCAAACCACGGGCGGATCCAGACCTCGGTATATTCGCTTTGGTTGGCGGCGTCCTCGGCCCGGACCATCAGTTGGGTGCGGTACTTGGTAACGGTCTTGGTTGCGTCGGCGGGGTCGGGAGCGGTGTAGGTCTCCAAGGAGCCATTGTTATTGAGCATATCGTAGAGGGCCTGGGCCCCGGCGGTACGCAGGCCGGTCTTGGGGTTGGGCTCGGCGGGATAGAGCTTGAACTTGGAGCCCACAAAGTCGTGATCCGTGCCCTTATCCGCAGCGTTGGTCTGCCAGTAGCGGGAGTCGTCGCTGGACCACATGCCCTGGTCCTCGCCCACATAGTAGTTGTAGGGATCGGCCGGATCTAGTAGCTCGTCTTCCCTCCAGGGCACCAGGATCACATCGGTGTCCAGATCCAGACGCTGGTAGCTCACCGCGCCGCCGGAAGAGACGGTGCGCAGGGCGAAGGTAAAACGCTTGATGTCCATGACGGGCTTTTTGTCCTTGGGATCGCCGGAGGCGGGCTCGTCATAGTTATCGGTGTCATAGAGGTGCTTGCCTACGCCATCCTCGTCCATGGCCAGGGTGGGGATCTCCACCACGGCGTAATCGCCCCGGTTTTCCCCGTAGATGAAGCCCTCCTCCAGGAAACTGGGCTGGTGGTCATAGGTCACGCCCCGGACGGTTGCGTTGACATTGCGGGGGTCAAAGGGCTTGGGCATGGTGCTGACCCGGACGAACTCCACCAGGATGGTCACGTCGGTCTTGCTGTCGGCGGTGGGAGTGGTCTGGTCCTTGGGCATGACGAAGCGGAAGTGCTGCTGACCGCCAATGGAGTCGGGGAACAGCTGCTGGGGCAGGGCGGCGGGGTCGTAGCCCACCTGGACCTCGGTGACGCCGTGGGCGATGACCATATTCTCCGACTTTTCCACCGTGGCCCCCGGCAGCGCGCCGGTGGAGGTGTCCGCCTCGGTCCACACCCGCTGGAAGACGTAGTCCTGGGCGTCCAGGTAGACCCACTTGCTCTCGTCGGTGGGGTCATTGGGGTCGATGCTGTCGTCCCGGCGGACCTTGATCTTGGCCACATAGCCCTGGGCCACGGTGAGGGTCAGGTCGATGACGTTCCCCTCAGAGGTGGTGGTCCAGACCGTGCCGGTGGTAGTGGCCGGGGCGGGATCGTCGTGGTCCACCACCGGGGTGGCTGTGTTGCCGGTGACGTCGCTATCCCCTCTCAGCTCCACCTTGGCCAGCAGATCGTCCGTGGCGTCCTTGTCTTGCAGCAGGACGCTGACCAGGGTGTCCTCATAGGGCATAGCAAAGGGATAGTTGGTGTCCGGCGGGATGTTGAGCAAGGTGGCTGTGCCGGTGAAGGGCGTGGTACGGGTGACGCGGACCTTCATGTCCGGGTCGTAGACGCCCACATCGGTGGTGACCCGCTTGCCGCCGGGCCGGTCCTGGAGGGTGGAGGGATCGGGGTCATAGGCGCCGTCGGTGGCGATGGCGGCATCAGCGGTGGTGACGTCGTTCTTCCATTTCAGGTGGTCCGTGGCGTCGTGGGTCAGATCCACCGTGTTCTCCTCGGTGGTAAAGCCCACGGCGTCCAGCAAGCTGGCGTCGGAGACCCGTAGGGACAGGTCGTAGCCCTTGGTGAACTTCACCGTCACCGTGGCGTCGGTGTCCTTGGGCATGGTGAAGGTGGCCTCCTTGCCCGCGGGCAGGTTATAGACAAACTGGGTGCGGGAGATGTAATACTGATAGTCGTCGGTAGCCAGCGGCTTGCGGAGGGTGCCGGCATCGTTGATATCCGGCAGATCGCCCAGCTTGGTGGCATCGTCGATCTTGGTGGTGACGATCTGGGCCTGGTAGCCCTGGGCCACCTTGACTGTGACCTCGATGCCGTCGCCGTCCTTGGCCCGCACCCAATATTTGCCCTTGGGTGCGGCGGTGTCGGTGGTGTTGGCAATGGTGACGGCGTTTTGACTGTTGTCTCGGTGCTGGCTGGCGGGGTCAAAGGCCACCTTAGCAATGTAAGAGCGCTCGTCGGGGTCGGTGGGCTCGGTTTCAAAGAAGGCGTAGAAGTCCACATCGTCAGCGGGCATGGTAAAGTCATAGCGGTCCGTGCCCGTTATCGGGGTGGCGGAGGCCGCGCCGGTGAGATCGCTCTCCCACACCACGTCTACCACTCTGCGGCCAGGCCCGGCGGTGGCGGTGGTCTGGATGTCCTCAGCGCCGTCGCCCTGATAGCCCTCAAAGCGGTCCAGGTCGTTCTGGATGGGCTTGGTCAGCGCGGCATCGGAGGAATCGTAGGCATGGGTGTAGGCCACGGTATCGGTGGCGGTATGGGTATCGGTGGGATCCTCGCCCACCAGGTGGAAGGTGGCGGTGTAGATATTGCCGTAGTAGACCCGGATGACGATCTCCTCATCGGGGCTGTGGGTAATGGGCGCGGGGGCCCGGGAGGTGGCAGAGCCGTTATACTTGCTCACCAGCAGATCTACCTCCGGCGTCTCAGAGACCGCTGTGACCTCGCCGGTGACGCCGTCCCTTGTCACCTTGCGCACTGCCACCGTCATACGCACCACCTGGCTGCCCGCGGCACTGCCGGCCAGAGTCCGCAGATCGTCGCCCAGCTTGGCGGCGGAGCGCACCGTCTCCACGGGGTCGGTGTTTTGGGTGTAGGCGGGCACATGGGGAGCGTGGTTGGCGGTCGTGCCGTTGGTGGCAAGGCCCACAAGCTGGGTGGAATCGGTAAAGTTGCTGGTGGCGGCCTCGTTGGCGGCCAGGGCCTCATGGCCCAGGAGCTGGAGGGCCACGTCGTTTTGCTGGTCGGGCTTATCCTTGGAGTAGGTCAGAGTAATGATGATGTTGGCCCAGGGCATGGTCACAGAGCCGGTGCCGTTGGCGGTAGAGCCCATCTGCAGCACGGGAATGTCCGCCCCGTTGTCCGCCCGGCGGGCGGTGACAGTGACGTAATAACCGTTTGCCGCCTCATAGGAGACCTTCATCTCGCTGCCCCCGTAGCCCGCGGCCCAGCTGGGACTGCCCGTGGGCAGGCCGGCGGCGGGGAGGTTGACGATGCTGACGGCCCGGTTGCCCGGGTCGTGGTCCGGGTCCACCACCTCTACAGAGGCGATATAGTATTTGTCCTCAGGCTTGTCGGTGTGGTCATTGTCGTAGATGACGGTGACGGTCACATCGTCCTCAGGCATGGTAAAGGCCTTCGCCGACGCCGCGCCCGGAGCCAGAGCGCTGGGCTCCAGCCAGGTGGTGGCGCCAGACGCGGTGTGGTAGTAGACGGCCACCACGTGGGGATCCTTGGCCGGAGCCACAGCGCCGGTGGCCGGCGTGGCGGAGACGTCCACATTGCCGCCGGCTCTTACCGTCATGCTCTGGCCATTGGCGGTCAGGCTGGGCCCGCCGGAGACGATACCGGAGGCGGGGGTGACGGCGGTGGCGTTCGCGCCGGAGTTGCTGGTGTCGATGACCCGGAGCGTCAGGTCGAAGATGGTCTTGGTGTAGGTCACGGTGATCTGCGTATCCCGGGCGGGCATGGAGAAGGTGACGGTCTGCGTGGTGGGCGCGCCGGGGTTGGCAGGACCGTCAAAGGGCCCGGTGGCGCTGAGGGTCACGTCGGCGCCGTCGGCACGGACGGTGGCCTTGTAGCCAAAGGGCACGTTCAAAGTGACCTCCACGGTGTCGTCCTTGACGGCGGTGGTCCAGGCGTTGTCCCCGCCCCGGAGCTGTCCGGCGGTGGTCTTGTCCTCGATCTCAGGATGGTCGGTGCCCGCGGGCAGACCCACCCAGTTCACGGCAGCCAGATAGCTGTCGGGGTGCTCGGTGGGGCTATCCAGGATCAGGATGATCTCCGCGTCGGCGCGGTCGATGGTGTGGTAGAAGTGGGTGGGGTCGCCCACGATGCCGGTGTTGGTACCGGGCAGGATGGTGGTGACGCCGTTGCGCTTCAAAAGCCCCTTTACCGTGCGGCCGGTCATGGAGCTTGTGATGTAGGCGTCCAGGCCGGTGCCATTGGGCAGGCTCTGGAAGGAGTCGGTGGTGCGCATGGAGTGGACGGCGAGCGGCATCAGCCCCCGCTTGTCCTCGGTCATAGCGGCCTGGCCGGTGGCGTCGCCGGTAATGCGATTGACCAGGGTGAGAGTGCCGGTGTAGCCGTCGTAGAAGGTGACCACCACCCGGGCGTTGTTGGCGGGCATGGGGAAGGAGCCCTCCCACACGCCGTCACCATCCGCGTCGGTCAAGGGGACGTTGTCGCTGGTGCCGTCGATATAGTAGAGGGTGGCGTAGGCGGAATACTGCCGCTGGGCATCCTTGTAGGGCTTGGCCGTCAGCTGGACAGCACCGCCGGCGGTGACCCCCTTCATGATCTGATAGGACCCGGCCACAGAGGTGGAGGTCAAGCGGAGGGTGGGCGGCGCGGCGCCGGCCGGGTCGGCGGTGACCACCTGCTCCACAGTGCCGTCGCCTGGGTTATCCGGGTCTTCGATCTCCACGGTGAGCTCCAGATCGTCTCCGCTTTCAAAGTCGATGTGGATGACCTGGTTGCAGAGGATGGAGGAGACGTCGTAGAGGAAATTGCCGTTGGGGGTGGTGAGATTCTGGGTGACGCCGTCGTTGCCGGTCATCACCGCCGGGTCGTTGAAGCGGTAGCCCGCGGCGGCTCGGGGCAGGACGGAAATGGTCTCGGTCTCGGTGACAGTGACCCAGGCGATGGTGGGCACATTGTCAGACTTGGCCACGCGTTTATCCGTGGTGTCCTTGTGGTTCCAGAGGTCGCCCTCGTTGTTGCCGGAGTTGTTGCCGGTGGGGCTGTGGTCGGTAGCCACCAGGGCCACGGTGTGCCAAGGGTCGGTGGGCGGCTCGGTAGTGGTCACCACATAGACCTCCACATCGCCCATGGGCATCTTGAACGAGGCGGTGGCGTCGGCCAGAGCGTTATCAAAGTCCGGCGCGCCCGAAGCGCTTTCCGTCACGCCCTCCAGCCCGGTCAGCACGGTCCGGCCGGCGGGATAGCTGGGCGTCAGCGTAACGATGGTGCCCCGGTCCTTCCACACCACAAAGGCGGCCAGGATCACGTCCGACTCCCCACTGACGGGGTTACTGTCCAAGGTCACATCCAAGGTGACGGTGCTGCCCTCTTTGACGATCATACTGGATACGTCATCCCAGGGACGGTTGGACGCGCCGGGATTGCCGACCGGTTTGGCGTCGGCCCAGATGCTCTCAGAGGGCTCGCCTGTGGGCGTCCAGGTCAGTTTGGCGTAGTCCTCCTCCTGAGGCGGCTTGCCATGGGCCACGCAGACAGGATCCTGGATGTAGTGCAGCGTGGCTTTGAAGTTGGTATCACTGCCTCGCTTGAGGTAGACGGTGACGGCCACATTGACATGGGGCATATCAAAAGTGATGGTGTTGCCCGTGCGGTCAAAATGGTAGACCGGGTCGGTATCCAGCGGGAAGCCCAGCGGCGTGATCTGGACATAGTCGATCACGTAGCCGCTAGCGGGCTCTACGCTGATGGTGATCTTCTCACCGTCGGTGGCGGTCACATAGGCGTGGGAGTCGTCCGGGTCGTTGGCCCGGACCTTATCCCGACGAGCGGGATCGGCGTCGTTCCAGGCGGCCACGGTCTGGTCGGCGTGGATGCCCGCTTCCGACTGGGTGTCGGTGCTGGGGGAGCGGATCATCAGCACGGCGGCGTGCTCGTCGGCCCTGGGCGCTTTGCGGGTCAGGGTAACATACACGTCGTTGCGGCCGGGATGGACCACAAAGGACTGAGGATCGGTGACAGGGTCATGTAAACCGCTGTAACCCGGCCCCGTACCGCCCAAGAGGCTGTCCGGAGTCAGGTTGAAGTGGATCATCTGGCCGTTTTGCTCAAAGAGGACGTAGGCCGATTCGATGTAGACCGGGCCATTGGGGTCGGTCGGGTTGGAACAGGCGGTGACGTCCACGCTCTGTCCGGCGGGAACCAAAATGGTCTCGGTGACGGCAAAGGTCCCCGCATCCTCCAACGCCTGGGTGAGACCCACCTTGCCCGTGTCGGCGGCAACCGCGCCGATGGCGGCGTTGCCGGCGTACTGCAAGCGGCCGTAGTTATCGTTGTCCAGCAAGATGGCCTGGGCGGCGTTACGGTCCTTGTCGATGACGTGGAGCACCACCTGCTGGCCCACGGGAGTGGGATCGTCTTTGTAGGTGATGGTGACGATCACGTCGTCGTCGATCATGGGGAAGGTGAGCTTGCCCTTGCCGGTGGCCGGGTCAAGCACTTGGGTAAAGGGCACATTGGCGCTGTCGGAGGTGGTCTGGACGGTGATGGAGGCCACCGCGCTGGTAGCCACGTCCCACTCGTAGTCCACCGTGACCCAGTCCACCTTGGGCCGGGCGGAGACCGACTGGGGACTGCCCTGGACATACACCGGGCCCTTGGTGCCGCTGGGCGGACTTGTGATGGTGGCGTGGTTGGCGTTGTTGCCTGTGGGCGCGCCCTTCACAGCCAGGGTGACGTTCTTGGTGCCCACGCCGTCGGCCACGAACTTCACATAGACTGTCACATCGCCGCTGGGCATGGTGAAGCCGGTGGACTGGTCGTGGAGATAGTAGGTGACGCCGCTGCCCATATCGGTGCCTATGGGCAGGCCCGGAACAATGCCGAAGGACTGGGGGACCACCTTGACATACTCGATGCGGTAGCCGGGATGGACGGTGATGTCCAGATCCACCCACTCCCCGGGCAGGGCGGTCTGGAGCTTTTTCTGGACCGGGTCGTCCGTATCCGCTCCCGCCTTCTGGGACAGCCAGGCGTTGTTGCGGCTATTGGGATCGCCGGAGAGAGGATCGTTGACCACCACCTGGGCCCGGAAAGGCTGGGTGGACTCCTTGGCGTAGGTCACATGGATGGTGACGCCGCCGGAGGGTACGGTGAGCTGGATCTGCTTTTTCGGATTGGGCTTATAGGTAGGATGGGTAATGCCCGGGGCAGGGGCCACGCCAGACCAAAGGTCGGTGTTATCCTGGGGATTGCCGCTGCCATCGGTATTGTCCACGATGGCCGGGTCCTGGAGCATGGAGATCCACTGGTAGGGCACGCTGGCGCCGGTGGCGTTGTTGGTGACCTCCAGCTTGGCAATACCGTAGCCGGCGGCGGGATCGAAGGTGACTACCGCCTCATTACCCTGGGCGGTAAAGCGGGTGTCCACCCCCGCGGCGGCCACGGTCATACTCTGGCCCGCGCTGGGGGCGGGCTCGGTGATGTCCGCGGTGGCGCTGCCCGAACCAGTGAGGCCGGAGACGATCAGCTTGACCACCATATCCGTGGCGGAGATGGTGCCGGTGGCGTAGTTGACGTACACGTCCACATCGCTCTGGGGCATGGCGAAGGCGCCCTTGGTCAGGGTGCCGGGAATGGCGGGAGTGGGCGGGGTGGTGCTGTTGTCGGTGGGCGTTCCGGCCCGACCGGGCACATACTGCACCGCCGTGGCCGTCAGGGTCCCGGTGGTGTCATAGCCGTAGATGGGGATCACGTCTCCCGTGGTTCGGTTGATGGCGTAGACCGAACTGATGTGCCGTCCGGCGCCGGGCCGGATGGCAAGGTCCAGCGCGTCGCCGTGGTAGAGGTCGGTGATGACGGCGGTATCGGTGTTTACCGCCGCGGGCGGCGCGGTGGTCCCGGCGGCCTGAGACGTGGTCATGGCATGGGTATTGCCTGTCTGGGCGGAGAGTAAAACGTAGTCGTTGAGGATGTCCCGCTCGGAACTGGTATCGCCGGCGGTGTAGCCGGAAAGGTGCAGCGTAGCGGTATACTTGTCAGCGGGGTCGCCTTGCTTAAAGGTGATGTCGGCAATGACAGACCGGGGCGGCTGGGTATAGGCGATGCCGCCGGGAACGTACCACCAGGCGACGGGGTCCCCCCGGGTGTCGGTGAGCTTGATGGTGTCGGCGTCCACATGGAAGCCGGGCATGGTGTGGATGTCCAGAATGACCGTATCCCGGTCCAGGATATAATCCGAGCCGTCAATGCGCTTGGTCTGGCCGCCGTAGACCGCGTCCTTATCCCCGGACGCCACAACGGGGGCGGGCGCCCGTCCGGCAACCGTCCTCAAAGCGGCGTAGTTATTTTGGGTCATCGAGGGCGTTCTGCCCGGATCCAGAGAGGAGTCGTGGACCCGGATGGTCAGATCATAGGGGATCTCGTCGGGCCAGCCGGCCTTGAACCAGACGTTGACATTGATGCTGGCGTGAGGCATGGTCACATCGCCGTCTTGATAGCCGCAAGAGCCCGAGAGGCTGCCGGTGACGCCCAGAACGACCGGCTCTACGGTAATGCGGTCGATGTAATAGCCGTCAAAAGCGTAGAGGTCGTAAGGAATATCGGTCCCGGGGAGCTGAACGGTGGAATAGACGGCCTTTCTGGCATAGTCATCCAGACTACCCAGCGTACTGCCGGGGTTGGCAGGATTGGGGATCACAAAGGTGCCCCGGCCGATGTCGTGAATGGTCTTGCCCGCAGGCAGGATCTGGTTGCCGTTTTCGTCTTCATAGCGGAGGATGAGGTTGGCGGTATACTCCTGGGGCGTGCCCTTGACCACCCGGGCCACCACGGCCACACCCTCTGTGGGCATGGTAAAGGAGGCGGTGTTGGCGTCGCTCCACACCGGATAGATCTTCAGCCCCGCGGGGTTGACGATCATATACTCCAGATAATAGCCGGCGGCAATGGTGGTCTTCAGGGTAATGATGTCCCCGGCATGGATGTGCTGCACGGCGGCCATAGCGGTCTTGTTATGGCCCACCTCCAGCGGGTCGTGGCTTCCGGCAGCTCCCGTGGGATCCTGGAAGGAGGCCTGGACGCTATTCTCGTCCCACATGTTTGTAGCGGTATTCAGTACGTTGTGGGGGTCGTCGAGAATGAGGGTAAAGGCGTAGTCAGGAATGGTGGGCTTGGGCCCCTTGCGGTAGTTGACTACGAATTCCGCGCCGCTGGCGGGCATATAGAACTTCACCTGGTAGGTCACCACGGTGGTGGTCTTGCCCGCGATCACCTTGGTGGTCCGGGATTTTTCAGTGACGTTGTCGCTCAGACGGGTGGCCGCGCCATTGGAGATGAGCACCACCGACTGGTAGTACCAGCCGGGGTTGGCGGCGGTGCCGTCGCCCTCATCCACATCAAAGGTCATCGTGACCTCTTCGCCTGCGGTGGCGGCGCCGGTGCCGTTTTTCTCGTCCTTGGGCGGCACCAGCTCGGGGTTGGTGTTCCAGTCCAGCGCGCGGCCAGGGACGTTGACGCCGCCCTCGGGAAGCGTGCTCCAGCGGCCGATGGTGGCAGACCGGGCAGAGGTGATGTAGCTATACTGGTCGGTGTTGGGCGGTGTGGGCGCGCCGGCGTTCAGGTCGGTATAGGTCTCCCGAACGGTGAGGACATAGTCGGGCAGGCGACCGTTGGCGGGGTATTTGGAGAACTCCACGGTGACGGCGGTGGAGCCGGCGGGCATATAGAAGCTCACCGATGTGGGACCCTCCCACACCAGCGCCACGCCCAGGTGATCCGGACCCACGGTGACGCTGGAAACATAGTAGCTCTTCTCCGTGTCTACCACCATGGCGCCGGCGGGGGCTCCCTCGCTGGTGTCCGGCTTTAGCACCACAGCCGCGGAGAAGTCCACCAGCACCCACTTGCCCGTCTCCACATACTTGCGGTCGGTGAGGGTGCCGTTGCCGTGGCCGGCGTTTTTGCCCAGCTGGTCGCCGGGCAGCGCGCCGGCAGAGGGCAGGGTCTGCTCCGGGATGGCGGTGGCCAGGCCGGTGGGCCGCTGGTCAAAGACCCGGGCGCTGGCCCAGTTGGCCGCGGCCTTGGCGGGATCGGCCTCGGTGTTGTCATCGTCCTTGACGATCAGCGTCAGGGCGTTGTCCGGCGCCGGATCCGGCGGGCCCTTGGCAAAGACCACGTCCACGACCAGGTCCTCATGGGGCATATCCACGTAGATCTCAATGGGGATATTGGTGCCCGTCAGCGCGGTGCCAAAGCCGTTATTGTAGCCGTTGCCGGTGATGGTATAGGGGTAATTGCCCGAAGCGCCCCACGCTGTGACCGACTTGATGTAGTATCCCGGGGCCACGGTGACGTGACCCACCAGGTGGGTGCTGGGCCGAACGTCGGAAAGGACTCTGGGGGTGGAGACCACAGAGCCGTTTTTCACATACCAGGTGGCCTTGTTGCCGCCGTCGATGCTGCCCTCGGTGGTAGAGTCGATGGTGGCGGTGAAGACCTCGTCCACCTCCGGGCCGTAGGTGATGACCAAGTTGATGTCGTCATCCCGTCCCTGGGCGATCACAAAGGTATACACATCGCCGTCGGCGGGGTCATCGGCGGGCCGCTTGGTGACGGTAATGACAGTGTTGTCGGAGTTTTTGGCCTCTACGCTCTTAACCTCATACCCATCAGCGGCCTTGGCCCGGATGGTGACGGTGCTGCCCTTGAAGGCGTCCTCCACGGGGTCGGTAACGTAGGTATCGGTATAGGCGTCATAGGAGCCGCCGGAGGGCAGGGTGCCGGTGGTGTAGCCCTTGTTGGTAATGGTGTTGAGCTTGGGGGTGACGGCAGGAGGCGTGGCCACGGAGTAGACCTCTACAATGGCCTCGTTGTCGTCCAGTCCCGCGGCGTTTTTATAGGTGATGTTCAGTTTCCGGGTGCCCCGGAGCTTATAGGCCACCCGCACCACGCAGTCCTGGTCGGGCATGGTGAAGGCGTAGACGTTTTGATAGCCGGGCACGGCCACAGGATTGGCCGAGGCGATGCGGGTGCCGGTGGCATAGCCCGGCGCGGGACCGCGCTGGAAGATGTCGGTATTGGCGGTGTCCAACTCGTAGGCGCTGTCGGCTTCCAAAACGATATAGACCGTCCGGCCGCTGCGGGTCTCAATGGTGTTGCCGTTCTGGCCCGCGGGGACCTCGGTGGGCACGGCGGCGGCAGTCCAGGTATGGGCGCCAACGGCGCTCACCGCGGCAGAGGGCGTCTTCAGGGAAATGGTCTTCTTCCCCGGCGCGGTGGCGCCGGGATATGTGGTGGGCGCGGTGGGCGCGCCGGCGCCGCCGGTACCGGCGTTGGCGTCCAGGTCGGCCAGGTACTGCTCGTAATCATCCAGATACTGGTCGTATTGGGCCAGATAAACGCTCTTATAGTCGCTGTATTGATACTCCCGCTTCCCGTTTGCGACGGTGGTGGAGAGGTTGACCGCCGGCGCCGCCAGTGCGGCCATACCGGAGTAGGCAGGGATATCCTTCACAGCGTTATAGTCGTTCAGAATGGTCAGATACCGCCGATAGGCGATGCGGTAGGCCAGGTCGTTTTCCGCCTTGATCTGCGCCGCCTCAAAGATCTCCAGCAAATAGGCCTGGACCTGAGCGGGGGTCAGGTCGTAATAGGTGTAGGCCACAGAGCCGTCGGCAGCCTTGGTGACGGTCTTGAGATAGGTGTCCTTCAAGCCGCCGGTAGACGTGTCGGCGTCGATGGCCTGGCGAAGCTCCCAAAGCGCGTCCACGATGGTGGGCTTATCGATATCCGCATCCAAAGCGGCGGAGACGTCGGGGTCGCCATATAGCTCACCTTGGGCGTTCTTACGAAGCCCGGTCAGCCCGGAGGCGGAGCCATCGTCCACCACGGCGCAGGCCAGGTCCATACCGTTGATGGTGGCCTGGAAGTCCGATTTCTGGGTGGCGCTGGCCAGCAGCGCCATGACGGTCATGCCGCCCAGGACCTCCTGCTGGGCGGTGGGCAGGGCCGTGGGCTCCCAGCTCTTACCGGTGCGGCCAGTGTCGCCGCCCAGGCTGCCTGAGAGGCTTGCTTGGCTTGCCGAGATCCAGGGCAGCTTGTTTGTGCCCTTGATGGCCCGGTGGTCGTCGGTAGTCACCGTGCCAAGCGCGTCCTTGTCGTAGTCATGGTAGGTCACGCTGCTGTACGCCTTGCTGGGCTGGTTCAGCGCGTCATAGCGGTCATAGACCAGCTGGGCGGTGTTCAGATTGAAGTTCACCGCGTCGGCGTTGGTGTTATAGACCTCCAGGGTGGCCTGACGCCGCTGGCCCTTTTCATAGGTGATGATCACGTCCAGGTCCTGGCTGCCCATACGAAGGCCGATGGTGCCGCCCTGGGGCAGGGTGATCCTGCCGCTTTTGATCTTGGCCGGGATGGAGGGGTCGGTGGGATCGGCCAGATGGGCCGGGTTGTCGATCTCCGTCTGATCGGGGGTCACGCCGGAGACGCCGGTGGCGTTGATATTCAGCCCGCCGGTGACAAAGCACTGGGCCTTAAAGTCGTAGATCTGCACCACGGCGGCATAGTCGGCATGGGTCTCCACCTGGATCTCCACATACTGGTCCTTCTTGGCGTTGGCCACTGGGGTGTTGGGGTGGGTCAGGCCGGGATGGGAGTAGTTGGGGTGGGCGGAGGTGGGACTATAGCTGTTGATGGTCTCGGTATTGCCGGTGGGGGCGTAGGCGGCGGTGAGGCTGGTACGGATGGTAGTCTCGTTGCCCACGGCGTGGTCGGCGTCGCCGGGCTGGGGGATCTCGGTCAGGTAGACCAGGGCGTTGTCGCCCGCTTGGTAGGTAAAGGCCACGGTGACGGTGACACGCCGGGTGCCTACACGCGTAAAAGCGGGCATGACAAACTCATAGGAGTTGTCATGGGCTCCGCTCAACGTCTGCGTATATTGGTGGTAGACCAATTCCTCTCCGCCCGCGCCGTCATCCTGGTAATAGGTGACAGTGACGGTGGCGACATAGTTATCCTGGGTGTGAACGTCCAGGTGCATTCCCTGGCCGCTTTGGAGCCCGCCGATGATATCGCCGTTGGTGTCGGCCCACACCGGCCACACCGCCGGGTCGCCCTTTACGGTGAGCTTGGCGTGGTTCAAACTGCCGCCGTCTCCGATGATGCGCAACAGCGCGTCGTATTCATATTCCGCCGTTCTGCCCGGGGAGAAGAGGTTCAGGTCTCCGGCAAAGCGGGTCAGCAGTTTCAGGTCCCGGTCCGGGTGCGACTCTACGCTCAGGGTATTGGCGTCCCCGGCGGAGCCGGTGACGGCGCCGTTTCTTGTGGTGGTACGCTCCCAGGCGCCATAGTCATCCACGCCCCAGGTGCTGCCGCCGATGGAGAAGTGCGTGGCGTCCCGGACCAGACGCAGGGGCGTCCAGTCAGTGGAGCCGTAGTTCTTCAGCCGGAAGGGGATCAGGAGCAGATAGTTATAGTCGTAGCCGGAGGTAGGGTCTCCGTCTACGATATACTGGTCGCCCTGGGCGGAATCGGGAACGATAGGCACCGGGTTGCCCTCATCGTCCACGCCCTGGGGCAGCTTGTCCACGCCCTGATAGGCCCCGGCCAGGCGACGGTTCGCCGTCTCACTGGCAATGTCCGACAGCTCCAAAGAGACGTAGGTCATCTTCCACTGGCTCTGGCCGGCGGAGGTATAGAGGGTGTTGTTCATGATATCATCCATAGTGGCCTGTTCCAGCTCCTCCCGGGTCACCGGGTCGGTTTCCGGCGGCTCCACGCCGGACAGGGCGCGGAGGATGGTATAATCCGAGGACCACTGGGTGTTGGCTGGGTATTTGCCGTTGGCGATATTGGCCTGGGCAATGGTCTGGCGATAGGCCTCCTGCTTTTGCTCGTCGGTGGCGGTGGCCATGGTGACCCCAACCGGCAACTTAGTGGGGTCGATGTAGGGCTCGATGATAGTATTGTCGTAGTAGAAGCCGGCCTCCAGGCTAGAAAGGCCCTTGCCGTCCTTCACCAACTCCAGCAGTTGGGTGCGGTCCACGCCAATGCCCACCCAGAACACGGTCTTGTTCAGGTTGGCCGGGGCGCAGTCGGGATAGTTTTTGTACTGGAACCAGGCGCCTGAGCTGTCATTGCCCGGTCCGGTGGGGTTGTCGTAGCCCGACTGATCGTAGGGCGCGGGGACGGAGATGGTGTTCAGGCTGGCGTCGTTGAGCCGGGTCAAGGCGGCGTTGGTGGCGCTGTAGACATAGTTATTGTTGTCCCCCAGGAAGCTGACAAAAAGGTTGGGCCTGCCGTTTGCCTCATCGCGGAATTCATCCTGCACGCCAGTGTTAGTCACCGTAGTCGGCGTACTCGCCGCCGGGGCTGCCGCGGCGCGCGGCATCAGCCCTGACAGGTCAGAGCAGAGCATCAGCGCGCACAGCAGCGACGCCAACAGTCGATTCCATTTTTGTTTCATGGCAGACACTTCCTTTTTTGTCCCGACGGGGAACGTACAGGTCGTTTTGTCGATGGATGCCGAGGTCTTAGAAGCCGGGGGCCACCACGGAGTTCACAGCCCGCAGCACGGAGGGATAGGACCAGTTTTCCGGAGTCATGTCGCTGGGAGTGCGGAGCTTGGTCTGGTCGGCGGCGTCCATTCGGCTCACCACCAGCCGGGCCATGATGGCCGCGGCCTCCTCCCGGGTAATGGGTCGGTTGGGAGCAAAGCAGTCGCCGCCGGTGCCCCGGATAATACCGGCCTTGGCCATGGCATCGATATAGGCGTAGGCCCAGGTGGCGTCCTCGCCGGAGTCGGCAAAGGCGTGGGCCATACCCACGGTGTCAGAGACGTTCAACTCCAGCATCCGGGCCAGGATGGTGACAAACTCCGCCCGGGTGGCCAGCCGCTCGCCGGCAAAGGCGGTGCCGGGAACGCCCACCACAGCGCCTACCTTTGTGAGCCGGCACAGCGCGCCGTAGTATTTCTCCCGGCCCGTCACGTCCACATACGCGATCTCCTTGCCGCCGGAGAGGTCATGCTCAGGGTTCAAAAACAGGTCCAGCAACTGGACCACCTGGCCCCGGGTCATGGTCTCATGGGGCCGGAAGGCGTAGTCCTCGTCCAACTCGGCCCAGGCCCCGGTGTAATTGAAGTTGAAAATGGGGTCGTTTCCCGGGGTAATGGGCAACAGCGGCGAGACCACCACCGTGATGGAGTCCGTACGGCGGTTGGTGGTGGTCACGGTGATGACCGCCGTTCCCTCGCCCCGGATGGTGACAAGGCCCTTTTCGTCCACAGAGACCACACTGGGGTCGGAGGAGGTCCAGGTGTAGCGACGGTTGATGGGCCTTTTCGGATCTGTGACCACGCTCAGCTGCACCGGCGCGTCGCCCACACGGACAAAGAGAATGGAGGGGACGATGCGAATGGAGCGCACGGTGCGCCCACCGCCGCTGCTGTTTTGGATATAGAGCTCAGCGGTGTGGTTGGTCGCGGCAGGGTCGTAGGTGAATATGGTCGCCACCGTTTCGCCATTGCTCTGCCGCTGGCGGATCTCCGCTTCCATAACGGTGTCAAAATCAATGGGATTTTCCGGATCGTTAAACCGAATAGAGGCGGACAGATCCGGGTCCCAGAAGTAGCCGTAATAGCGGGTAGGATCGTTATAGACTACGCTGTCCATCAGCTTTTGATCGGTATAGACCAGTGTGTCGGTAAAGCGAACGTCCTCCAGGAGCTTTACCAGATACGTCTGGTCCTCCTGGCGCTCCCAGCTGGCCGAAAGCAGATCAAAGCGCTGCTGATAGCTCTTTACCGCGGCGATGGGGCCGGGCTGCTGGGGCTTGTCGTCGGAGAAGCCCTCCTCTACCCTGGCGGCGTCCTCCGCCACCCGGTCCGCCGCCTGCTTTTGGGCCAGCTCCTTCATGCCCTGGCAGGCGCTCAAGACGGCGCCGGACTTCTCCTGGGCCTCAGCCAGCAGGCTCTGGTCCTGGGTCTCGTCCCCATTTTGCCGATACGCGGCTACAGCCTGGCGAGCTTGGTAAAGCTCCCAGGCAGATGCGTCGGGCTGACCGTCGCCGTCGCCGTCGGCGGTGAGGTCTCCGGAGGGGTTATAGTTGTGGGTCTCGGCCAGCCGGACCAGCGGATAGAAGACCGTATCCCGAGGCAGGGCGGTCCGGTCCGTGGCGTAGAGGGCGTAGCACCAATAGGCGTCCCGCACCTGCGCGCCGTAGGTGGCGTATCCGGGGTAGGCGGAGGGGTCGATGCAGAAGCCCTGATCCACCCGGTAGCCCCGGTCGGACAGGCCCGTGTCCTCTTCCGCCCAGCGGTAGGGCTGGCCCTTATAGATGGTGCGCTCGCTGGCGTTTTCGATCTTATCCAGCCGTTCCAGCGCGGGAATATAGGCCGGGTCGATCTCCGGCGCCACCGCCTCGCCGCCAAAGAAGAGGGTATCCTGGTATCCGGCCTCCCCTTCCCTGCCCGCCCACTGGCGCAGCAGGCCGTCCGCCTCATAGGCCAGGGCGTACTCAAAGTGCAGCTCGTCTCGGAAATCGTCTTTGCCCTCCGCGTTGAGAACACCCTCCGACACGGCGGCGCCGGTGCGGTCGTCGATCTTACTGAGCTCCTCGCCATAGGTCACGCGGATGACGTTGGTGCGCTCGTCCACCTGCAACGTGGGCAGTACAAAGCCCTTGGCGCTAAGCAGGTCCTGGATGCTCTGGCGGTTGGCCTTCTGGACGGTGGCATAGGGCAGGTTGGCCTGGTCCACACCCAGGGTGGCGGGATCGGTATCCAGGGTGACCTGGGTCTCATAGGTCTGGGCCTCGGTACTGGGGCCCCAGGTATAGTTGGCCGCGTCGGGGCCCATAAAGGTCATGTTGCGGACCTCTACCGGCATCTGGGAGACATCGGGGAAGCTGTCCCAACGGGTATCCACGTCGTTGAGGTCCTGGCTGGCACGCCAGTACCGGGCCAGCTCCTCGGTGCCCACGCCGGGCAGGTTGCCGGAAAGGAAGGTATCGTCCACATAGTGGACGTTGGCGTTGGGGAAGGTAAATTCCAACAGACCCTTGCCCCACTGGTAGCCGCCGGACCACTCTACGGTGGGGTTTGGATCCAAAAGGCTGCCGCGACCATCGGTATAGGCGCCGGTGGTAAAGGAGATGCCGCCTCCGGTCACCCGGTAGGCGCTGCCGGCGTAGCGCGTATAGTTGTCGCCCAGAGTCTCGTAGGCAGCGCCCACGGGGACGTAGACCACGTCGGTGACGTCCTCATACACCGGCATATGAACGGCCGCTGTGCTGGCGGCGGTGATCCTGACCTGAACGTCCCTTTGGTCAAAGACGTTGGTCAGCCGAAGGGTGCCCGCCGTCTTTTCATCGCCGTTGTAGGTCTTGTCGGTAGCCGACAGGGTGTATTGCAGCCGGCGGGGGTGGACGGTAAAGGTAAAGGGAGTCTGGTTGGCGTCTGTGACCTCGAAGCTATTCAGGCCGGTCCCTTCAATGGGCGTGGACTGGGCGGCCAGGACCTTGGGCTGGGCGGCGGTCTGGTTCTCGCCCTCTTGGAAGGCGGAGATGATCAGACCCATGCCGTTGGCGGCAAAGGGCCGCTCCAGGGGCCGGGATCTGTCGTTGCCCAGGAACTGCTGGGTATCGTGGGTGGGGGCGATGGTCAGGTGGTCGCCGTTGCCCGCCTTGCGGTAGGCGTTGGGAATGGTCTTCCAGCGTCCCTCGGCCGGGACCACGTCATAGTCGGGGTCCCAGTAGTTGACGAACAGACCGTAGCTTTGGAATTGGTTGGCGTCGATGTAGTCCACATTCACCGGGTCATACTCGGCCAGGCCCTCGTCGCTGAGCAGCATATAGTTGACCGTCACCCGCAGCCCGTCCAGGCTCAGGGTCTCGCCATAATCGTACTCGTCCTCCGGCAGCTGGCGGATGATGATATAGCCAATGGTACGCAGCTTGATCGCGCCGGTGGCGTGGTCGTTGGTGTAGGCGCCGTTACGGGAGACGCTCAGGGTATAGTTGCGCTGGGCCTCACCCTCGCTGGCGGCAAACTCGGTGATGGTGGCCACCACCTCCATATAGGCCTCGGTGACGCCGTCAGCCAGCGTGGTGTCAGCGTTGGTATAGTCGATCACGGCCTTGTAGCGCAGCTTATCCTCGCCCACCAGAGCGGGGCCGGAGAGCTTGAGGCCCACCCCCCGGTGGACTCCGTCAGCCAGGTCCTGGGTCCAGGTGGCGGTCAGATCGCCGTTACTGCGCTCTACGGTGATCCTGTCTTGGTCAAAGGCGGTATTGAAGATCTTACCGGCAGTCTGGTTGTAAATGGTATACACCGGGTCGTCCTCGCTACTGGCGATCCCCGTGACCCGGACGGGCCGGGGGTAGACATACAGCGTCGCCCCCACGCCCGTTACCAAATAGTTGGCAAAGGGCTTGGCGGTGTTGGTGATGACATATTCGCCCCAGTTCCCGTGGCTGGTGTTGATGGGGCTCGTCTGGGTAGCCGTGGTGGTGATCGTCGGCTTTTGATAGCCAAAATTGGCGCACCACTCCTTCTGCTCGTCAGAGCCGGAGGCGGCCAGGGCCAGCGCCTGCTCCAGCTGGCCCTGGGTCAGGGTGTCCACCTCCCGGATGGTCACCCCCAGCAGCTGAGACAGCATTTCCCGATCCCACCGGGCCAGCTGAGAGGCCGGGAAGACGTAGGTAAAGGTAAGCGCGCCGCTGACGGCGTCGTCCTCGCTCTCCTGGTTCAGGGGTATCACATAGCCGTCGCTGTTGCTCTCGCCGTAGAAGCGGTGAATGTTCCGGGCCGTCAGTGTCAGCGGCGTCCGGGCGATGACCAGGGCGTCGTCGGTGACGGAGGAGTAGACCAGCGGGTCGTTTTCGCCCCGCTTGCCGGAGACAAAGAGGTGCTTGTCATTGTGGACGGCGGGATAGAGCGCGTCGCCGCCCATAAGGATCTGCTCGGTCTCGGCCACGTCGTTTTTATCCTGGGTATCTACGTCGATGTAGTGAATGATAAAGCCGCGCTTTTCAAAAGAGCTGGTGTCCGCTTCGTAGGTGTAGGCCACCGTTTCACTGCTGACGTTGCCCACATAGGGCTCGGTATAGTTATCATAGCGGGTGTCGTAGTTCACCGAGAGGGTGAGCTGGCTGCCGCTGACGCCGGGGTTATTGGGCGCGAAGAATTCGCCGTAGGTATACTGCATACAGCCCACGGACTTGATGTCCATGGTCTTGATGGGCCGCAGGATCACAAGGCCGGTACCGTATTGCTGGAAGGCGGCGTCGCCGATATCGGCGGTGCCGGTGGGGTTGGGGGCGTTGACCAGCTCAGAGTTCGCCGGAGCGCGCCGGACGGCCTGGAAGGAGTCCTTGTAGACCAGCATATAGTTGTTGGCCGTGCCGTCTTCGCTGGTCAGCTCCAGCTCCCGCAGCTCCACAGGCCGCTGGGCCTGGCCGCCTGCGGCGGTCAGGTCCTCTACGCTGTAATAGTTGTCCGAGAAGGAGTTCCAGCTGTAATGGCCCGCGTCGGGCAGGAACTGGACCTTGTAGGTGACCCGCAGGTTGGCCAGATCGTCGGCGCGGACGGGATCTCCGGTATAGGCCATACCGGTCTGCCGGGCCACATTGTCGCTGGCGCCGCCGTTATAATAGGACACGGTCTGGGTAGCCTCGTCATAGTCGGGGGCGATAAAGGTGACCCGGTTGGCGGAGGCGGGATCGGCGGAGGCGGTAAAGGCGGTGCGGGCGCCGTTATCCACCTGGTCGCTGAGCAAAAGCCGCTTGGAGTCGGCGTACACTACGGCAAAGGTATCCTTGCCGTCAGCCAAAGTCGTAGGCACGGCATGACCGTCTGGATCGGTGGTATACATACTGCCGATATCGGCGACCACGATGGGGCGCTTCATAATGCTGAGATAGGCGGTGCCGAAGTTGGCGCTGGGCCGTCGGTCGCCGTCCACACGGTTGTATCGGAAGATATAGTTGCTGGACTTGGCGCCGGAGATGACCTGGTAGTAGTAGGTATTGGTGGCGTCGGTATCCACAGTGACCAGGTCCGCATCCATGGAGGACGCGGGCAGCCGGGGCACGCGCATAAACTGGATGGCCGGCTTGGTGTAGTCCTCGCCCAGCACCCACTCCAGCTCAGAGGCGGCGCCGGTGAGGGTATCGTAGCGCTCATGGAGCTTTTGCAGATCGACGCTGGCCAGCTGGTTGACCGAGTAGGTATACCGGGGCTGGGCGCCCTCCTCGCCGTAGAAGCGGTTCATATCGGTGACTGTCAAGGTGACCTCCCGGGGCAGCACACGGATGGGATGGTCGCTATACACCTTGATGTAGGCGTCGTCCCCCTGGGGGGCATTGGGGTCGTCTACGGCGTACTTGCGGGCAGCGGCGCACAGGTAGTAGCCGTCCAGGCCCACGCTGAGCGAGCTGTTGGTCTCCCGGTACGGGTTAGAGTCCTGCTGGTCCTTGGGCAGAGTGGGGTCCCAGCCCGAGCCCAGGACGGTGTTGGGGCTTTTCAGACCCGCTTCCATCTCCTCCTTGGTGACCCAGTTATAGTGGATATCCAGGGTCTGGGCCATGGAGCCGTCGTAGTCATAGGTAAAGTCGTAGGGATTGGAGCCGAGTTGCTGATCGTCCCGGAAGACCCGGATACGCAGATCGGAAAGGCTGATGTTCTCGCCGTAGGTCACAGAGCCCTCGCCGCTCAGGGCGTAGGGATAGTCGGAGAACTCCAGCTCGGTGATCTCCCGGCGCAGCACCTTGCCCTGAACCTCGTTATCGTCGCTGTGCAAAACGACGGCGCCCGAAACAGACTGCAGGCTGTAATTGCGGTTTTCCTCGTTGAATTTGCGGGCGTCAACGGCCACGGGGCTGATGGCGCGGTCCTCTGCCTCAGCCCTCATGTAGAACATATCATTGTTGTCGGGATAATGGGCAATATCGTCATCGTTGCGCTGGAATTCGCCGCTGAAAGTAAGCGTCAGCGTGTCCCCCGGCACCCGGGCGTCCCCCGACAGGGGCCGGCCACCGTATATCCCGCCCAGTACCGACTCCTCACGCAGAGCCAAGTGGATCATAGGCTGGTCGGGATCGGTCTCAGTCAGGGTGATCCGGCAGTCCAGCCGGCTGCCGTCGCTATAGATCTGGGCCCCAGTCTGGTCCACGGTGGCGGTAATGTGGTCGATCCATACCGGCCGCCGGTCGATATTGAGCACCGAACCGATGGACGAGGCCTCCTCCAGCACCAGCTCATACTTGTCATCTACCGCGGTGCCGTCATCCAGAATAATGGGATAGGCCCCCACCGGGGTATTCGCTTTGACCGCGTTTTCCGCGTCGGCGGTGTCGCGGCTGAGCTTGGCGGTAAAGGTGGGCGGGGTATAGCTGCCGTCCTCTCCCAAAATGCTCGCCAGCTCCGCGCCGTTGCCCTTCAGCTCCACGCCCGCGGGCCGGTCCCGCTGGGCCAGGTCATCCACTTCGTATGTAAACGTAAATTGTGGGTTGGAGGTCCCGCGGTACTGCTCTTGCCCGTAGTAGGCGCCGCAGCCGTTGGGCTTGAAGCGCAGGGTCCGCTTTTCCACCACCAGGGTATAGTAGCTCTCCACGCCGTTGTGGGTAATAGTGAAGTGGAACTCCCCCGCCTCGGTGGGCGTGCCAGTGATGATACCCTCGCCGCTGGCCTGGTTTTGATAGTTCAGACCGGCAGGCAGGCTGCCCGCCGTCATCGTCCCGCCGCCGTTGATGATCGTTCTGCCGTAATCCTCGGCGTACTTGGCCGAACGCAGCTCGATGGCGCTGGTCTTATTCTCGCCAATGGGGATCATGCCCGCGTTTTTCTGATAGCACACCCGCTCCCGCAGGTTCTGGGTGGCGCCGCCGTAAATGGCATCCTGGGCGGAGAAGGCGTAGGTCACATCCCCCGCCTCCATGGCCCGACCGTCGGCGGCGGAGAGAAGCGTGGCAAAGACCGACGAGGCGCTGACGCCCCGGCTGGCGCCGGAGGCGGCCTTGGTCACCAGGGTGAAGTCCCGCATTCCCGCGCCCAACTCCACCAGCCGGGCCTGACCATCGTTCAGCCGGCCGCCGGTGGGGTGCTTAAGGAGCCGGAAGGGCACAGCCAGCACACAGATCTCACCACTGGGCAGCGTGGCCCGGCGGCTGCCCACAGCGTCGCTGCCCTGGACGCTGACCACCATCTCCCGCAGCGTGGCGGTGCTCTGGAGCTGCTCAAGCTCCCCGATGACCTTGGAGTAGTGGGTGGCATAGGCCCGGCTGGGCGCGGAGCCGCTCTCATAGTCGTAATCGGTACGGTTGTAGCCGCTGAAGAGGGTCATGGTATGGCTCTGGTCCAGCTTGGAGCCCTCGCCAAAGTTATAGTAATAAAGGGCGCGATACCAGTAGTCGCGCTGGCTGGCGTCAGGGAATTGGTTGGCCTTGTATACCACCATGGGCTCCACAAAGTCGCTGTCGTAGGTCAGGGTGAGAGCCAGATCCTCCACTGTACTGCCCGCCAGTTCTCCGGCGGTGAGGTAGACGCCCACCCAAAACACGTCGTTTTGACCGGCGACGCCGTATTGATCCTTCCCGGTGATCGCATCCTTTTCCCGGACAGTGACCTGCGCGTTTTCATCGGCCAGCCAGGGGCCGATCTTGCCGTGGTCGGCGTCCAAAACGCCATCGGTGGCGGGGTAGGTATGGCTGTCCTCCCCCATCAAGATGCCCTGCTCCACACCCAGGAAGCGAAGCTCCAGCTGAGCGGAGCCGTCCATGGTCACCTGGTCCCAGGTCTTGCGTTGGTAGGTGCCTGAAGCATCGCTGGGGGTGGGCATCGGCGGATAGAAATAATCGCTCCGGCCCAGATCGGCCAGCACGGGCTGGAAGCCGTTCAGGATCTTGCCCTGGGTATCGTCACCCAGCAGCACCCGGTAGCGCAGGAGCTGCACGTCTTGCGCGGAGGAGCTCTCCCAACCGTCTTGGTGCGTGCCCAGGGTCAGCGCGTCGGCCACGGTGACCGCGCCGTCCATGTCCACATCGCCGGGAATGGGCAGCACCACCAAGGGCCGCTTGGCCACCACAGGAGCAGTGGGGTCCAAGGGATCGGTAAAGGTATAGGTCATGGTGTATACGCCGGGGAGGATCCGCATCCCCCGCAGATCCACCCCGTCGCTGCCGTCGGCATTTTGGAGGATCTGGGCGGTCTGGACGCCCTTCAAGACGCCCTTGCCGCCCTCGCTGGTATACCAGCACGCCTCCCCAGAGGCGCCGTAGCAGTCGGCGGTGAGGACGTCCGCCCTGCGCAGCTCGATGGTGCGCGTAACGCAGTCCTGATATTCCGCCGGGGCGTTGGCGCCAAACTCCACGGTCTTGCCGTTGCTGCCCACAAAGGAGACCCCGGGATCGGCGAAAGCGGTGTCCTGATAGGCCACCACGGCGGTCTCGTCCAGGTCGATATTGTACCCCGCCGCGCTCCCCTCCCAGGAAAGGCCTCTCCAGGCCGAAGGGTCAAACTGGCTCTTATAATAGGTATAGTCCCCCGGGCCCACGATGCCGCTGTTACCCAAGCGATAATACGCCTTAAAATCCGCCTTGGCCGCATCCTTGTTGGCGCGAATGTCAGAGGGGTTGTTACCCCAGTTACCATGCTGGTCCTTTTCGATCATGGCCAGGGGCGTGTTGCCAAGGCCCAGCTCATAGGTGGGGGTCATGAGCCGCTCTACATGAATGGTATAGCGGCTGCTGCTCTGGCCGTCGGGGGCCAGCACGGTAATGGTGACGGTGGTGCTGGCGTCGTTCATATCCTCGGCCTGGTTCACCTTGGCCAGAGGAATGTTGGTCACGCTCCAGTGGGACCGGGCCGGGTTCCCCGTGGTATTCCGGGGAGTCAGCCAGCCGCCGGTCTCGGTGGGCTGGGGGACCACGGCGTCGGTGGGTTCTCCCGATGCGTCCCAGCTCCAGCCCCGTTGGACCTGAATGTCCTCACCGTCCACGGTGACGCTCGCGCCGTTGAACAGCACGGAAACGGAGACAGGGCTCTCCCCTGCTCCGTTGTGGGTCACGTTATAGTCGTAATAAGGCTCGTAGGCCGCGAATTGCAGCGTCAGCGATTCCTGATCCTCGGGCACTCGGAGCCAGAATTCCTTGCCGTGATTGGAGAAATAGTCCGCGTCGATGGCGGAGAGCTCCACGTCCGCGGGGCTGGCAAGGCCGGTGGGGTCCTCTACAAAGAACCGCTCCACTGTGTTGGCCGCGCCGGTGTCCTGCGTATAGGTGGTAGCGCTGAGGCTGGTGAGATCGCTGTTGGAACTGCTTTGCCAGCGGGCCACGATGGGCACAAAGCCCATCGTGCCGTCGCTGCGGGCAATATTGTCGCCAAAGAGCCGATCCATCTCCTCCCCGGTCAGATACCCCAAAGAGAGGTAGTTGCTCTCCGCATAGTCCACATCGTCTTCGCCGGTAAAGGTCACATCGTCATTGGTCTCCTGCAGCCGGACGGCGGAAGCCCCCCAGTCCTCGTCGTAGGTCCAGCCCCGCACCATACTGGCCCGGGCGTCTTCATCCAGCAGCCAGGTAGACGCCGTGGGCTCGCCTAGCACATAAAAGCCATCCAGCTCCAGATCGGGCAGGCGGCCCGGGTCCGTCAGCGCGGTGTAGAAGTTATCGCCGGACTTGACAAAATATTTCTCTCGACCGTTGGCAAAGATCCGGTAGCCCCAGTCCCGGTTGGAGGCGCTCTCATAGGTAAAATAACCGTCGTAACGGGTGGGATAGGGCCTGCCGCCCACGCCGGTGGTCAGCGGGATCCCAAAGGACAGGTCCACGCCCAGGCTGTTTTCGTCCACGGGCAGGGCCAGAAGGTCGGCAGAACTGTCGGCGGCAGTACCGCCGGAGCTGACAACGGGGGTCTCCCTGCGCTCTTCAGAGACCACAGCGGGGATCTCCGGCCGCTCGGTGACGACCTCCTCCGCCCTGGCCGTAGCGAGGGGAGAGCAGAGCATCTCCAGCGCCACTGTCAGGCTTACCAGCCGTTTTGTCCACTTGTTATCCATAAGCCTCTGCCTCCTTGGTGTCCCAAGGCCCCGGCCCCGCTATGCGGGGTCAGGGCATTGGAGCCGGGAACTGGGGTAAGAGCGGGGGTTCGTCAACTCAGGCCATATTCCCAGGGGTGGTAGAACCGAAGCCAGCCGGTACCGGCACGGGCGTTTTTGTCCAGCTGATTGGCGTCAATGTTGTTGATGTTGCGGTCATTGTTTACGTCGCACACCCGGAACTTGAAAATGTTAGCGAAGGGGTAATCCTTGCCGTAGAGATTGCTGGCGTCCACTGCCCCGCCCGCCTCGTAGCCCAGGGGATCGACGCCCACTCGGTCTTCAATGTGGTACTCATCGCTGTCGGAGGCTGTAGCGCCCGCGGTCTTGACGCTGTCGCGCTTGCCGTCGGTGTTCACATCGCCTACGCCCCGAAGGATCACAAAGGGCCGCTCCACTTGCAGCTCGGTGGTGCCGTCAAAGTCCTTAAAGCTGTAAACAATGGTATATCGGCCAGGTCGAATGTCCTCGATCAGCGTATATTCCGTCGTAGTGACCGGCTCGCCGCCGGTGGCGGGCGTGGTAGTCACCTCCTGGGAGCTGGCGGGCCAGTGGTCCTTGGTGACGGTCAAGGGGGTGGCCGGAGCAGCAGGTTGATGTTCAGCCAGGAAGGTGAGCGTCCGGCCCTGGACCCCCAGGTCCAGAACGGGGAAGTCGGTGGTATTGCCCTTGAACCGGGCCACCTGCTTTTGCTGCGCCGTATCCAGCAGGGTCAGGCCCCTGCTGTTTGTCGCCCAGTCGATATCCATAGCTTTGGCCGTGATCCGGTCCAGGGGCACCTGGCGGCCCGAGGAATCCCAAGCCTTGACGACGCCGGGCTCCCGCAGCGTCTCGCCCAGGATGGCAAAGTAGGCATATTCGTTCAGGTCCAGGTTCTCCTTCTCATCATAGACCGTCTTATTTGGCTCGTACTTGGGCTTGGTCTTGATGTTCAGGGGATTATTGGGATTATCAGGGTCGCTGGGATCCTCGTCCAGGAACACCTGACTGCCGTCGTCGCGGCGGACCGCGCGGAAGCCGGTCAGGCTCTCGGGCTCAAAGACGGCCCGGTTGCGGACCCAGGCTTCCCGGTTGTAGATCACATGGTGCATATCACTGTGATCCCACACCGCGTCCGGCACCACCGTCCGGCTCAGGCCCTCAAAGGTGTACCCCGCCCGGAAGGCGTCCTTGGCCGCGTCCTGCTTGAGCTTGGTGTCAAAGCGGTCCTCGTTCATGATCATGCCGTAGGGCGAGTTTCCATAGTGGAGCTGAACGTTGGGCTCGCCGGTCTTGCGGTGGATCTCCAGGTAGAAGTAGCGGTACTGGGTCCCGCCCCCGGGATCCGCCGGGTCGATGCCCGACAGGGTGATGACCACATATTTGCTCTCCCCCTTGGCCGGAGAGATAAACTGGCTGCTGGTATGGACGCTGGAATCCGAGGTGGCGGTGGGGTCGGAGGGGTCCACAGGCGGGTAGCCGGTGGTCCCTGTGACCGTGGTCCTGGGCGTCCCGGTAAAGGCGGGCCTGGGCCCATAGCCGGGGCTGGTGCCGTTGGGCGCGTAAACCTGCTCAGAGGCATAGGCGCTGGTGCCCCAGTTGTAGCTGCCGCCTGTTTGCTTTTCCACGTTGTAGGGATAGACCTCCATGGAGACGTCCAGCTCGATCTCGTAGTTGTAGCCGTTGGGGTAGTTGGCCGGGTTGGTGCCCTGGTAGTCCTCATGGTAGACCACCCGGCGGATCTTAGCCTCCACCTGGGAGAGATCGTCCTCGGCGTCGATGACTACGAGATATTGATTCTCCGAGGAAAGGAACTGCTGCCCCTCCAGCTTGGGGTCGCTGTTGTGGGGCCGGGCGGTGCCCTGGGTCATCAGGTAGAGGTCCTCGTCCGCCGCGGAGGTGGCGTTCTTCCAGGCCGTGGCGGCGTCACGCTCGGCGTCGGTGAAGGTCTTGCGCCATACCCGATAGGTGTGCTCGGGGTCCAGCGGATGGGGAGAGGTTTCCGAGGTCTTCAGGTCGTTGATGTTGGGGTTTTCCGCGGTATTTTGCGGCGAGGAGAAATCGATCAGGTCTTCCAGGCGCAGCTTGGAGAGGAAGGGCTCGTAGAAGTCCACATAGACGGTGACGTCGTGGTCGGGCATCTGGAAGACGTAAACCTCCTTCATGTCGTCGTCGATGGTGGCGCTGCCAATGAGCCCCGGCAGCATGACAGAACCATATCGGTTGTTGTTCAAAAGGTCTACTGTGACGCCATCGATCTGGGCGGTAATGGCCTTGACCGCATACTCGTCTACCTTGTTGACCACCACATAGACAAGCCCATCCTTGGCGTAGGTCCGGGTGGTGGGGGTGTAGATCATCTCAACGTCGGCGGCGGAGGTGCCCTGTTCGCCTACGATCAGGTTTGCCGTGCCCATGTTGCCGTTGGTCGGGCGGTAGATAACTGTGACCTTGTGGAGCGGGTCTTTGGAGACCACGAACTCCGCGTCAAAGTCCAGCAGGTACTGGTCGTCCATCCGGCCCGTGTCGTGCTGATGGCCCTTGCCTGGGTCATTATGACCGTTGGCGGTGATGTAAAGCGTGTCCCGGTACAAAAGCGTATTGGGCGCTTCGTTGGCGGGCAGATCGTAGACGTAGGTCAGGGTGAAGGTGGTGGTGCCGCCCACAGGCAGGAAGGAAGCCGGAGGCACCAGCATTTCAAAGTGTCCGCCCATTCTCCTTGTGCCGGTGCCGTCGTCTTTCAGGTCGTAGCCATCGGTGACAGTGTCGATGTCCAGGCCGTAGATGTCGGTGGTGCCCACGTTTTTGATGGTGAGGACAAAGTCCTGGCGGGAGGTGTAGTTCTCCTGCTTGGTGTCGTAGGTCACCAGGGCCACGTTGTCGTTGTCAAAGTCGGTACTGTTGACCGGGTTACGGGTAATGCCGTCCACTTCCCAGCTCAGCAGCTTGATGCGCACGCTCTGGGCGCTCTTCTCGTCGGCCTCCCGGCGGAGGGTGGCGGTATACTTGTCCGGGTCGGTCTCAGGCTGGAAGACCCGGCCAAAGCCCGCCACGGCAAAGCCGTCCAGCACGCCGTCAGCATCGGCGTCGATGCCCTCGTAGAGCGGCGTAGGACCGTATTGATAGTAGGGCTTACCGCCCACATGCCCATGGGTGTGGCCCGCGGGCAGGGTGCTGGTCGCATACCAAGGATCGGTGTGGGTGGTGTCGGTCTTGTCTACCCGGACGGTATAGATCTCGCCGGGCTGAGCGCCGGTCTGGCCGTCGTAGATGGTCTTGACGCCATAGGACTCGATATGGGGCTCCACGTTGGGCTGCAGACGGTGGATACTGCCCGGGGCAAAGACCATAGCGCCATCGGCGGAAACGGAGGTGCCGTCGGTGGTAACGAGAACATTGCCGGTGGCGGCGTCCTTCACATCGTAGAGGGGCAAGCCCGCGCCGGCGGTGTTGACGTCGCCGCCCGGTCCTACCACGGCGTAATCGCCCCGGGGCAGATAGAGCGTATCACCCACGCCACCGGGCCAGTTATAGAGTCCGGCGTTCTGGCCCAGGAAGTTATAGACCTTGCTCTCGATATACTCGTTGCGGCGGGGCGGCACGTAGACCGGGATCGGCTCGGACCAGTGGTTTCCCGCGCCGGGGTCTTCGCACACCGCCACTTGATACCAGCCGCCCAGATTGATATACCGCCGCAGGGTCTCGCGCTGGGTCCCGTGCTCGTTGACCTCGGGCTGGTCAGGATTGGTAATGAGGCGGAAGAACAAGCCGTCGCCGCTGGCGTCGGCGCGCTTGTCGCTGGTGGTATAGTAGTAGCCGTTGACGTGGCTTGGGCCGGTGATGGGATCGGTGTCGGTGGAGTCGTTGAACCAGTTCTCCACCGTTACGCCGCCGGATGTCTGGCCTGTGCCCAGCTCCTGGCCGTTGGGCAGCCAGACTCGGAAAACAGAGCCAGCGGCCAAAGAGCCGTAGTCGCTGAAGCTGGCGCCTGTCTTTTTATACACCGACAACGTCAGCGTGGGCTGGTCCACGCCGTTGGGATGATGGTCGTTGGGCGCGTATTCTCCGTTGCCCGTCTTTTCGGTGACGGTGCTGACCCAGACGACCTCATACTGCTGGGGGTCCACTTTGTCAAAGTCCGCTTGGTCCAATATACTGCGATAGGCCTGACCCACGTCCCAGTCCTCTACCCGGTCGGTGGTGGAGCCGGGCTTAAAGGGAATGGTGAGCCAGGGATAGAGAGCCTTGATATCGGCGCTGAGGATGTTTTCCTTCGTAGCGTGGTCGCCCTGCGCGGTCTCAAAGCTGTACCGGCCCAGGAACCGCTCGGGATGGGTGGTGGTGTCGGAGCGGTCAGCGGAGTCGGGCCAGTAGGGATAACCGTTTTTGGCCTCGTCGGGATCGCCGGCGGGATAGGTACCGGGGAGCACATAGTCGTCGGCCTTCAAGGAGTTCATCCGCTTGCCCGGGGTGTTGTCCACCGTCCCGGGCCAGGTGCTGACGGTCTGGTAGTACTCATCCCCGCTATCGGGCACGCCGTCGGGGTCCACCTTGGCCGACTGGGGCTGTACGGGCTTCCAGCCCTTGATGGGCACAGTGAGGGAGACGCCGCTGGGCACGATGTCGGTCTGGATCCGGGCCTCCTCAGGAAGCCGCAGCGAGGCCGCGTCCGGGACCTGGTCCACCACGTCAGTGACCTTGTAACTGCGCTCTTTGTCCTCCGCGGTGACGGCGATGACGGTGATGGGAGTGACGGTGAGCTTGGCGGTAACAGGCTTGGGGAAGGTGTGGCTCTTGCCCTTGCTGTCGGTCCACTTATAGAGCTGGGAGAAGCGGTATACCCCATGGGTGGGGTCATAGTTGGCGCCGGTCACAGGGGCGTAGTCCTTCTCGTCCCCCACCCGGAAGGGGCAGGTGGCGGTGGGGTCGGTGGCGGGCGGCGTCCAGACGTCCACATCGGCCTGGGTATAGTAGCCGGTCACTTGCTTGACGGCGTAGCCGTCTTTGTACGCTCCCGCCGTGTCCTTCTGGCCCCAGGGGAAGGGAATGTTCTCCTTAGAGCCGTCGGCGTATGTAACGGTAACGGTAGGCGAGTAACGGCCCATGGTCAAGGGAAGATCGTCCGGGTCGCCATGGGTGTAGTTCTGATAGGCGTTGACCGTGACCTCGGGTTCGGTGGCCTCTACGTTGACGATCAGCTTGGGGTCAAAGTCAAAGGCGTAGCTGTCGATCATCGTAGTCACGCCCGCCTCGGGGGTGTCCTTGGGGGACAGGGGCACCAGCTCCTTGCGCCCGCGGTTACCCACAAAGCGGAAGTGCCGAATGATCCACGGGTCCTTGGTCTCCGCGATCTGAGAAGTAATATCCAGCAGGAAGGTATCCGTCCCAGGGCCGTTCATAGAAGTGGTAGTGACCCACGGGGTGGTGCTGGACAGGTCGTCGGGATGGTGGCGCTGGGCCTTCAAAGCGTTGAAGTAGTAGAGCATCTCAGGCAGGTGCTCCGGGTTCACCTGGAAGCTGAGCTGGCCCAGGGTGACGAATTGGTCCTCATCGCTTCGGTCGTCGGCCTCGTCCTGGTCCTGGCGGCAGTTGACCACATAGGCGTTGTCATCGGCCTGGGTACTGCCGTAGTTCACGCCCTCCAGCAGCTCCACCTTACCGCCGATCACGGTGCCGTCGGCCAGGGTGGTGCCCGACGGGCCGCCGGTGGCGGTGATAAAGCCGTTGCCCTCTTTGTCGCTGTCTTGGTCCAGCCAGAGGTTCATATGGATGATGCACCGGCCGGTGTCCAACTGGCTGATGTCCTTGTCCCCCCGTTCAAAGGGGTTGACCACGGTGCGTTTTCCGTCTTTTTCCGTATAGTAGAGCTCGGGGTCGCTGGCAAAGAAGTCGTCACAGAAGGCCTCGGGGTCGGGGGCCTTGACCACCTCGTTGGTGGTCATGTCCGAGGGCAGAAGATAGTCGGGGTTATACTCCAGATGGAAAGACGCGCCGGTGGCGTTGATCACATGGTCGATAGATACGTCAAAGATGGCCTGGACGCTCATCTCGCCACTTGGCAGCTCCACGCTACGAAGCTCCGCGCCGCTGAAGTGGATCTGGCCCACCACCTCCGCGGGGGGCGCGCTGAACACAATGGCAGGCGCCGCCAACGCCAGGGATACCATGGCGCTGGCCAGCACAGCTTTGAGCCCATATTTCTTCTTCATAAAGCAACCCCTCCCATCGGGAGTTTTCGTCTCAACATATTCCAGATATTGGAATATATGGTTAGATTTACCTGCTTTTGGGTCCATTTGGGCATAGTGATACTCATACAGGTATATCATACTTCATTTACCGATTATTGTCAACTAAAAGGGCGAATTTCCACGAAGTTTTTCTGGCTAAGGTCTTGAAGGGACAATGAAACCTGCCCCCTCCCCTGCCCCGGCGACAAAAAGAAAGCACCCACCGTGTAAACGGTGGGTGCTAAGGGTCTGTGCGAAACTCGGGCCTTGGATCAGATGGTGGACCAGGGCTCCAAAATGGCCTGGTAGCGATGGTACATATTGTCCAGGCGGCAGGAGCCGTAAGCGGTGAAGCCCCAGTTATCGTGGATGAAGGCAGCGTCGGCGTCGGTCAGGATCTTGCTGCCGTCCAGGTCCAGGATGTTGGCGTCGAAGTTGGCGTTGCCCAAGATGATCATCTCCATGAGCAGGGCCTGGCCCTCGGCGCTGTCCAAACTGATGCCGTTGGTGAACAGGTACTCGGCCAGCTTCTGGGCGCTGCTGGTGACGGGGTCTGTGACCAAGCTCTCGTAGCCGTCCTCAGCGGGCAGCTCCACTGCGGTGTTCCAGTCCTCCTCGTCAAAGACGGGGATCTCCTCGCGCTCGTCGTAGTCGGACGTCTCCTCCAGCCGGTGGTCGGCGCTGCCGGTGTGCTCGATGCTAGCGGCGTCTTCGTGGTCGTCGGATCCGGACGTCTCGTCGGCGGGCAACTCGGCTACGTCGTCAGTGAGGACAGGTAGCTCGGCTACGTCGTCGGTCAGGACGGGCAGCTCGGCTACGGTCTCGGTCTCGTCCTCGCCGGTCAGGTCCATGGGCAGTTCAGCCACGTCGTCCATGCTCTGGAGCACGGCGACTTCCATGGATAGCCGCTCGCCGGTGACCAGGTCCAGGACCTCCACAACATCCTCGTCCACGGGCAGTTCTTCGGTCTCGTCATGCTCCGCGTCCGTGCGCTCCACCGGCGCGATGTACCGCTCGGCAGTCATTGCGGAGGCCGTGGTGGCGGAGGTCGTGGCGGCGGGATCGGTGACGGTGATGCTCTGGACCTGGAAGGCCACGTCCACAGAGTCGTCATCGTCCATGCCGCTGTCAAAGAACTTAAAGGCGGCGTAGAGGTAGAGCGGCTGGCCCTCGTCGGCGGTGGTGAAGGTGTAGCCGGTAGCGTCCAGCAAGGTGGCGCCGGCGGCGGTGAGGTCCGCCATGGTCTGGAGGTCGGCGCGGGTGCTGAGGTAGAACTTCAAGCTGCCGTCCACGGCGAACTTATCCGGACCCACGGTGGCGGCGGGCGAGGTGACATCGATGCCCTCATACGCCACGGTGATGCCGGCCTTGGCCATAGCGCCGGTGAGCGTATCGCCGGTCACGAAGGAGCCAGTCCAGCCGGAGTTGGTGGTGACACTCAGCTTGGTGACCACCGTGCGAGCCAGCAGGTCACGGTATACACCGTCCACAGCGGCCTTGTACTGGTCGAACATACCCAGGTCCAGCTTGTCGATCTCGCCATCGTGGTTCAGATCGCCGGCCACCAGGAAGTCGGTGCCGAAGTCGTACTTGGCAGGCGCGTAGGTGTTGTAGACCAGCACGTTGTCGTACAGCAGGTCCAAACTGCCCTTGCGCTGGAAGACGATCATGTAGGCGCCGGGGGCCTGGTCGGTCAGGTCGATATGGTAATCGCCCTTCTGGTCGTCGATCTGGGTGCCCGTGGCCACCTCGATCAGCGGCGCGGTGCCGCCGAAGGCCGCCAGGTTGGCGGGATCCAGCAACGCGGCGAACCGCTCGGTGTAGGACAGGGTCATCAGGCTGGGCAGGTACTTCTCCACCGCCTGATCCACCGTGTACCAACCAACGGCCTTGGTGGTGTACGGGTGCGGGATGGCCGGGTTGAGCGTGGTCTCCGCCTCCAGGGTGAAGCCGGAGGGATCCGTGGTCAGGTCGGCGTCCAGGCCCTGGTAGTACCGCAGCAGGTCGGTCTTGCGGTACACCGTCCAGGTGAAGGAGTAATCCCGGTGCTTGGCGGTGTCGGGCACGCGCTTGGCGGCGGTCTCCAGGTTGCCCACGATGTGGGTCTGGACCTTGTATACCGCGTCGTCGGGGATGTAGCGGTAGACGTGGAGGAAGTAGACGCCCTCGGTACCGTCGGTGGTGTTGACGATGGTGAACTGGAAGATCTGCTCTTCCTTGCTGGCGTCCAGACGGAACTGGGCATCGATGATCTTGCCCGGGCCCTGTCCGAAGGTGCGGGAGTCCACCATCTGCGGCTCGCTGACGCCGTATTCCTCGATGATAATGTAGTAATCGGGGTTGGCGCCGGGGCCGTCGGCGGTGTTGCCGGGAGCCAAAGCGTTGAGCAGGATATAGGTGTCCAGGGTGTCCACATAGACGCCGTAGTCAGCGTGCATACGGTTCACGTCCCGGTCGTAGATGTTGTGCAGCTGCTCATGCTTGGTGGCAGTGTAGGTATTGCCCCACTTGTTGACCACGGTGCCATCCTCGTCGGGCAGCCAGGTCAGATCCACCAGGTAGGCGATGTCCGCGGTGTCCACCACGCCGTCGTCGTTGACGTCGTACTTCAGCTTGACATTGCCCTGAGTGTCGGTGTAGGTCTCGCCCAGGTTGGTGCTGGGATCCAGCAGCTTCTGCGCCAGCTGGTACTCGGTCTTGGGCGCACCGGAGTCCTCCATGAGCCACATCTGCTCGAAGTACTCGGGCCGGTTGTCGTCAGAGACCACGTCCTTGCGGTGGGTGTACTCGGTGTCTGTGACCCAGATGTTCTCGAAGGCCTGGTTGTTCAAGCGAGTCACCCGGATGACATAGGTGGTGGCGTTGTCGATGTAGTACTTGTCATCCTTGGTGATGCCGTCAGGCGCGGTGGCCAGATCGGGATGGACAGTGACAAAGATGTAGCTCAGCTGCTCGCCCCGCTTCAGGGCCACGTCCACCAGGGTATCCAGCTGGAAGTCGGGTCTGGGCTCGTCGTCGGCGATGGAGCCGATGGCGTTGGCAGTGTCGGCGTGGTAGTACTGGTTGTTATACACCACGCTGACGTGGTCCATGCCGCTGGCGCCAAACTCCTTCAGGTCCAAAGTCAGGTTCTTGGCGGACATGGGCAGGGTGGCGGTGTAGAGGTAGCGCGTGGTGCTGAAGCCGTTCACCTTTGCCAGGATGGGCATCTTACTGCCCGGGTTGGTGGGATCGTCGGGGACGGCCTCCTCGGTCTTGGCCACCTTGATGGTGTTGCTGTCGGTGGTGTCCACATAGAGGGCCTGTGCGCTCTCCAGCACGCCGGGCCAGACGTGGATCTCAGCGGTGCCGTCCTGGTCGGCGTCGAACCAGTAGAGGGTGCCCCACAGCTCTTCCTCGGTGAGGTCAGCCGCGGTGCCCGCGCCAAGCTCGGCGGCGTGGGTGGGATCATTGGTGTAGCGCTCCGTGGCCTGGGTCAGAATGGCCTCGTAGGTCACGTCACCCTTGGTGGCCGCGTCGTGGGCCTCGGTCTGGTTGAGACCGTAGTACACGTTCACGTCCAGCTCGCTTTCGCTGTCGCTGCGCTCGCCCCGGACCACCCAGATCATGTATCTGGCGATGTTGCCCACCGGGTTGTCGCCCTTGACGGTGACCTGGAGCAGGGTCTTGAAGTTCTCGTCGGCGTAGTACTGATCGCCGAACTTGATGCCGACCTTCTGGCCCGGAGTTACCGTCTCGTTGAGCTGCGGGTAATAGTAAGACTCGGGGAACTGGCTGCGGACGTCGGCGGAAGTGATGGTAACGGTCTTCGCGTCCGGCCCGGTGGTCGGGAAGTCCATCTCCAGCCACATGACGTTCATACGGTGATCCAGCGTCAGCAGGTAGTAGGGATGCTCCGGATCGAAGTTGGGCGCGCAATAGGTCACGGGGTCGGTGGTCTTGTCCTTCACCGCGGGCGGCAGCAGCTCGTTGTTCTCGTCGAGCAACACGTCGTTGTAGTCCGGGCCGGTCATGATGGCGCCGATCTGGACCAGATCGCGGTGGAGGTTCTCCAGCTGGAAGGCCTCCATGTCGTCCAGGGTGATGGGCAGGATGGGCACGTTGATCCGGGTCATGTGGACGGTGTAGCTGCCCACCCGGAAGATGGTCACCGCGTCGTAGCGCTCGTCGCCGCTCTGCTTCCAGCTCTCCAACGTCGCCGCGGAGGTCGTGGAGGCCGCCAGGATCAGGTCACCAGCCTGGTAGGTGACGCCGCCGATGGTCACGGTCTCCTTAGCCACATAGTCGCCAGGCGCCACGCTCTGGCCCTTGCTGTCCACATAGCTGGTGTTGGCCGTGTTCTGCTTGTACGGATAAGTCAGGCTGACGATCACGTCGAACTTGGACAGATCCCAGGGCAGGTAAGGCTTGTCGGCGTAGGCGTAGCCCGGGTTGGCGGCGTAGAGGTCGGTCCACTGGGTGTTGTTGCCGCTGATGTCGGGCAGGGTCTCCTGCGGGAAGTAGCCGGAGAAGTCCTCATGGCCCCAGGTGACGCTGGTGTCAGGCTGATAGGTCGGGATATAGTCGGCGTCGCCGGGATTCTTGCCGTTGACGTCGGCGATGGCAGTGTGGCCGGTCATCTGGTACTCGTAGTAACGGTAGTCGTCCTTCCGGGCCTTGTCGTTGGCCACCCAGGCGGTGCCGTCATTGAGGTACCACATCTCCTTGTACTCCACCTCGTCGCCGGGCTGATAGGTCCTGCCCTCCACGGTCAGCGGCGCGTCCTCCACCAGGTACTTCTGGCCGGGCTGGAGGATGAGCGGCATACCCGTCTTGGGATCGAGCACGCCGGTGTCGTAAGGCGCCAGCTCGGGATAGCGGGCCACCATGGTCAGCTTACCGTCACGCCAGGCGGTGTCGCCCAGGTCGAAGTACTCCGCGTGAGCGTAGACGCCGTAGCCGTCCTGGCGCTTATACACCTCGCCGTAGTACTCCCGCTCCAGCGGGTCGAAGGGCTTGGGCCCGTTCATGCGGGACTGATACAGCCGCAGGTCGTCGATGATGGGCTCACTGGTGGGATAGACCCGCAGCTTGTACTCGCTGACGAGCTCGTAGCCGGAGTCGGCGTACTGGATGACCCGGAAGGTCAGGTTCATCACCTTCCGCTTGCCCGCGTCGTCGGTCGGGAACTTGAAGTGGACGTAGTCGCCGGACTTGGAGACGGTGAAGCGGTTGTCCTGCTCATCGTAGACCTCGATGTAGGTGGTGCGGTCGGCGGTGATGGCCTCCAGCTGGGCGGGGGTGAGGGCGGCCAGAGCCGCGGCCTCGGTGCCAGCCACGAAGTTGCCGTTGGCGTCCACCCAATCGCCCGCGCCGATGACCAGGTTGCCCTTGCCGTCGGTGCTGGTGGCCACCTGGACCACATGGCTGTTGGCGTCGGTATAGCTGGTCTGGAAGACGTTGGGAATGACAGAGGTGTCGTAGTGGCCCTGATACTGGCCGAGGATCCGGTTGCCCGCGGCGTCGATGTAATCGCCGATGTTGACCTGCTGGCCGTAGTGGTCCACATAGCTGCGCACGGCGCGGCGGTAGTGGGTGTCGGCGTACATGGCGCGACCGTTATCGCTCTCCACCGTGGCGTAGACGGAGAAGGTGTCGCCCTGGGCAGTGGCCCGGTAGCTGAACACATCGCCGTGGAACTTGGTGGTGAAGGTGCCGGAGTGGACGGTGCCGTCGTTCTCGTCCAGCTGGATCTCCGCCAGCTGCGGGCCGGTGATGACCTTATCGGTGTACTTGAATTCGCCGATGGTATGGCCCGTAGCGATGGTCCAGTCGCTGAGGCTCAGGGCCGTAGTGCCCTTGGCGGTCTCGTCGGCTACCCACGCTTCGTAGTCTTCCTGGGTCCAGCGCAGCGGCTTAACGATGTCGCCATAGATGCTCTCTTCCACGGTGGTGTCCACCTCATGCGGGGCGTTGGCCTCGTCGGTGATCATCAACACATAGGAGATGTTGTCGATGCGCTCCACCTGGGCAGTGGCGCCGGTGCCAGTGACCCGCGGGAAGTCCACCCGGATGTCGAAGCGGTCGGTGTAGGTGTTCATGGGCAGGGTCACGGTGTACCGGCGGGTCTGGTCGCTGCTGCCCGGGGACATCTTGGCGGTGTGGCCATTGATGCGCACCCGCGTGGCGGCGGTGGCCCGGGTGGTCAGCCGGCCCATATCGTACAGAGCTTCCACGGTGATGTCCACCAGCTTACCGGTGTAGGTATGGCCGTTGGCCAGCGTGATGGTGCCCTCGTAGGGACTGATCTTCACCTCGCCGCTGACTGCCAGGGTGCTGGCCGCGACGGTAGCAGGCGCCTTGCTGGCGTCCAGACCGGAGACCTGGATGTTACGGATGATGCCCGGGAAGTTGTAGCCCAGCTCGGGCGTGGTGGCGGCCTGCGCCTCGGTGCGGCCCCGGACCACGGTGACGGTGTAGCGCTTCATGGTGCCGGTGACAGGATCGGTGACGGCAATGACCACCACGCTGGTGTTGTCGGCCGGGATGGTGACCCGGACGCCGCTGTCGTCGGCAGGCATGGCCACGCCGTTGACGGTGACAAGGTTCCGGTCGTGAATGGCGTTGGCGTGGAAGATCACCGCCGTGTCCTCGCGCTCCACATAGAGGTAATTGGTATACTCGTTGAACTCGTAGCTCAGGTTCAGCTTGTGGGCGCCGGCCACGCTGATGCCGTTTTTGTCCACCCGCTGGACGGAGATGGCGGGAACCGTCTCGGTCACAGGGGTAACACCGTCGGCTTCATAGAGCGGGTCACCGTTGACGTCTGTCTTCTGGCGTTCGCCCTCGCCCAGCTCCATCACGACGCCGTCCTTGGCCTCGCGGTGGATGGTCAGGGAGTACACGCCGATGTAGTACGGGTAGCCGCCGTCGGGCACATCGCGCACGTCGTAGAGGTAGACGCGGATGAGGTTGTCGCCCACGTTGAGCTTCAGCGAGTCGGCCACATAGAGGGCCTGGCCCACGCTGACGGAGTCGCCGCCCACCATCTTGACGATGCTGGCAGGGGTGTCGGCGGGCTTGGTGACAATGCCCATGGCGCCGTAGGTAGTGCCGAAGGACTCCACGTTGACGCTCTCCATGTCGTAGGGCACGGTGGCATAGTAATTGTTGGTGCGGCCATGGAAGGTGGGCGTCATGGTGCCTTCGCTAATGCCCAGGAACTCCAGCTCGGGCGCCACATAGCCCTCGGGCAGACGGACCACGTTGACGATGTAGCGGACCATGGTGTTGGTCACATTGCCCTCAGCATCCCGGCCGTAGGCCACGAACTCGATGTTGTTCTCGTTGCCCACCTTCAGCGGGATGGGCAGGTTCCGCCAGCCCTCCAGCTCGGCGGTCAGCTTGTCGGCAGCGGTGGCGTCCCAACGGACGTCGTCCACGTTGATGCTGGCAATGCGGAGCTCGCCGGCCTCGGTGGCCGCGCCGTAGGCATAGACCTGATCGACGTTGTAGGGCACCACCACGTTGTAGTAGTGGATGTTGCTGTGGAAGCCGGGGATCAGGGTCTCGTCGGTGCCCAGCGCGCCGCCCAGGGTGGTGTTGATGCGGATATTGGTCATGGAGGGCAGCGGCCAGTTGGCGTCCACGGTGGCGTCCAGCTTCTTTTGCTCGGCGTCGCCCACGTTGAGAATGAAGGTGTAGTACTTGGTGGCCTGGCCGGGCACGGTGATGTCGATCTCCACGGTGTTGTCGCCCACCATCAGGTCGTGGATGGGCAGCTTGTTGAGGATACCCGCGGAGAAGTCGCTGGCGGCTACGGTCTTACCGTTGACGATGAGGGTGTAGGTGGTCCGGGTCTTGGTGGTACCGAGGACCTTCTCAAACACGCCGGGCTGAGCGCACAGCTCCACATCCCGAGCCTCGTTGGGCAGGTTCAGGTAGTAGAAGTTGATCTCCGGGTCAAAGTCGGGAATGGTGCCAAAGACCTGACCGGCGAAGTTGCCCGTGCCATTGACGCGAATGGCGGTGTTGTCGGCCACATTGGGCTGCTCGTACTGGTCGGTGAGGGCCCGGTAGACGGTGATCATATAGTGCTTTTCAGTGATCAGCGCGTCGGTGAAGTTGGTAGTGCCGGTGACATAGTCCTTGCCCTTGACCTGAACGGTGAAGGTGATCTGGCTCTCGCCCTCATGGAGGTTCGGAATGGCGTAGATAAACTCGCCGGTGCCCGGATCGCGGTTGAGGGTCTCGGTAGCGTAGTAGGTCTTGTCGCCGGTGACGGGATCCACCGTGACCAGGTCCACCTTGACCGTGGCGCGGTCCACCTCTTCGGGCCGGAGGGTCGCCTTCAGGTTCAGATGATCGTTGACAAGGTACACCACCTCGCCCTTCTTCGGGCCGGAGGTATAGCGCTTGGGCACGGGCAGACCGTACTCGTTGTACTTGGGTACCGGCTTGCCGGCGGCGTCGAGCTTGAGGGCGCCGTGCTCATCGTACTCGTACTCATACTCATACTCGTTGGAGAAGTACGGGTAGCTCAGGAAGTAGTCCACCAGATCGCTGTTCCAGATGGGCGTCAGGTAGCCGCCGGAGGTGTAATCCATCCAGATGATGTCGGCGGTGTCCAGCCGCTCCTCGCGGTCCATGCGGTTGTCAGCCTCTGTGCCAGCGCCGTGGACGGGCACATAGGTCTCCTGCTTGAAGCCGTTGCGGTCGGTGGTGTAGGTCTGCTGATAGTTGCCCTCGGCATCCTTGTCCACCACGTAGGCGGTCTCGCCTGCCAGGTAGAGCTCGATCTCGTAGGCCCGCTTGTAGGTCCGCTCCTCCACAGAGGGCTTTGTGACCTGGCCGCCGGTGGTTGTGGTAGCTACGGCAGCGGCGTCAGTTACCACGTGCTTGACGGTGACAGTGACCCGGTTGCTGCCCTGGTGGAGCTTGATGTCGCCGGTCTCTACCCGGGCGCCGTTGCTGAGGATGTCGCCGGCCAGGTACTCGCCGCCCACGCTACGCACCCGCAGCTCGGTGAGGTAGCTGCCGCCGGTCTTGGCCTGGGCGATGATCTTGGCGGTGCCGGTCTCCACATCCACGGCCGCGAAGTACTCATAGCGGTCGTCGCGGAACAGCGGCACGGTGGGCTTGGACACGGCCAGGTTCTCCAACTTGGTATCGTGGAGTCCGCCCGGATCGCGGTAGACCGCGATGGAGGAGTAGAACTTGTTGACCTGGTCGGTGGCCTTGAGCACGAACCACTTGCTGTTCTTGTCGGCCATACCCAGCGTGGTAACGCCCTGGAGGTCGGTGATCTCGTTCCACACCGGCTCGCCGGTCATGGGATCGTAGGTGCTCATATCGGCCCAGTAGACCTTATAGCCGCCGTTGTTGGCCGCCAGCGCGAAGAGATTCAGGGTCAGGTCCACCGTGGCGTTGGTGGTGTTGTAATAGAAGTTGTGGTCGCTGGCGTTGGCGGTGCTAGAGGCGTTCCGGGTCAGCGGCACACTGTCCAGCTTCAGGTCGCTGAAGGGACTGTAATCCACCCGCTCGCGGAGGTCGTTGGTGGCGGTGATCAGCTGCTCGGTGGCGTCGTTCTTGTAGAAGTACAGCGTATAGTTGGTAGAGCCACCGACGCTGGCGCCGTTACCCTTGCGGGTGATGTTCAGCTCGACCCGGAAGGTCTCGCCCGGATTCAGCGCGGGCACGATGATGACGTTATCGGTCACGTTGCGGTTGGGGATCTGGACCTGTCCGTTGCGGTAGGTACTCGCGACGATGTCATAGGAGGCGTCGGAGAAGGTGACGGGATTCAGGTAGATGTCCCCGGTCATCAGCTCGGGCACCGCGAAGAAGTAGCGGATGTTGTCCGGATCGAACACGGGCGAGAAGTCGTAGTAGTCACCGGGCGTCAGGTACTTCATCAAAGTCAGGCCCTGGGTCTCCACAGTCTCGCCGTCGGGGATGGTCTCCACGCCCTGGAACATCTGGATGTCCCGGAGCTTGGCCGCGTCGGGATCGGTCTTGCGGATGATGGTGACGGTGTACTCCCGGCTGACGGTGCGGTCTTCGGATGTGACCTTGATGGTCATACGGGTCACGCCGGGCTGGGCGATGACGTCGCGCAGCTCGTAGCGGGTCCGAATGGCGTTGTTGAACGTCACGGTGATGGGCCCGTCGGTAGCGTCGGTGAGGCTCAGGTTCACGCCGCCCACCGTGTCGTTGACGTCCACGGTAGCCACGGTGCCGTCGGCATTCCGGGTCAGGTTGCTCAGGGCGCTGAAGGGTACGCTGACGCTGACCGGGACGCCGCCGTTCAAAGAGGTCACAGTGGCCTGGGTGGCGGTGATGGTCTCGGTCTTGACCGTGGTGGTGTCGCCGGGGGTCTCGTTGTAGGTGACCTTGGTCTTGCCAAAGCCGTCCTCCACCGCGGAGATCAGGTACTCGCCCTCGATGGTCTTGGTGGTGCCGTCATTGAGGCGGATGTCCACCTTCTTATCCAGCTGGCTCTGGGTGAAGAAGTTCTTGCTGGTCTGATCCACCCAACCGCCGGCGTTGTCATAGTGACGCACGCCGTACTGGACGTGGACGGTCTCGGTAGCGCCCTCGCAGGGCAGGATGTCGGTGAAGTCCACGGTCTCCACGTTGCTCTCCACGGTGATGTCGTAGGCCGGGTGACCGGGCAGGGCTTCAAAGACGGGGCTGGTGGCCAGCTTCACGGGCTTACCGGACTCGTTGTACCGGGCGGGCGCCTCGGCCTCCAGGTTGGCCAGGTACGCATCGGCGCTGTAGCGGTAGATATGGAGCATGTAGAGGATGCCCGGGTCGTTGTTGTTGTTCTTGTTGTAGTTGAGGTAGATGGGCACCTCCATGTAGTCCATACCCTCGGGGATGGTGAGCTTGAGCATACCGTCGCTGGTGGTGAAGTTCTGGGTGGGCTTGGAGCCCATGCCGCCTTCACGGTCAGCCACACGCCACGGCGTGTTGCCGATCTTCACCTGCTGGAGGTCGTTGGAGTTGTCGATCAGGGTGTTGACGCGGATGGAGACCTCGGTGGTGGCGTTGGGCACGCCCACGACGTAAGTACCAAAGACGGTCTTGTCCGCATTGGGCATGGTGTAGCCATGCTCCACGGTGAGGCGCTTGGAGAGGACGTTGGTAATGTCGCCGTAGTCCGCGGGCGGCTTGTACCAGGTCTCCTCGGTGTCCCACTTGGCCGTGCGCGGGTTGTCCGTGTCGCCGTCCACCGGCAGGAAGGTGCCGAAGTGGCTATCCACGATGACGCCCACCAGATCCTGCTCCACCTCAATGAGCTCGAGGTCGTAGATGCGGTACTGGGTCTTGGTGGTGGTCTCCACCAGGTCGTTGCCATCCATGGTGTAGGTGACATGGGTCTTGGTGATGATGCCGTCGTTGTCGTTACGGGAAATAATGGTCTTTCCGCCGTCGAAATAGGTGATGAGGGTGCCGTCCTCGTCGTTGAGGTCGCTGGGCCAGCGGTCGGTCTCGCTGGGCAGGACGCCATTGGGCGTGCGCTTGACGCTCACAGACTCCATGCTCACCATGATCTGCATGGGCGTGCGGTCGCCGATCTCTGTGGCTCCATTGATCTCATCGATGTAGCTGCGCAGGGTCACGCCGGTGAGCTTGGCCTCGTAGCCGGGCTTGCCGGGGTTGGTAGCGGTGGAGCCGGGCATGTCGTTGGCCAGGGTGTTCCAGATAGTGCTGATGCCGTACTTGTGGTCCTTGGCCTGCGCGGTAACGGTGGGATGGTTGCCCAGCTTGGCGCTATACTTGGGCACGTAGGCGTAGTAGCTGTCGGTGGTGGGCTCGTAGATCGCGGGGATGCCGTTGACACGGACATACTCCAGCTCCAGCTCCACGCCGGCCCGGTTGATGCGGATCAGATAGGTCTCCGTATCGCCCAGCTCAGAGGTGACCACGATGCGGAAGTCGTTGACGCCCTCGTTGAGGCTCACCAACTGGTGGAGGTTGGTGACGTTGCTGACCTGCAGCACCCAATCGCTGCCCACCTGACGGTACAGGGTAATGGTGGCCTGGGTGTGGTCGTGGTCGTGGTTGATGTTGGCCCAGATGTAGGCCTCCTGGACGGCGTTGGGCAGGTCGTAGGTGTACTCATAGGCCGGGTCGTCGGGCTGGATGCGGGCCTTGACGTAGTCGGGATCGTAGCCCTGGACGCCCATGTCCACGCCCCACTTGCCGGGCTTGAGGGTAGCGTCGTGGGAGAGGACGTGGTAGGTGGCCGAGTAGTTACGCTTGAAGCCGGTGTTGGGCACATAGAGCTCCACGGGGATACGCATATAGTCCTCGCGGTCGTAGACCAGGGCCGGATCCATACCGGTCACAGCGATCTGGCTCTCCACCGTACCGGTGGCGGTGTCGGCAACGGTGTAGTCGCCGGTCGCGGGCACCACAATGGCCTCGCCGGTCTTCAGGTAGACCACCTTGGCGCCATTACTGAAGGAGTGGGTCTTGCCGTCGTTGGTGCGGAAGGCCGCGGTGGAACCGGCCAGGAAGGCGTCGGGCGTGCCGCTGGTCCAATCGAGGTCGGTACTCTTGAAGTTGTACGGGCCGTCGGGCAGCGCGGTGAGGGTACCGTTGGCGGCGTTATAGAGGAAGCCGTTCACACTGCTGACCACCACGTCCAGATCCACGTCCAACTGACGCTTGGTGAGCTTGGGATCGCCCTGGTAGCCGGCGTTGGCCACGACCATCTTGTCCAGCACCGCCTGGGCGTAGCTCCTGCCGTTGGCAGAGTCGGGCGTACCGACGCTGCTGGGCACGGTGAAGGTATACTCGAAGGTGCAGATGTTGCGCTGGGCATCATAGTAGGTGACCTTGGCCAGGTGGGACAGGTACGAGCCGTCCGCGGGGTTCGTCTGGCGGGTAACGGTCTTGACGATGATGTCCTCAGCGGGGATGGAGGTGTGCTGCACTGCGGCAGAGGGATTTGCGGTAAAGTTGTACGCGCCCTGGCCCGCCTCGGCCTTCACAAAGGTGCCGGTCTCGCTGTCCAGGTCATAGGCCCCGCCGGTGCCCACATGGGTATAGAAGCCGGTGGGCTGGTTGTAGATGTCGTAGGTGACCTTGTCCTTCTCGCCGATGGTGACGATGATGGTCTCCTTGGCCTTGGCCTCCGCCGTCAGCTGGGCCGCCTCGTCGGCGATCTTGACCGGGTAATTGGCCTGGAGGGTATTGCGGTAGTCGCTCTGGTAGGTGGCGCTGTCGTAGATGACCTGATACTTGGAGCGAAGCTCCGCCACCTTGTTGTCCAGGATCAGCGCGGCGGCGTCAGCCAGCTCGGGCTCCTGGAGCTTGTCGTAATCGCCGTTGATCTGACCGGCCTTGAGAGCTTCCAGCACCAGGTTGTAATACTTGTTGTAGGTCACGCCCTGGTAGTGGTCGGGATAGAAGCTGTCGGCATAAGCGCGCATCAGCTCGAAGGAGGTGGTGGCGTCGGCGAACACAGCCAGCTTGCCGCTGCCGTCCGGCTGCAGCTCATAGCCAAAGCGGTAGTCATAGATGCGCTTGTTGAAGGTGCGGTCGAAGGACAGATAGTAGTCGGCCACCATCATGGAGTCAATGTCGTCGGCGGGAATGCCGTCCTTGATGGCCTCGGCGGCGTCGAAGACACGCAGGTTATCCAGGAAGATGTCAAGGTTCACATAGTGGATGATAACGGTGTAGTCTCGCGGCGGGTAGCTGCCGGAGGTGGGCGTAACGGTGACGTGGAAGACGTTGTCGCCGTCGTTGAGGCTCTTGGCCTGGAAGGTGAGCAGACCGGTCTCGGCAGTGTGCTGAAGATCGCCGCCCTCATTCAGCGGATCATAGTAGCCGCTGTCCACCAGGTTGTTCTGGTCATCGTAGACGTAGACCTTGTAGCGCTCGCGGTTCATGGAGATACCGGCGGTGGTCTCGGAGGACTGGATCTGGATCAGCGCGGAACGGGTGGTGTTGTAGACGATGGTGCTGGCCTCCAGCACGCCGGTGGCGGGATTGCGGTTGAGCTCCAGATCGTTGTTGTCCACGCGGATGAAGTCCAGCCACTGATCCAGGGCGTTCTTGCGGACCACTGCGTAGAAGGTGACTTCCTCGCCGCTGAGGGTAACGGTGATGGGCACGCGGGTCTCCGCGCCGAAGAGGTTCACAGTCTTGTTGGTGGTGAACTCAGACTTGGCGTTGGGGTTGAAGGTGACGCTCTCGGCCAGATCCTTGCCCGGCTGGGTGGTGGAAACGGTGAAGCTGCTGGGCGAGTTGTAGGTGAAGATGCCGTGAGACTGGTTGGCCTGCTCGGGCTTGCCGATGTCGATGCCGAAGCTTCGCACGGACTGGTTGAGCTTGTTGGAGAGGTTGATGAAGGTGGCGCCGATGGGCACGGAGGTCTTGGTCACGTTGAACACGATCTCCTTCATGATCACGCGGGTCTTGAGGATCTCGTCGTAATCCTTGTCCTCGGGCAGCAGGCGGTACAGCAGGCCGTCCTTCTCGCCGTTGGTGATGGCGTTGCCCTGGGCGTCCACGCTGATGATCTTGTTCTGGCCAATGTAGTACAGCGGCTCGTTGGTGATGGCGTTAATGTCGTCCACCGGCAAGACGTAGCGGAAGTCGCCGGCGGCGTCCATCTTCATCTGGGTGTTCTCGTTGATCTGGACCACCAGGTCGCTGAAGTCGGTCTGCTGGTTGACGATCTCCAGGGTGTAGACGCTGGAGGACTCGCCGGCCCGAACGATGATGTTCAGGGTAAAGCTGGTGACCTCCTTGCGGACCAGGATCTCACCGGTCAGGGTGTAGCTGTTGCCCACACCGGAAAGGGTGGCGTTGTCGCCAACGGCCTTATTCTCGGCGCTGTTGAGAATGGTAATGACATTGGCGTCCTGAGGCACGGGGTTACCGTCGGCGCCCATGATGATGGCGTTGTCGATCCCCTTACCGTTGACGTCCTGGCCGGGGGCGTACTTATAGGCCAGGTACGCGCCGCCGGGCTGATCCATGAGCTCGATGGTGGCCAGGTCGCTCTTGGCCTGCAGGTAGAAGGGCACCTTCACGTAACCGTCCATAGCTGCGGCAGTGGTATTGGTGGCCACGATGGCCTTATAGCCGCGGTTGCCCAGAGGCGTGGACTTGATGGTGGCCCAGCGGTCATCACTGGAGTTCTTGCCCACGTTGACGATGATCAGGTCTGTGTTGGTACCGCCGTTGTTGAGCTGGACCTTGTAGTCCTTCCACGCGCCGCTGGGGGCGGTGACCCGGACGTCGATGTAGTCCACCTCGGCACGGCCGATGCGGTGGTTGGTCTTGACGGTCTCATGGATCACGGGGCTGGACCAGGTGCCGTCGGCAGGATTCTTGATCTGGATGCTGGCGCCGGGATCCACGGTGACAAGACGGACGTCGGTGATGTAGGTCAAGCCGGGCAGGTTGACCATGTAGTGGCCGTCGTAGTCCTCATAGCCGTCCACATCGCCGCCGCTGGAGACGTTGCCCTCGCCAAAGCCCAGGTTGTTCTCGGCCCGGACCAGCTGGAGGTCGGTGTTGTCGGAGTCACGACGCAGTTCCAGCTTGTAGAAGCGGTGCATGGTCTTGTCCTCGCTGTCCACCCGGAAGTACACATAGGTGCGGTTCAGATCCACCGAGCGGCGGGCCGTGGCCATGCCGTGGTCGGAGTTGAGCTGCTGCCCGTCGGGCATGAAGATTGTGACCAGGCTCTTGGGCATACCGGCCACGCCGCGGACAAAGGCCAGGTCTCCGTTGCCGGCGCCCAGGTTGGAGCTGATGATGGAGTAGTAGTTATACACCGTCTCGTCCACAGTACCGCCAAACTTGGTCATATCCACATGCTCGCTCTCGAAAGGCGTGCCGCTGAGGGCGTCGGTCATGGAGCACGGAGTGGCGGCGGTGAAGCCCAACACCTGATCCGAAGCGGTGTAGATCCTCAGATCCAGATCGGCCAAGGCGTCCACCATGGTGATCTCCAAGACCACCACTTGGATCTCGTCGGGCAGAGTGTCGCCGCTGTAGATGTCGTAGTCGTCGCTGGCGCCTACGTAGATGGGATAGTACCGGGTGTCGCCGATGCGCATGCCGGCCAGGTCCACATACCGGCCAGTACCGCCGCTGGCAGTGTCGTCGGAGCCGTTGGTGCCGAAGGTCAGGTCGGCGTCCACGTCCACCTGAATACCGCCGGTCTGGTTGGCCACAATGGCGTTGAGGTTGGGCGAGTAGTTGGCGCCGTTGGCGGTGCCGGGCACATCCACGTGGTAGAGTACAGCCTTGGTGGAGGCCATGGCGGCATAGACGCTCTGGGCGTCGCCCAGGGTGGTGTACTGCTTGTAGAGATAGATCGTGTCAGGCATAGGCCCGGTGGTCCAGACGGTGTTCAGGCCGTCCGCGCTATCGCCGTCGGCCACGCTGGTCTTACCCACGGTGCTGCCCTGGGTCTTGGCCACGACCCGATACTGGCTCCGAGACGGATCGATGAGGGTAGTGCGGACCTCGAAGGGACGGGTGTACTCCTCGTCAGTGGGCTTGAGGATCTGGTTGGTGATCTTCTCATCCCGGATGGCCTTTTCCGCCAGGGTAGCGGTCTCGCGGTCCGTGATGGCCTGGCCAACGACCTGGAGCTTTCCGTCAGCGCCGATGACCAGCTCCACGGTATCGCTGGAGATATAGTTGGCGTTGCGGTTGTTGAGGGTGACCGAACTCAGCCGCAGGTCGTTGTCCCTGTGGTTGAGGACCAGAGTGTAGCGGTTGGGCGTCAGGTCGCCGATCTGAAGGTTGGCCACCTGGATACCGTAGGCTACCCGCTCGTTGTAGAGCTTGGCGTAGTCGCCCGCGCCCTCGCCGACGTAGGTGTACTCGCCCGTGCCGGCGTCATAGGTGTACGCGCCGCTGCCGTCACTCACCGCGACGTAGTTGGCGATGGGGAAGTCCACCATGATGTCATAGCGCTGGAAGGGACCGCCGTTGACGTCGTCACGGATGTAGCGCTGGAGGGCATTGTCGAAGGTATACTTGCCAAGGTACTTGCCCGCGGCGTCCTTGCCCACGCGGATGTACTGGCTGCCCAGGGTGCCCTGGACCTGGGTCACGCGGTTGAACTTACCGGTGCCCTTGTCGTTGAAGACATAGCTCTTGGTAGCGTCATCCCAGTCGTAGAGACCGACGGCGGGAGTGATGTTATCCTCCTTCACGCCCGCGGGGAAGTAGAACTCCATGGGCTTGGTCAAGAAGTTGCCAAACTCGTCGAGCTCGTAGAGGCTGACCCAGGCGGTTTCGTCAGAGGGCGTAATGTTGAGCGCCACGATCTCGCTGGCGGCAGCCACCTTGCCATTGATGAGCAGGGTCTTGTTGACATTTTCCAGGTCGTCGATGATGCTGACGTTGCCGCCGACGGCGCTCTCGTTGAGCCCGGCGTCGTCCCGGACCACCTCAACATCGGCCAGGGCCCGGTTGTCGTTGGCCCGCTTGAGACGCAGGGTGTACATTCTCGCGCAGCTCTCGGTGTTGTCTCGGCCAGCGTTCTGCTCGTCCTGAGAGCGGACATAGATGTTCACGTCGGGGTCGCCCACCACGCCGCGGATGAGGATGGTCTGCTCGCCGATGGTATAGGGCATGGGCGTGGAGGCGGAGTTTCTGGGCGGGACGATCTGCACGCCGCTGAAGCGGTACTCCGCTTCGGCCCGGACCACGATCTCGCTGGCGTTGCGGTCCACAGTGGCCTGGAAGGTGGTGGGCACCAGGCGGTACTCATACCGCTCGGGATCGTCCAGGGCCTTATCCACATTCACCGCGACCTTCTGGATGACGGGGATCTGCTGGCCGTTCTTGTCCAGTAGATAGTCGGGCTTATACACCTCGTTGCCGGTGGACGGGTCGATGGTGGTGGTGAGTTCCATCTCATAGGCCATGGTCCAGGGCTTGGAGAGGTTGGCGTAGATCACATCGGTGCGCTCCACGCCGCCGTTGGCCGCGGTGTCGGCATCCTTCAGATGCTGGTCACGGTAGGTAGCGCCGTACTTGTCGGTGACCTGGGTCAGGTAGTCGGCCTCCATGACGTTGAGGGTCTCTCTGCCGGAGGTGGTCATGTAGAGCGGCTGGGCGTTGGCGGGGATGGAGCCATCCTCCACGCCCGGGGTGCCGTTGGCGTAGGCCCACAGGCCATAGCCATAGCCCCGGCCGGTCTCGGTCTCAGTGGCCCAGTTGGTGTAGTGGAGGTTGCGGTTCTCCGTGTCGGAGTTACGCACCTGCATGACATAGTGCTGCAAGCTGCCGTCCTGGGCCTTGATGGTGAAGAACACGTTCTCCATAGCCATCTCCAGCGGGAACTCCGGATAGCGACGATCGCTCTGGTTGGCGATGTCGTAGTAACCCATGATGGCGCTCTCGCCCTGATCGCGCAGTTCGTTGTAGAGGTTGTCGGCGGAATACTTGGCGGAGTTTTGGTTGGTATAGCCCCGGGTCTTGAAGCTCACCTGGGTGCTGACCTCGTAGTCCTGCTTGCTGTGGGTCTCGTCGTAGTGCTTGTTCATACCCACGGAGCTGGCGGAGTGCTTGGACTCCACGTTGGCGGTGTAGGGCACCTCGTCCTCGCCCCACTCGTAGGTACCGGCCAGCGGCAGGAAGCCGTAGTACACCGTGCGCTCGATCTCGGCGGCGCCCAGGGCCCGCAGCTCGGTGGCGTAGTCGGTGATCTTGGCGGCGGGATCGTTCAGGTCGGTATCGTCGATAACGCCGTCCCCATTGATGTCCTTATAGAGCTCGCAGGTCATGTTGAACTCATCCATGACCATCTTGGCCACGATCTTGCCGCCGGGGTTGACGATGTCGCCGGTGTCCACACCGTTTTCGTCCACATAGGTGCGGAAGTAGTACTTCAGCTCATTGAGACGCAGCATGCGCATATCGTCCAGCTTGTTGTAGAGCAGACCCTCTTCGCTGGCGTGATCGAGGTCGTAGGCGGGCTTGAGCTCGGCCATGCGCCGGGCGATGGTATCCAGCTCGCCCAAGATGGTGTCCACGTCGCGGACCTTGTTGACCATGTTGCCCTCAGTGTCCTTCATGTAGGCGGGCACGCCCTCGACGGTCTTGGCGGCGCTCTCGGTGTTCACTCGCTTCAGATCGGTGTCGCTGGAGCTGATGTTCAGCTTGAAGCGGTAGATGCTCTTGTGAGCGCCATCCTCGCTGGTGACGGTGATGTCGGGGATGGAGCCATCCCGGTTGGCGCCGTTATAGCCCACGATGGGCAGGCTCACAAGGCCGGTGGCGCCGGTGTAGGTGGTGTGGTCAGGCAGTTCGATGGTGCCGGCGCGGACGCCCAGGACGTTGGTGACGGTGTAGAGGTCGCCGGAGATGTAGTAGGTCACGCCGTCGCTGCCCAGGGTGATGCTCTTGCTGTTGACCTTGAAGGTGTAGGTGTAGATGGGCACCTTGTGTTCGGTGTCGTCGGCGGCGTAGGTGGGCTCGGGCTCCAGATAGTTGTACTCAGCCAGCTTACCGCCGATGGTAGTGGCCTCGTCCACCAGAGGCAGACCGTTTTCATCCAACACCAGGTTGCCCTCGTCGTCGGTCTCACCGGTGGGCGTCTCCACCATATCCAGCTTGGCCTCGCCGCTCTTGCGGTAGACGTGGATGATGTGGACGTTTACATCGCCGGATTCAGCCTCCACGCGGACCACGATCTGGAAGGCGTTGTCAAGGTTCTCATTGGTGGCCCAGGCGTCGGTGATCGCCGCGCCTACGTTCAGGCGGTTGTTGCCGCCCAGGATGGCCTTGTCCGCGTCGTTGGCGGCCTTCAGATCCTTGTGGATGCGGACGGTGTCGTCGCCCTGCTGATAGACGTCGATGGTCAGGGACTTGGGCAGGTGCCCGTCAGCCACCTTCTGGGCCAGCCACAGATCGAAAATGTCGTCGGTGGCGGCGTCGATGGCGTACTGGTACTGGGTCGTGGTGACGGTGCCCTCGGTCTTGGAGCTCTGGAAGTAGGGCTCCTTGCTCAGGTCGTTCATCACGTCCTTGTTGGCGGGCTCACTGGCGCCGGCGCCGTTGGCCTTACCGTAGAGATCCAGCAATCCGGCGGAGGAGTTCTCCCGGGTGGCGATGACGTTGTAGGTGCTGAAGCCCTGGACATGGTCCACACCATTCACATCGGTGACAGCCTTGCCCACTCGGACCTTCACCATAGTGACCGAGTCGGCCTCGTCGGAAACGTCCACCTTGTTGATGGCGTCTGCCAGGGCCGCGGCCACATCGGCCTGGGCGGCGGAGAGGAACTTGCCGTCCACATCGCTGGCGGTCTCGTCATGGATGGAGATCCAGTCGGTGTACACCAGGCCCTTGGCACTGCCCACGGTGGGCTCGGCGGAGTCGGAGTCAGTGCCGGAGCCGGCGATCAGGTAGGCCTGATAGTGCTCGTAGGTGTCGAAATTGGGCGCGGAGTAGTCCACCCAGGTGATGCCCTTGTAGGACTGGTCGTAGTTGTCCACGTTGTCGTTGTACTCGGCCACCAGGTCCGCGTAAATATCCAGCAGACCGTTCGAATCGCTCTCGGCGGTAACGCCGGCGGGACGCTCGGGCTTCTTGAGGAAGCCGAACTTGATTCGGTCGCCGCTGAGGTCGGCCTGGGTGAGGGTGGAGAGGCTGAAGAGGCTGGCGTAGCCGTCCATGGTAGACAGATCGGTGCCAGTGTCCTTCACGGTGATGGCGAAGAACTCGTCGTCGCTGGGCTCAGCGGGGATCTTGCCGTCGAAGGTGTTGGGCCGATCCAGCTTGCCGGTGTAAGGATCGCGGGTATCGTCCTTGGGCAGGTTGGTCAGCGCGTGGGTCTCCGGGGTGGCGGTACGGTCGGTGGTCTTGTTGAACTCCACCGCGATAAGGGCCAGATCCACGGGGATGATGCGCAGGGTGTAATCCTTGCTGGCGCCGGCGTAGTAGTTCTCGCTGGACTGAACGTGGATGTTGAAGCGGGTCTCGGCAATGCCGTCCACACCGGTGGCGTCGGCGTTCAGGTTGAATTCGCCGTAGCTCTGGGTGTGGCGCTGCGGCGCCATGGTCTTGGACGGATCGGGATCCACAGCGGGATCGGTCGCGCCGCTGAGGCTCACGTTGGCGTAGAGGCTGGTGGTCACGGCGGTCAGGTCCACCACGTCCTTGATGGCGCTGTCGTCCATCCGGGCCTGGAAGATGGCGGTGGGCACATAGAGGATGTACTCGTCGTCCGCGGTCTGGACCGCCTCCACGGAGTAGTCGAAGCCGCCCATCTTGTAGTCCAGGGTCAGGGACTTTAGGCTCACCAGGTTATCCCACTCCACGAACTTGATATACTCGGTGTTGTACTGCTTGTCGGGCGCCACGGTGGTATCCTGCTCCACGCCCTTGATAACGGCCTTGGCGTAGAGGTTGTGGTGCGCGGTGCCATCCACATCGTAGGTATCCTGGAAGCCGGAGAGATCCAGGGTGCCGGCGGTGGTCTGCTTGTGGGTGGTGCTGAAGCTGCCGCTGGCGATCAGATCGTCGTCCAGCTGGCCCAGCGCCAGGGTGTCCAGAGTGGACTGGGCGATGGCGCCGAAGCTGACGTTGCCGGAAGCCAGGTTGGCGGGATCCTCCACGGCCACGATAACCCGGCTGCCACCCTCCACCTCCAGGGCGGGGGCGTTGTCCTGACCGGGCTGGTAGCCCGCGATGTAGCTGTCCATGTCGAGGTACTCCACCACGTTGGAGTAGTTGGCCTCGCCCGCGTTAGTGGTGCCGGCGCTCTCCAAGGACTTGACTACCCGCTCCATATTGTAGAGGTAGCTGCCCCGGACGCCGCTGCCGGGCAGCACGGTGACGACCACCTGGAAATGGGTCTTCAGCGTGCCGTCGGCGTTCTTGGGCACATCCAGCGTGCCGTCGAAGCTCTGGGTGTGGTAGCGGGTGAACTCCACATCGTCCACGTCGTAGGTGTCGGGATCGTATATCCGCACATCGACCTTGGCGGACTCGGAGTTGGCGGAGATCTTCACGCCGAACTGGCTGGCGTGCTCGGGGATGTAGTTGATCCAGCCGGCGTCCTCAGCCTGGTGGTAGAAGTCGTTCTGGTGCGTGCCATCGGCCTCGGTCCAGGTGTAGATGGCGCCGGGCTTGACGGTGTTGTCGCTGTCCACCCGGAGCAGCTTGAGGTAGAAGACCCGCTCCAGAGCGTTGGAGGTGTGGGTGTTGGAAGTGCTGGTGCCGGGCACGTTCTTAGCGTCGGCGTCGTCGGCGCCGTCGGCGGCGTAGATGTCGCCGGTGACGGTGACCTTCACCATGGTGTAGGCCTTCGTCTCGGCCAGCAGCTGGATGTTCCAAATGCCGCTGCCTGCCACGGTAATGGAGTTGGCGGCGTTGTTATTGGGATCCAGGATCAACCCGGCGTTCACCGTGACGTCAGCGCCGGAGCGGGCCGCGATCTGGGCCACGGCGTTGATGACGTCCATGTAGGTCTTGGTGGTGCCGGAGGTGCTGGTCTCATAGTTAGCAAGGTGCACTTCGTAGACCTTGACCGTCTTACCGCTGACATGGGTGTGGTTCTTGGCGGGATCCACATCGCAGGCGGTATTGTCGACCATGGTAGAGGTACGCAGCAGGGTCAGCGCGTCGGTATCGGTCTGGCCGGTCACCACGGTAGCGCCGCCGTTGTAGGCGCTGTCGTAGGTGAAGTCAGCCTGCTTCAGGTCCATATCCAGAGTCTTGAGGGTGATGGTGTAGACCTTGCTCTTGTCGGTGCGGTTGTTAGAGGGCAGCACGTAGGCGTAGATGATCTCGCCGTCCGCCACGGCCACACCCTTCATGGTGACCTGGTTGCGGGTGAAGTCCACATTCGTCGCGCCCGCGGTGAAGGGCTTGGTGGAGAGGGCCACCCGGGCGCCGGCGGAGGCAGTGGTGACGGTCAGGTCGCCCAGGTCCACATCGCTGGGCAGGTAGAGCACGAAGTCTCTGGGATCCACATCGTAGCTGCCGGCGTCGTTCTTGGCGAAGATACCGAACTGCTGGGTGTTCTTGTCGCCATCCTCGTAGTCCATCCGGACCTCCAGCATCTCGGCGTTGCTAGAGTAACGGTAGACGTTGAGCTGGTATTCAGCCTCATAGGGAACCCGCTCGGTGGTAGAGAGGTTGGTGCTGGGATCGAAGTGATCCACATCTCTGTAGTTTGCAACCTTCAGCCGCAGGGTCTGGAGGTCGGTGTTGGCGGCCAGCACCTCACCCAGCAGCTGCAGGGAGTTGGAGGCCAGGGGAGGCTGCTCGCTGCCGCCGTCCACCCGGACGGTGACCCGGGCGCTGCCGCGGGCCTGCACGTCGTAGTCCACGGTGATGTCGCCGTTGAACTGGCCTTCGGCCTCGTCGCCCACCATGGATTCATAGTAGCGAGTGAGCACGTTGGAGAGGGTCTGATAGCTCATGGTGGGATGGTCCACCCTGGTCTGGCCGGTGGAGGTGGGATCGTAGTGGTCGGTGACGGCCAGATCCCGGATGGAGAGGTCGGCGTAGACGATGTGGACGGTGTAGGTGGTGCTGGAAGAGCCGTCGGTGGAGGTCACCTCAAAGTGGGCGTCACCGTCGGACCAACCCATGGCCTTGGGATCGATGTCCATGTCGTAGATGCCCTGCTTCACATCGGGACGGTCCACCCCGTCCAGATCGGTGCGGATGGAGGCCATGGGATGCTCGCTGTAGCCCGTCAGCGTGGCGCTGACAGCGGTGCTGGGCAGGACCACGGTGTACTCGGTGCCCGCGGTGGAGCGGAAGACCGTAGCGGTCCCATCTTCGCCCAGGTCGGTGACATAGTCCATGGTGAAGCGGGCCATGTCGTCATTGCTGTCCTTCTTATAGATGTGCAGGTAGTAGACAGCGTCGGTGTAGGTCTGGCCGGGATTGGCCTTGACCTTCATGGCCACCTCGGTGGCAGCCACGCCGTAGTCGTTGACGTAGTCCTGCTTGGACAGGCTCACCAGGCCGTTGCCGTTCTTGGGCCACCAGTAGGCGTACTGCGCGGCGGTGTCGGCGGTGGGCATGGCCACGTTGGAGTGGTCGGTGAGGCTGTTGACCACACCGGCGTTGACCAGAGCCCGGTGGCTGGTGGCCTCGGCATAGACCTTGGCGGTGACGGTGCCGTCGGCCAGAGCGTCATAGAGGACGTGCTCGCCATCGGCCTGGAGATAAGGCTCAGTACGCTTGATGGCGTCCTTGTTGTCCACCTGGACCTTGATGAGGGTATTGTCCTCCTTGTAGATGACCACGTCATAGGTGCCCTGGGTGCCGTCCACAGCCTTGACCTGGAGGTCGAAGTGGTTCTCGTCATTGGGCACGTCGGCGTCGCGGACGATGTACTGCTTGCGCTCGGGCTTGGTCATACCCGGGGTCAACTGCAGGTAGCTCAGGTCGCTGGGCCCGATGAGCTCGATGTCGGCGATATTCACATAGTCGGGCACAAAGGCGGCGTACTGCTTAGCGGCGTCATCATAGATGGCGGGCACCGCCACGACCTCTTCGGTGTTCTTGTCCACGTAGTAGACGATGACCTGCTGCATCCGGGTCTCGCTGCTGGCGCGGTAGACGCGCAGATACTTGGTGTTGTTCAGCCAGCGGCTGGAGCCGTCGCCGGGCACCAGGTAGTTGCCGGTGTTGATCTGGAACTGGCTGGACTCGCCGGAGATGAGCATACCGTTTTCAGCGCGGACCTCGTCCACCAGACGCTGGGTCTGGCGGTAGACGCGAGAGCCGTCGTTGACGTTGGCGGCGCGGACAGAGGAGTCCAGATCGCTGACGGTCATCGTGGTGGCCTTGCTGATCTCGCCCGCGGCGGGCGTGGGCCACAGGGTGTGGTTGTTGTGGGTCTGGACTTCCAGCTCCACAAAGTCGGTCTTTTCGGGCACCACGGCGTAGTAGATGACCTTATCCTCGCCGTTGACCTCTTCCACGAAGTACTGGTGCAGGAAGCTGTCGCCATCCACCTTCAGCACATCCAGCTCCAGATCGACCACGGCGAACTCGAAGGTGTAGTACTTCACAGCCTTGCCGCTGGAGGAGGTGACCTTGACGGTGTAGTGGCTGGTGCTGTTGATGGTCTGGTCCTTCACCGTGTTCTTGCCCCACAGGGCCGCGGCGGTAGCGTCGCCGGTGTGATCCTTGGCCGGATCGGCGGCGGTCTCGTCCACAAACTCCACCTGAGCGGCCAGCTTGTTGGAGATGGCGGTGACAATGGCCTTTTCGATCTGGAGCTTGTCGAGGTTGTCCAGGACCATCGGATCCTCCTTCACCGAGACGGTGAAGCGGTAGAGGCCATCGGTGCCGTAGGGATTCAGCGTGTTGTCCTCCTCCAGCACGCCGTGGACGGTCATGGGCTCTTCCTGGCCCTTGTCGGACTTGCCGGAGGTCTTGTCGTAGGTCCAATCCTGGAAGTTGAAGGTGAGCTGAGCGTCCTTCAGAGTGGCGTCATCGCTGGTGCGATAGACCTGGAGGTAGGAGGTCTTGTAGCTGGCAGAGTCCTCGGCCTTGACCTTGATCTCGAAGCGGGCCATCTCGCCCTCCAGCGGCACCGAGCGGATGCTGACGATGGAACTGTCGCCGTCGCCGGGATCCTTGGCGGACTCGCCGGGCTTGCTGACGCTGACCCGGGCGGCGTCATCGGTGGCGCGGACCACCAGGTCGAACTTGTCGTTGACCTCGCCGATCAGGATGCGGTAGAGGTCCTTGCCGGTAAGCTCATCCACGCTCTTGATGACATGGAGCTTGTCGGTAACGCCGTCCACACCGGCCGTGCCCAGTTCGTCGTAGTTCTTGACCTCTTCCAGACGGTCCTCGGGAGTGACCTTGATCTGCCGCAGGCTGTCGTCGTCGTTGACCCGGGTGACGTGGAGCGTGTAGGTCCGGCTGAGACCGTCCACAGTGGTGACGATGATGTCCACATAGGCGTCTTTGAAGGTGACGCTATTATAGTCGTTGACCGCGGGATTCAGGCTGTGGGTCAGCCAGGTCAGGTTTTCAAGGTTCAAGGCGAAGTGGCCCTTGCCGTCGCTCCTCACATTGGAGCCGGCCATGCCGTTTTGGGTGTTGCCGTAGAAGTTGCTGTAATAGACCGCCTGCATGTCCTTGCCGTAGGTCTGGTCCAGAATACCCATGGCCTCGCTGACGGTGCTGGCATTGTAGCCCAGGGTGATGGTAGTGGTGGGATCCATGGCGTCCACTTCGATCTCCAACCACTTGTCCTCGGCGCCGATGCTGGCCTCGTAATAGGTGAAGGCGTTGCCCGCCGGGTCGTAGGCCTGCTTGGCGGCAATGGTCTGCCAGTTGTCGTTGGTGGCCGTAGCGACCGCGCCGTTGGCCGGCACCACCTCGGTGGAGCCGTGGGCGATCTGGAGGGCGTGGATGCCGGTGGGATAGTCGCTGCGCTGGAGGCTGAGCTTGGCCCGCTCCACGCCGGCCACATAGATGGCGTAGTCGGTACGGGTGGCGGTGGCCGAGGTCAGATCCAGCTGGCCGGTCCACTTACCCGGGGTCACCGTGCCGGCCACGGTATTGCCAGCGGCATCCCGGAGCTCAATGGTGCCGCCTTCGGTGGCGGTGATGACCAGAGCCTTGTTGCCCGGCTCGGCGTACTGCGCGGCGTAGACGTCGCCATCGGAGCGCAGCTCCTTGCCGTCGAAGGCAACACTTGCCAGAGCACCGCCCAGATAGGGCTGCGCCAGAGTGAGGATATAGTCGCGGCTGGGAGCGGAAGCGTCCACCGGCTTGATGGTGGCGATGATATTGGCACCATTGCCGCTAAGCGGCTTGACCTCCCAATCCATCCGGCCCAGGCTGGACCGGCCGTTGATGATCACGGTGGCGTTGGGATCGTCGGCGGTGAATGTGACCACGGCGCTTGTCTGGTTGCGGTCCACATCAGCGGCGAAGCTGTTGCCGCCCATGGACACGTCCACGCTCTGGGCCGTACCGTGGCCACGGTCGATGTCGATGGCCTTCAGTCCGGCGTTGCCGCTGGGCGCCACCACGGCCAACGGATAGACGGTGGACCGACCGTTTCCGCTGGAGCTGTTGTCGTACACCCACAGCGCATAGAGCCGCGAGACGCTGAGACCGCTGAGGTTCCAGTGGTAGGTGCGATCGACCAGCTTGCCGTTGGCGTCGTAGTTGTAGTTTACGGTGAAGGGCAGATCCGCATCGGCGGTGTAGTCGTGGAGGACTACCTCATGCTCGGCGCCGCCGGTGACCACATCCAGCACACCGGAAGTAACGGCGCTGGTGGTGTTGAGGATATAGCGGCCGTAGGTGCCTTCCACAGTGACGTTGGTAGCCGTGGTAGCGCCGTCCGGCGTGAAGCGCACCTGGGCAGGACGGTAGGTGGTGGTGTCCCGGGTGACGATCAGCTGGGTCATGCTCACGCCGGAGGTACTGTACGCATCGGCGCCGCCGGTGAAGGTATAGATGTTGATGGGGATGGTCTTGGTGTTGTTGGGAGGCAGATTGGTCAGGTTCAGGGCGATGTCGGCCCAGTCGGTAAGGAAGCGCTTGGGCCCGCCGTTGATGCTGACCATGGCCAGCTGGCTGTTAGCCTTGACCTCCACGCGCAGCTGCTTGGCATCCACAGGCGCTGTGTAGCGGTAGCTGCCCAGCTCCTGCTTCAGCGCCAGCCCGTTCACCTTCAGCTCCAGCACCGAGGCGGCGGAGCGAATGATGTAGACGGTGTAGGGCTCGCTCTTGGCGCCGGAGGCGGAGGTAACGGTGACCCGCATCTGGTTGATACCAGCGGGCACGGCCACATAGCCCTCTGCCCTGTCGCCGGCGTCATAGTGGCTGTGGGAGGTGACGGTGACGCCATCGGCGGCGATCATGTCCACATCCACCGACTGCTTGGAGTTGTTGAGGGTGACGCGGTAGCCAGCGGTGAACCCGTTCAGCCGGGCCAGATAAGCCACCTCGCCGTTGCCAAGCTCGGTGCGCTGAGCATTGACGTAGCTGCTGTCGGTCTCCCGCAGGTCAATGCCCACAAGGCCGGTGTCGTCAGCGCTGTAGTAGTCCAGGACCACATGGTACTGGCTCTTGAACTGGGCCTTGTCCATCCAGGCCTCCAACTCGCCGGAGGCGATGAGCTTTTGGAGCTTGCTCTGGAGGTCCACCTCGGCGCCGTACTGCTCCCGAAGAGCCATGTAATCCTGAGCGGAGAGGACGGTGACGGTGTAGCGGTTCTCACCCAGCTTGCTCACGGGTACGCCCTGGAAGACGCCGGAGCCGCGCTGGACGCCGATGATCTCGCCGTCGCTATTCTGGAGGACCACCATGGCAAGGCCGTTGCGGGCGGCCACGCTGAGGTTGACGGGCTTGCGGTCGCCCACGATAAGGGTGCCGGTCTCGCCAGAGGCAGCGTAGGTCAGGGTCTGCTTGTCGGCCGTGGAGGCGCCGTCGGCAGTGGTGAGCTGGCCGGCGCCGCCGGAGACCACCAAACGACCGCCGGAGAGGGTGGTGTCGGTATCGTCCTCATAGACCCGCAGGGTGTACCACTGCTGGCGCACGCCGGAGGAGGAAACCACATAGAAGGCCACATCGGTGTAGGCGCCGCTGATGGAGTACAGGTTGGCCTCGTTGCTGCGCAGCTGGCCCTTGCCGGTCTCGCTGATGCTGTAGTAATCGGTGTAGGCGCGGTTGGCGTGGGTCTTGTTGCTGCCGGTACCGGAGGTAAAGACCTCCATCATGGTCAGGTACTTATTGCCCGGGGTGTTGACCTCGAACTTGAACTTGCCGCCCATGGCCACGGGATCGCTGCTCTTAATGTCGGCAGAGACCTCGTAGACTGTGGGATTGTTGGGCCGGGTCACAGCCTCGATGCGGCGGTCCTCCAGCCACTGGCCGGGGATGGGCTCGTAGATGAACACCTTGCCGTCCACGCCCAGGGTGGTATCGTGGTTGGAGCGGAAGATCTCGATCTTGAAGGTCTTCCGGGCGTTGGGCGTAATGACCCGCTTCTGGGCGTCCTGGGTGTAGAACGCCACATCAGTGACCTGGTAGTAGACCGCGGCGGAGGTGCCGTCGGCAGCGGTGTTGGTATAGGCGGTAGAGAACTTGTAGGGCTCCACAGCGGCGGGCGGCACTCTGCCGTCGGCAGTCTCCAGGGTGGCGCCAAAGCCAGTGACCTGGACGTTGGGATCGGGCACGCTGGCGTTAGCGCCCTGGGTGGTGACGTTCAGCACCATCTCCACATCGGCCACATTCAGGTTGAACTGGTCGATGCCCTTGATGCGGTCGGCGGCGTTTTCGCGGATGGAGGGTGTGTCGCCGTTGGCGTTGACGCTCTGGGTATCCACCACCACGTCGCGGCGGCTCAGGGCCACATAGACCGTGCTGGTCTTCAGCGGCGTACCATAGGCGTTGGTGGCCTGGCTGGCCAGGGTCACGGCGTAGTAAAGGGTGTCCTTGGACAGATCCGGGCCCTGGGCGGGAGGCGTGTCGATAACGGTCGCGCCGTGGGCATAGGCACCGTCCATGGCCTTGTAAACGTCGTAGAGAACGCCGCTGTCGGGTACGTTGGTGGCCTTGGTGGACACCACGCCCAGGCTGGTGGTAAAGCTGGCGTCGGCAAAGAGCTCGATGCTAGTGACCACGGTGTTGCGGTCCACGGGATCCACCTTCAGGGTGCTTGCCTTCAGCGGGATGAAGCCCTGATACGGGTCGGCCTGGGTGCCGGTGCCGGGGTTGGTCAGGTTGGCGGGGCTGTGGTCATGATAGATCCAGTATTCGCCCTGCTCACCCTCGGCGGCCACGAAGCCGGTGCGGGTATCGGTGGACTTATCCTTGACGATGAGGGTGTAGACCTTGGTGTTGGCCGGGTTCTGATCCTGGGCCTCCACAGTGACAGTATAGATGCCCCGGTTCAGGTTGTTGGCCTGGAAGGCGGTGCCCAGGGTGAAGCCACGGTTGGGATCGGGGAAGCCGGAGACCTGCTTGCCATCGGCGGTGGATATCTTTAGATAGGCGCCGGGCGAGACCTGCAGCCGGGCCAGAGCGCTGGCGTCGCCGCTGGCGGGGATAGAGCCGGAGGCGGGCGTGTAGGCGTCCAGATAGAGGACCAGGATGTTCTCGGTCTCGGTGGACTCGTCCTTGGCCTGGTAATACTCGGCGTCGGGGATGTAGTTGCGGTCGCTGCCGGCGGGCTTGGGATCCTGCTTATAGTCGTTGAAGACGGTAAGCTGGGCCAGGTTGCTCTTACGGTTGAGGATCAGGGTGTGACCGTAGATGGTGCCGGCGCCGGTACCGTACTTGGCCATGACCCGCTCGTCCTGGGCCTTGACCTGGACCCGCATGGTGACGCTCTTGGCCGGGTCTCCCATATTCTCGGTGACCTGGTAGAGATCGGCGGCGAAGACGTTGCCGCTCTTGAGGTAGTTGGCTTCCACCATCTGCCACATGCGGTCCCACTCGGCCTGGGCCGCGGCCTGGACTGTAGCGTCGGCGGAGTTGCTGTTTTGGACGTAATTGTCCAAAGTGGGATAGTTGTACCCGTCCACATCGTGGAGCATACCGTTCTTCACGAAGATGGTGTTGTACTTGGGATCCGCGCTGGCGCCGGCGCCGTTGCCGTTTTGATGGTTGCCCAGCAGATCTAAAGCGGGCTTGGCATACGGGTTGGTGGCCTCGATCTCCACCTTCATCTCGGTGGTGTCCAGCCCGATGGCGGCCTCATAGGCCTGGGTGACGTCGTTCCACTTGGCCTCGTTGCGGTAAGTGGTGCCGTCTTCCATGGTGTAGGTCACCCAGATGCGTACGGAGGTATCCTCGCTCATGGGCAGGACGGTGAACGGGAACTTCCGGTTGAGGAAGGCGGTGGTGCCGTCGGCAGTCTTGACGCCGTCCTGGGTGGAGGAGATGACGATGGTGTAGTCGGTATGGGCATCGTCGGCGGTGGCGGGGGTGAAGCCGGTGTTCAGCACTTCGCCGCCGGACTGCATGAGGATCTGGGCCGCACCCACCACGGAGTGCTGCGGGTCGGTGGAGTTGTAGACAACATTGCCCTGGGCGTCCAGCAACTGGAGCTGCACGTCGTCATTGTTGAGGGACTTGACGTTGAAGCTGTCGGCGTTGGGATTGCTCTTGTAGTCGTACACGCTGTACGCGCCGTTTTCGTCACGGACCAGGTTTTGCGTCTTCGTCTCGCTCAGGCTCTTGTAGGTCACGGCCACATCCAATGTCATGTTGGTGGGTACGATGATGACCTTATGGGTCTTGGTGTGCTTGTTGTACTCCTTGGCCAGCTTCGCGGCCCAGGCGGCGTCATCGGGCTCCTTGTTGGCGGTGTGCTCGGAGATGAGCTGGCCCACCCGGAGCTGGCCGTAGGCGGACAGGACGGACAGGTCCATCTTGAAGCCCTTGGTGCCGGTGGTGTTGTCGATGACGATGTAGTCCTCCCGAGAGGTGGACAGGCCGCGGCCAAAGGTATACACGCCCTTGGTGCCGGAGATGTAGCCGCGGTTGGCGTCGTTGCCGTCATTCTCCAGGATCTTGATCTGGGCCTTCTCGTAGTTCATGGTAGCGGTGAACTGGGTGGTCTCGTAGCCGGTGGAGACGGGGATGTAGGTCAGGTACTGCACCAGCTCGGGATGGCTGGGATCAGGCTGGTACTTGACGGCCTCATGCTCGTAGTTCTTGTCGCCCTTGTTGGTGATCAGGCTCTTGAGCTCCCGGTCGGTGGACACCCGCTCCAGCTTCAGGGTGACGGGGATATTCACCAGCTTCTCCTTGCCGTGCTCGTCAAACTCGCCGCTGAGGACCACCATGTAGATCTTCAGCTCGGTCTTGTCGTTGCCGCTGTTGTCGGTGAGCTTGATACCGGTGCGCTTGTGGTGGGTATTGTAGTCGGGGTTGGCGGTGACGCCGTCAGCCAGGGTGAGCGCGGTATCCAGCGGGTAGTCGTTGCGGGTGGCGTAGTCCATGTCGGTGGGACGGTTCACCAGGGCCTGGTCCTCGTCGAAGAGGATGTACTCGGCCACAGGCATCTCGGGCAGCAGCGTCAGATCCAGGGTCTTCAGGTCGCTGGGGATGGTAAGGGTGAAGACCTGCTCGGGATCGGTGTCCTTGCTGACCTTGGTGGCGTAGACGTTGCGGAACTCATCCGTGCCGGTCTTGCCGTCGGCGCCGGTGTAACCCCAGTCATAGTCGGCCACCAGAGCCTTGGCCAGCAGGTCGGTGAAGCTCCAGCGGAACTTCAGCAGACGCAGCTTGGTGGTAGCGCCGTCTTCGGCCATGACATAGAAGGGCACATAGATGCCGGTCTGGAGATCCCGGGCCAGCTGGGCGTCGGTCAGATCCAGCGAGCCAAGGAGGTCGTTGATGGGATTGCCGCTTTCCAGCTTGTTGTTGGCCCAGTCGGTGGTGGTGGGCTTATGGCCGGCCATGGCGCTGTTGACGTCAACGGTGGAAGTGGCCAGGAAGTAGTAGGGCACCTTGATGGTCGTGCCGTCGCCCAGGGTCTTCTCCACCATGGGCATCCACACGCTGGCATAGGTATGGTTGGCGGTGATGCGGAAGGGCATGATGGTGTCTTCCCGGTCGATGAAGGTATTGTAGTACTCATACTCCGTGTTGGTGGAGTCCTGGAAGGTCATAGGATCGAGTACCTTGGCGGTATCGGTGACGTTCTTGGTGCGCACGGCGATGGTGGTCTCCGCCGACTGGAAGGTGATGCGCAGATAGTAGGTCTTGGCCTCGCTGCCGGCGTCATCGGTGACGATGATCTCCACCACCTGGCCACCCTCCTGCTCCACCTGATCGGTGTAGAGCGGGATCTGGCGACGGGCCAGGTAGATACGAGGATCAGAGGCGTTTTCACGGAACGGATAGGTCCGCTTGCCGGTGGCGTCGGGCACCATGATGGTGGTCTTGCTGCCCAGGAAGTAGACCTCCTCGCCCAGGCTGTTGAGGTAGCCGGCGGCAGCCTCCAGGAACAGCGGGCCGGCCGTGCCGCCGCTATAAGGTCTGGGCACCTGGACCTCGTAGGTATCGGGCTCGGTCTCGCTCTTGTGGATCTCGTAGCGCGGGGTCTTGTTGCCCAGCTTGCCGCCGATCTCGATGCCCAGCTGGTCGCCGGAGTAGTCGGCGTCGCCGAAGTCCAGCAGACGGACCAGCTCGCTGCCCCGCTCGGCGTACTGCACGATGACCAGGTACTCCCGCTCCACGTTGCTCGAGCCGTCCACACTGAGGCTGGCCTTGAAGCGGAAGGCGGTGTACTTCTCGTCCTCAGGCCGCAGCTCCACGTTGAAGGTGACGCTCAGGTCCTTGTCGCTGGCCTTCTGCGGCGTGGAGTAGCGCACCGTGCCGTCGGCGGCCTTGGAGTACATGCTCACCAGGGTCATGGGATTCTCGGTAGTGAGCTTCAAGGTGGCCTTGGTGGACTTGCCCGCTTCCACATTGTCGGGATAACGGACCTTCACCACGAAGGTGGGCAGGTCCTGAGCCGCGCCGGTGGTATTGTCGGCGCTGAGGTCGATGACGTCCTGATAGATGTACCGGCCCGCCTTGGAGGCGTCGGGATAGTCGGCAGGATACTTGGCGTAGTAGGGATTGGTCTTGTAGTCGTAGGGGTACTCGTCGTATTCCTTGGTGGCGTTGGCGTACTCCAGGAAGTTATAGAGGTTGTAGATGGGCTCGCCAAACTCGTCCACCTCGCCGCTGGCCACCTGGAAGGGCCGCAGGACGGGACCATTATAAGCGTCGGCCGCCACGATCTTGGGCTCCAGCTTCATCACCCGCAGGGTCACCACCACGCTGGGATAGGAGACGTCATTGGGGGCGATGACGATGTAGAAGTCGGTGTTGGCCGAGGTCTCGGACAGCGGCAGGATGTGGTCCACAACGCCGTCGTTGTCGCCGTCGTTGTAGTGGAGTTCGGGCAGGTAACCGCGGACATTGTAGTAGGCGGCGTCGGAAGCTACCATGGCGGCCTCCAGAGCCCCGATCAGCAGCGCGCGGCGCTGGGCGGTCTTGTCGATGGTGTCCAGCCCGTCCGCGGCCAGCTTATCGGCAGTCAGGTCGCTGCCGGTGAAGCTCAACTTGGCGGTACCCGCGGCCTTGGCAATGGCGGCCAACGCCGCATTCTCGTAGGCGGTGGCATTGACGTTATTGAGAATGGCCTCCAGGGCATCCCAGGCCTGCTTCAGGTCGGTGATGGTGGCGGTGGAGGTGCCCACGGGGTTGCCGTAGTAGCTGTCCACGGCGCGGATGGTCTGCTTGATAATGGTGCCGTTGATGCTGTCCACCTTACCGGCCAGGTCGGCGGGATCGGTGATGACGGGATCCTGCTGGAGCATCCAGACCTGGATAGCCAGGTAGGCGGCGTCCACCGCGGTGGTATCGCCCACGCCGGCCAGGTCGGTCAACGCGGCGCTCAGCTCGGCCTTGATGTTCTGGATGACCGCGGCGTAGTCGCTCTCCATGACGTCCACCTTGCCCATGGCCAGCGTCAGGGAGCTGTTGAGTTCGGCCACGGTACTGGCGGGCGCCTCAGCGGCGGTCACAAGACCCAGGGTCACGGCGGTCTGCAAAGCGTCCCTGGCCTGAGTCTGGCTGTTGGCGGCCTGAGTCTGGAGAGCCAGCATGGCGGCCTTGGCGGTGGCCAGATCAGCGTAGGTGACGCCGCTGGTATCGCCAGTGAACTGGGCATAGACCGCCTCAGCCCGGGCCTGGAGGACCACGTCCACCGTGGCGGTAGAGGCGTTGATGTCAGCCAGGACGGTGTTGACGCTCTCGGTACCGCCGCCATAGATGGCGTCGGCGTCCCGCAGCGCGGCCTGGAGCCAGTTCATGCTGGCGCGCAGGTCGGTGTATACCGGGCTCACCACCGCGCCGGAGTTGGCGCGGATGGCCGCGGCCATGGCCTGGGCCTTGGCATAGGCGTCGGGGTCGTTGGCATCGGAGAAGACCACGGGGAAGATATGGGTGGGCGTGGCGCTGGTAGGCGTGGGCAGGATGGTCTTGGCGTCCAGCTGCCAACCCTTGGTCTCGTCCACGTTTGTAATGGCCACATAGTAGATGCCCTGGGCCAGGTCGTACTTGGCCTCCAGCTTGTAGGCGTCGTTGGCCGCGCCGTTATCGGAATCGGTAGCGGTGTCGTAGTTGGGCTGCATACCGTCCACCGGGGCCTTGCCGTCGTCGGGCTTGATGGTAAAGGTGAGCTCATCGAGCTGGGTGTCGGCCTTGGCGTAGTAGAGCCGGACCTGCTGGGTCTTGGCGTTCACCGTGGAGCCGCCCTGCTTGGTGCCCACGCTGAAGGGCAGGTCGTTCCAGCCGTCGGCGTTGAAGTAGCGGGTGGCGGAGTCGGCGTCCACCGAGCCGGGCAGACCGAAGCGGAAGCTCTCGGTGCTGGCGCCGTCATAATACTGGGTGTTGGCGCCCACCTTGACCCGGCTGTTGGCGGCGGGGGCGATCACGGTGACGCTGGCGGGCACCACGGTGGTGTCGTTGTTGTCGGTGTCCTCCAGCAGGGCCACATAGCGGTACTGAGCGGTCTCGGGCACACCGTCATTGTTGGTGTCCATATCCTCCACCCGGCGGCGCGGCAGCGGGTTGAGGTAATCCTCATTCAGGAAGACGTAGTAGGGCTCGTCGGTGGTGAGGATGGTCAGCTTATAGTCGGTGTAGACATACCGGGCGCTGGCGTCGGTGGCCGGGTCGTCCAGGTAGGCCTTCACACGGATGGTAAGGATATTGTCGGCGATCCTGCCGGTGGTATCGCTGAGACGGTAGCTGGACCAGGTCTGGCTGGAGAGCTTCTCACCGGGCAGGATGTTGGTCGCGCCCGTGCTGGCGCCAGCGGACTTGATGAACTCGATGTAGGCCAGATCGCCCATGGAGGCGGTGGCGGTGAGGCTGGTCAGGCGGTCGGCGGAGACATACACGCCCTTGGGCAGCACCAGCAGGTACTCCCCTGCCTTGGGCTGAATGGCGGTGTAGGTGGCGCCGTCCAGCACAGCGGAGATGCCCTTGAGCCGGGTGGCCTGGCTCTTGCGGATCAGATTCAGGGTGTAGTTCTTCTCGGTGGTCTGGCCCACAGCCTTAGCCTGGTCCATCTTATAGGTCTGGGCGGTGGCCTTGATGGTCACGCTGTGCTCCTGCGCGTCGCCCTTAACGGCCACCCACTGGGTATCCAGCTTGCCGCTGTGGATGCGCGAGAAGCTGGCGTTAGCCACGGCCTGGGTGTTGTCGAGGGTATCCTGGTAGCCGGGCAGCTCAGCGGCAATGCCGACCAGCACGTCGTTCATCCGCGTCACGCAGTCGGCGGCGGTGGTCATCTGGTTGCTGAGGTCGGGCAGCACACCCGCACCGGCGCACAGGGCCTTGGCGTTGGCGTTCATCTGGTCGGTCAGTTCGGCCCGGGTCATGGTCTGGGCCTGGGCGGCGTCCAGCTTAAAGCCATCGGTCAAAGCACCGGCGGCGGTGACCCGGCTGGTGGCGGCAGCGTCCTGGAGCGCCTGGAGGGCGTCCATGGCGTTTTGATAGGTGCTGGCAGCGGTCACCGCGTTGGTGGCGACGCCGTTATACTGGTCGATGATCTTGTTGACCGTATCGGCCAGAGCGGTCCCCAACGGGTCGGACAGCTTCAGCAGATTACTGTCAGTCTCGTCATGGAACCACGTCAGGCGGCCATCCACCGTGTAGTACGGACTGGCGGCCTCAGTGGCGTCCGCGCCGTGGTAAGCGCTGGTGTCGGGCAGGATACCGCTCTGGGCTGCGGCAAGAGCCTGAACGCTGGGCAGGACGGCGTTGATGGCGGTTTGCTGGTCGTTCAGCCGCTTCACATCGGCCTCAGCCTTGGAAAGGGCCGTACTGGCGCCCTTGGCCTGGGCCAGGTGGTCGGCGTTGACAGCCTGGCCGTTGACGGAGATAATGTCCGTCTCGCCCAGCACGCCGTAGATGTAGAGTTCGTTGTCCTGCTTGACGCCGGCCAGATCGGTAGCGTCGGGGATAATGGTGTAGCGGCTGTCGGCCTTGCCGCTGGGATACTTCATGGCGTTGACGGCGTTGTCCTTGGCCTCATCATAGATCACGTTGATATCCACAGCCACACCCTTGGTATTGGTCACATCGGCGAGGTCGGCGGAGTGATCGGCCTTGGTGTCGTCGGCGGTGCCGGGCATATCACCGGCGGGATAACCCGGGTTATGATAGCCCACGCTGCCTTCAGAAGCGGTCTTGTTGCCCACGGTGATCTGCTCCAGGGCGGTGGCGGTCTTGCGCTCCACCACGATAAGCTTGGTCCAACCCTCGAAGGCGTCGCTGCCCTCGGTGTTCAGCAAGCGCAGATACAACTCTTCCACATTTTCGTAGGGCACGTCCACGAACTTGGCATAGCTGGGCACCGTGGTCTTGTTGCCCCAGTCGTCCTCGATCCCGTTGGCGTACTTATTATAGAGATCGTTCAGGATGGTAGCCAGCTCGGCGGGGATAGTGGGATCGTCGGCGGTCCAGTTATAGTTGTAGATGGTCCGCTTCTCGCTATCCTGCTTGCCGGTGTTGATCTGCTTGGTCAGGTCATTGGCGACGAAGGTCTGGTCCGTGGCCTTGACGGCATAGCTCCCGGCGCCGTCTTCGCTCCACAGGGTCAGGACGTCGGTATCGACCTGGAGCACCACGCGGATGTCGGCCAGCTTCTTGCCATTGGCGTCCTTGACAAGGTTGCCCGAGGCGTCCACCCGCGGCACCACATAGGCCACCACGGCGTTGCGCAGCTTGGGACTGGTCACGGCCAGGCCGCCCGCGGCGTTCACCGCGTCCTTCAGCGTGTCGGGGATCGTGCCGGGCATGGCCACCACGGTGTAAATAGGCTCGCCGGTGGCGGTGGTGCCGGTCTGGACGGTGCGGAAGGTGAACTCACCCAGCTGGAGGTAGCCGTTGGTGATCAACGTCTCATAACCGGGGTTGGTAGCGTGCTCGTTTTCCGCAAAGATCTCAGCGGCCCGGAGGTCATCCCGGCTCAGGACCCGAAGGGTGGTCTCCACAGTGGTGCCGCTGGTGGTATCGGTAGCCACCACGATGGCGGTGCCGGCGCGCAGGCCCCGGACGGTGGTGTCGGCGCTGTGGTTGGGATCGAACGACGCGCGGTCATCGGTGACGGCATTGCCCTCCTCGTCCAACTGGTCACGGAGGGTCCAGTCCACATCGGTGGAAGCGATGTACTGCGGGTTGGCCATCCACATCTTGCCAAAGTCGGCGGACATGGGCGCGTTGCCGCCCTCGGGCACCACCACGTCCACAGGCGTGATGGACGGGTCGGCCCCCAGGACCTGACGGGGCAGCCAGGTCATATGGGCGTCGCTGATGCTGTAAAGCTGACCCACGCCGATCTGACCGGAGATGTTCTCGCCGTAGGCGTACACCAGGCCATAGAGGGTATTGTCATTGGGCTTGGCGGGGCTGTAGCTGAACAGCTCGGCGGTGTCAGCGGGCTCGGCGCCCTGCTCCACGGTGGAAATGGCGGTAAAGGCGCCGCCGGTGGCCACGCTCTGGGCGCGGATCGGCTGGTCAATCTTCTCGATGGCGTAGGAACCATCGTCCTTCTCCACCCACTGGGTAGAGGGCACCTGCTGGGCCAGGGTGCCATTCTGGTTCTTGGTGGGATCCTCAATGGTCAGGCCCAAACGGCCATCGGCAGTCATACCCCAGGTCCACACGCTCTGGTCGCCGGAGAGGACCGCGTTGTGGACCGCGCCGGCGGCAATGGCCACCATATGGTCGCCATTGGGCGTGCCGTCGTCAATGGGCGTACCGTCGGTGCCCAGAACGATGTTGGGCACGCCGTTGGCGTCCTGGAAGGTATAGTCGCCCTCCAGCCCAACCACATAGCCAGGCTTGTAGACGCCGCCGGACTGACCGAAGGAGGTCTCCACGATACGTGTAGCCAGAGCCTGGGCGTTGTCAGCGTTCTCCACCAGCGTGGGCACATCCAACGGGCCGGTAGCGGGGATCAGATCCTGTTCGGCAGCGCCCAGCTCACCGTTCTTGTTGGTGCCCCAGGTGATGACAGCGCCGTTGGAGAGCATGGCCATGGAATAGGTCTGGCCGTCCACGACCTTGATGATCTGGATGTTCTTGGGCAGACCGATCTCCTGGGCGTAGACAGGCGTGACGCCGTCGGACTCGAAGATGGGATCGCCATTCTTGTCCACAGCCTGGACCGGAGCGCCGTTCACGTCCAGGGCGGGCCGCTTCAGACCGGAGAAGTCGATCTTGGAGATCCGCGGACGGGCGTAATACTCCAAGCCGCTGTTGGTGTTCTGCTCGCCGTTGATATTGCGGCCCCAGCCCCAGAGCTGGCCGTCGTAACGGGTGACGCGGACGGTGTTGGTCCGGGCGCCCTCAGAGAGGTCGATGACACGGCTCAGACCGGTGACCAGCTGCGGCGTGCCGGTGGAGTAGCCGCGGGCGGCGTCGATACCCAACTCGCCGTAGTTGTTGGAGCCCCAGGTATACACGCGGCCAGCCTGCGTCAGCACGGCGGTGTGGGTCACGCCGGCCACCATCTTGGTGACGGTAGCGTCGGCGCCGGTGCCGGGCAGCGTGACCAGAGTGGGCTTGGTGATATAGGCCATAGTGGCCTCAGCCTCGCCCAGCGTAAGGGCCAGACCCAGCTGATGGGTAATGGTGCCGGAGGCGTCGTTGTTGGAGCCCCAGGTGAAGAGCCGACCCTTATTGGTCAGGGCCATGGCGTGATACTCGCCGGTGGTGATGTTCTTGATGTACTCGCCCTCGGTGAGGCCGTCGAAGGTGACGCGCACAGGCACGGTGGAGTAGGGCTTGCTGGCGTCGATGTCCTGACCCAGCTGACCGTACTGATTGTCGCCCCAGGCCCAGACCGAGCCGTCGGAGCGGAGCGCCACGGTGAACTTCTGGCCGGCGGAGAGCATGGGCGCCACGATGTGGGTGTTGTAGTCGTCATTCTCGGGGATGATGTTGACGTAGTAGACCACGCTCTGGTCGTTGGACTTGAGGATGACCTGGGTAAAGCCGTAGCTGTTGCCGTGGACCACAAACTGATTCAGCGCCTCCAGCTCCGCGGCGGTCTTATTGTCGGCGAAGGAGATCTGGTCGCCGATACCGGTCCGATAATCGCCCGCGGCCAGGTCGGCGGCGTTACGATAGGCCACGTCGGCATTGACGTTCTGGAAGGTGATGGGATAGTGGTTCCAGAACTCGGTAAAGAGGTTGAAGCGGTGGGACAGGATGAAGTCCACCACCACATCCTCGCCCACATGGGCCAGGACCTGGTGCTTACTGGAGGGCTGCCCCTTCTCGCCCACGATGATGGGCGAGTCGGACAGGGTGTCGTTCTGGGTCAGGACCAGGTCGTCCGCAGTGCCCTTGGTGTAGTCGCCAAAGCCGTACACCTGGCCGATCTGGTCAGAGATGGCGGAATACTCGCCGCCGGCGGAGATGGAATGGACCATCACGTCCGCATCCTGGAGATAGAGGACGTTGAGCTCGGGGACCTGGACAGTGAGCTGGGTGGTCGAGGTGCCCAGACCCAGCTGGCCGGTGCGGTTGTTGCCCCAGCTATAAAGACCGCCGTTGTACTCCAAGGCCAGGGTGTGATCCCGACCGGCGTCCACATCCACGATGTAGGTCAGGCTGCGGATCTGCTGCGGAATGGCGTCGTAAGTTACGCCGTCGGCCAGCTCGCGGCCCAGGCGGTCCTCGCCGTTGTAGCCCCAGGTGTACACCCGGGTGTTGGAGCTGCCGCCGGTCAGGGCCACGGAGTGGTTCTCGCCCGCGGACACATCCACCACAGAGCTAAGGCCGCCCACAAACACAGGGGCGTTGGAGTGACCGCCCGCAGGCAGACTGGAGTTGTCGATGCCCAGCTTGCCGTAGGCATTGGAGCCCGCGGCATAGACGGTGCCGTCGTACATGGCGAACAGGGTGTGATCCTCGCCGGCGGACACTCTGTTGACGTTCAGCAGCGTCAGCTTGGTGGGCGTGGTGATCTTGGCCTCGTCCGAGCGCAGACCCAGCTGACCCATGGCGTTGTCGCCCCAGGCGAAGACAGTGCCGTCGCTGGCCAGGGCCAGGGAGTAGCCCTTGCCGGCAGTGACCGAGACAAAGCGCGCGCCTCTGGCCAGGCCCTTGCAGTCGCTGGCCTTGACCGTCATGATGAAGAAGGGCACCGAAGCGATGGTATTGCCGCTGGGATCCTGGCTCAGACCCAGCTGGCCCTTGTCGTTGTTGCCCGCGGCCCAGATATTGCCATCGGCGTCGATGGCCAAGGAGTGGTCATATCCCGCGGCCACGTCCACAAAGTCCACCTTGGAGCGGGCACGGACGGTGCCGTCGTTGCTCTGCTGAAGGATCTGCTGGACCTCATACTGCTTCTTGGCCGTGTTCCAGACCCAGGTCTGGATCTCCTGCGGGTCGTCCCAGCCCCGGACGGTGCCGGTGGCGTCATTGGTGTGATTAGCGGCGTCACGGCCCAGACCCAGCTGGCCCTTGCCGTTGAGACCGTAAGCCCAGACGGTGTTGTCCGCGCGCAGGGCCAGGGTGTGGCCGTAGCCGGTGGACACCTTAGCGGGCACCAGGGTAGCGCCGCCCTTGGAGTAGTAGTTCTCCTGGGGATCGGTGTTGGGCACGATGGACAGGTTATCCCAGATGCTCTCCTTGGGTTGGATCTCCACGTTGCCATTAACGTCGGTCTTGCGGACCTGGACGTTGGAGTAAGTAGTACCGTTGACCGTCAGGGTGGGCACGGTCTCCCAGACCACTTCATTGGCCTCGGGACCGTCATTGGGCACCACGGTGATGGGCACGAAGCGGGACTTGCCGGACACCTGGGTCTCCAGCACCGCCAGGGTGGTCTTGCCAGGCTTGCTGCCGATATCGTCGGTGGTCTGGAGGATGACCAGCTCCTTGGCGTACTGCACCACCACGCGGTAGTCTTTCAGATCTCGCGACGGCGAGAGGACCACGCCGTTCTGGCCCAGGGTGAAGTCCATCTGGCTGTTGTTGCCCACGAACCAGCCGTTGTGGTTGGTCTCGGTGGTGCCCAGCAGGTTGCGGACCACCACGTTGGTCTCAATGGAGCCGGCCTGCCGGAAGTTGGTCACGCCGTCGTTTTCATCCACCACGCCGTTATTGTCCCGGTCGGGCCAGTACTGCAAGCCAAAGCGGAAGGCGCTCAGCGGGTTGGTGACCGTCCACTGGAGGATATGGCCGTTGCCGTCGGTGTCGTCCTTGGTTTCGCCATTGGCGGCATGGAAGGCCTGCCACGCGTTTTCATCCTGGCTGTTCCCCTCATGGGCGGCGTCCTTATTGATGGTGGCGTTGGTGGTATAGGCGCTGTTGGGGATGGTCTGGATAACATAGTCGTTGTCCAGACGCTCGCCCGCCGTCAGCGCGTCATTGGTAAGGGTGAAGTAGAGGTCCTTGTCGGCGCCGATGACCCAGCCGGTGGTGTTGAGCTTATGGACCTCGCCGTCGATGTCGGTGACGGTGTAGAGGCTGGTGTCCACCGGCGTGTAGGTGCCGTCGGCCTCTCTATGGTAGAGCGCGTAGGCCAGGCTGCGGTGGGTCTCCTTGGCCATGATCTGGGTCTTGTCGGAGGCGCGGACCATCTGCGCCTCGTCCAGCCTCTGCAGCTGGCTGTTGTTGTTGAAGGCCAGGTTGTAGAGGTAGTCGAAGTTGGACACATCGTTGGAGGTGAACAGACAGAAGACGCTGAAGTCGGTCTCCAGATAGTAGGTGCGGTCAGCCACCAACGTCAGCTCGCCCGGCGCCACCTTGGTCTTGGCGTTGGGATCGAAGTACCACTCGGCCCGGTAAGTGCCCGCGTCGATGCGGTAATCGTCACGGGTGAAGGTGCCATCGGCATTTCTCGTATAGCGGAAGGTGCCGGTGGGATGACGCTTGTTCTGGCCAATGTAGATGTAGTCGCCCAGCTTCAGCTCGTAGCCGTCGTCCTGGGTGGTGTAGTGGTTGGCGATGGTGACCTGGAGGGCGCTGTCGCCCACCAGAGTGGGAATATAGGTGTCGGAGGCGGTGCCGTTGGCCAACTGATCATAGTCGTTGGAGCCATCGGCCCAGAGCATACCGGTCTCGTCCAGGTTCACCGACTGGAAGAACCCGGCGTACACGCTGAGGTAATTGTCGCCCCGGGTACCGCTGTCCACAGCGGCGGGACGGCCCACCATCTCGGCCACAGTGCCCTCGGTAGGCACCACCAGACCCAGCTGGCCGTGGTTGTTGAGACCCCAAGCCCAAACTCTGCCAGCTTCATCCCGGGCATAGGAGCTGTACTGGCCCGCGGCAATGTCGGTGATCACAGCGTTGGCCTGGGTATCCACGCTGGCAAAGGGATTGTAGCCCAGGTAGCCCACACCCTGCTCGCCGGCCTGGACGCGGATGGGCTTTTCGGCGGGCTGGAACTCGTCACCCTCCATGATCTGGGTGCCCAGCTGACCGTATTCATTGGTGCCAAAGGCCCACACGCCGCCTTGGCCGTCCAGGGCCAGCACGTGCTCCGCGCCTGCGGCGATGCGGGTGATAACAGCCTCGCCGTCGCTGCCGGTGTCGTCGCCGGCGCCGTCGGCGTTGGCGTCCACAAAGCCGGTGATCTTGGTGGGCACGCCCAGCTCGGTGTTGGCCAGGTGCCACACCTCGCCGCCAGCCAGGGCGTAATCGCCGGAGATCTGGCTGATGGTGGACATGCCGTCGGTCTTCATGGCCACGGGGGCAGGGCCGGTGAAGCCGTGTCCGGCGGCGTACAGGGTCTCATAGCTGTCTCCGGACTCCAGTACGGTCACCACCGTGAAGAACAAGGTGGTGACATAGCTGCCGGTCTGGGCGTCCAGAGTGGACTTGATGTCCAGAGTGCCGCCCTTCTCGCCCACATTCTGCACGCTGGTGGCGGTATGTTCCACACCCAGCTCGTCCTTGGTGGTAATGGTCTGGGTATACACCAGCTCATGGGGCAGACGCACATCGGTGCTGCCCGGGGTCAGGCCCGCGCCAGTGGTCTGGGTAAGGTCGCCCACACCCAGTTGATACATGGCGTTGTCGCCCCAGCCGTAGATGATGCCGTTCTCGGTCATGGCGTAGCTCACGCCAGCGCCGGCTACCACATTGACGATGGGATAGGGATCGTCCCAGGGATAGCCGACCTCGTCCATGAAGCCCAGGTCGCTGCCGGCGGCCACCCAGTCGTTGTAGTTCTCGATGGGCTTGCCCTCGGGGGTGAAGATGCCGTGGCGCTCGAAGTAGTTGGTGCCCTTCTCGTAGGTCACGGTATTGCCGTTGGCGTCCTTACCGGTGGTATTGGTGGCGTCGCGGCGGTTGACCAGATAGTCGATCATGTGGGGGAAGACCACCATGCCGATGGAGTCGTAGGTCTCCCGGCCCAGCTGACCGTGGGTATTGTCGCCGAAGGTCCACACGGTGCCGTTGCTCTTGAGGGTCACGGTGTGGGTCTCGCCCACGGCAACCATGGGATTGGTCTTGGCGTCGGAGTCGGCCATGACCTTCACCACCACGTAAGCGGAGGCGGACAGGCCGGGCACCCGCACCCGGATCATGGTCTGACCCAGGGAGTTGCCGGTGATGTAGTAGTTGTCGTACTCAGGCGGGACGTTGGAGTACTGGATCTTCAGCTGCGGAGCCTGCGGGTTCTGGCTCATGCCGTTGTAGAAGTAGTGGTAGTTGGCGTCCACCTTGGCCGTGGCCGGATCCACGATGACCGTCTGGCGGTCGGCCAGGAACTCGCGGACGTACAGGCTCTCGCCCAGGCCGGTGTTGAACTGGCTCAGCTCGGCGGTGAACAGGACCTCCACCTCGTCGCCGCAGATATCGCAGAAGTACTTATCCTGAGAGTTATCATAGGACGCGGAGGTGGAATTACAGGTGGCCCACGTCTGGCCGCAGCTGGTGTTAAAGGTACCGGTGGTGGCCAAAGGCTCGGAGGTGAACTCCCCGCTGGCCGCAACGCGGCCGCAGGCGTCGCAGTGCCACATGCCGTCGGTCCTGTCCAGATGGACGCTCTTGCAGCCGCAGGTGACGCCGCTGGGCCGTGCCGCGCGGTGGTTCACATGGCTGTCGTCGCCCAGGGTCAGGGTCAGCTTCTGCGGCGTGCCCACGCCCACATCCATCTTCACGCTGGGCTGGGCAATGCGGTCGGCGGCAGTGGCCAGCAAGGCGATGTGATCCCGGGTGGCCACGAAGTCGCTCTCCCACTCGCCCCGCTTGGCCCAACGGTAGAGCATGGCGTCGGTGATGTCGTCGGTGGTGCCGGGCACCTGGGAAATTCCGTTGTGGAGCAGGACGGTGCGGATGTCCTCCATCCGAGCGCTGATGCGCTTGCGGAACTCCGTGTTGGGAAGCTCAGAGGCGGCGGCGTTGGTGAAGTTGAACTCGGGATGGTCGAAGGTCTTGGCCTCTGTCCCGGGGATGAAGTTGCCGCTGGCGTCGTGATCACCCAGATCCTGCATAAGCTGGCTGGCCCGGCGGACGGAGAGAATGCTCTCGTTCATGGTGGAGGCGGTCCACTTGTCGCCGGCGTTGAGCTTGCCGGAGGTGCCCTTCATCAGCAGGTTGATACCGGCCTGATATGTGACGTTGAGCTTGCGGTCCTTGCTGGTAATGACCTGGCTGATATTCAGCGTCTGGCCCTTGACCATGGTGATGGTGGTGGGCGTGACGTTGACAGACTGCTGACCCACCATGACCATGACCTTGGAGCTAACGGTGGACACGTTACCCAACTGGCCGAAGCTGTTCAGACCGGCGGACCACATGTAGCCGTCCTTCTTGATGGTGATCATATGCTCCTCGCCGGCCTGGACGGCCACCACGCTGGCGCCGCTGCTGCCCTGGTCGTCGGTGCCCATGTTGACCGCCTCGGGGTAGATGTACGAGCCCTTGGGGTTCTCGTTGAGGCCCTGAGCCAGCTTACCGTGGGAGTTGTCGCCGAAGGTGTAGAGCTCATAGACGTCGGTCTCCGTGGTGCCCACGGTCTTGGTGTAGACCTGAGCCGGGGTATCCTGCACGATACCGGTCCAGGTAAGGGTCGTATCCTGGGTGGTCGTGCCGTCACCCTTGGTGAACTTGGTATAGGTGGTGGTGACGGTGGTGCGCACCGCGCCGGACTCCAGATAATCGCTCCGGGTCTCGGTGATCTTCTTGAACTCCACGCTGCCATCCTTCGCGGTGGCGGTGACGGTAACGGTGGTGGCCGTGCCCCGGACGGCGGTGGCGGTCTTATAGTCGTAACCGCTATCGTTGGACTCCATCAGATCCTGCGCGTCGGCAGCGCCCTTGACCTGCATATCGTCCAGCATACTCCGCTCGGTGGCGAATACCGTGCCGCCATCGGAGGTATAGCTCTCGCCCAAAATGGCCCGGGCCTTGCTGGTATAGGTGGTGACGGTGTTGACCACGCGGATGCCATCCTCCACCGCGGGAGAGCGGGTGGTGGTGATGCGGGTAAAGTCATCGTAGCCGGTGTTGGCATCGATGGCGGTATCCAGCGGGTTGGTCAGAGTGTTGAACTCGGCCACACCGATCTCAGTGGCCTCGCTGGTGGCCTTCTTGTCGGTGTTGTCAAAGTAGTTGGTGGAGATGAGCTTCTTGTAGACGGGCTTGGCCTCGCCGGAGAGCACATGCTTGGCGATGACAGCGGAGAAGCTGTCACCGGCGGCCACGGCGGTAACGGTCTCGCCCACGCCCTCGCCCTTATCGTTGCGAACGGCGTTGTTACCCATCTGGACAAATTCCTCTGTGCCGCCGTTTTCAGGGCCGCCGTCCTTGGTATAGCGGATGACCACGGGCTGGAGGGTGTTGCTGGAACCGGTGTCGCTGGTGTTGTAGGCCCGCTTCTGGCCGGTCTGGCCCCACTGGTTGTCGCCCAGACTCCACAGCTTGCCGTCCTTGTCGATGGCCAGCAGGTGCATGACCCGGTAGTCCTTGGTGACCTGGTTGCCCTCGCTACCGGCGGTAATGGTATACTCGTCGGAGTGGGCGGAGATGGCGGCGATGTTGCGGTTGGGCGCGCCGGTGGCGCCCTCGCCAACGTTGCCGTCGTCCAGACGCTTCACGTCGGGGCTGTTGGCGTTCTTGGGCAGGGCCCAGATAGTGCCCGAGCCCTTCAGCACGTAGCCGTAGCCAACCTCAATGGTACGGGTCAGCAGAGACAGCGGGGTGGGCTCATAGATCAGGGTCTCCGTGCCCTCCACATCGGCCATGACGCCGTAATCCTTGATGGCGGTCTCGGCGTCGATCACCACGCCGCCAGCGGCCTCGTCGGCGCCCATGAAGTTCTCCTTGGCGCCCCAGGCGTAGAGGGTGCCCCGGGCGTCCACGGCGTAGGAGCTGGTATCCAGCGCGTAGATGGCCACGATCTTGTTGCTGTCGTCCTCAGTGTCCAGCTTGGTCAGGGCGGTGGGCTTTTGGACGATGCCGCCGGCCTTGGTGCCCAGGCCCAACTGACCCTGGGAATTGTCGCCCCAGACCCAAACCGTACCCATGTCGTCCAGCGCCAGGGCATGGCGGGCGCCGGTGGCGATCTGCACCAGGTAGTGCTCCTTGCCATCGTTGTGGTGGATGCTCATCTCCGCGGAGATGGTGGAGTTGATGCTGGGCGAGATGTTGTAGCGGCTGGCGCTACCGTTGGCCAGCTGGCCGAACTCGTTGTTGCCCCAGACCAGCAGCTCGCCCTTGATGTTCAGAGCCAGGGTGAAGGCGTCGCCGGCGGAGACCTGCGGCAGAGTGCGGAAGGCCCGGGTGGTGGTGTAGGTGCCGCTGCCGGTATCCTGGATGTCGTCCTGACCCAGGATGTTGACAATGGCGACGCCGGTCTTGGAGATATCCTCACCCTTGCTGTTCAGGCCCTCATAGGTGGCCAGGACCCGGGTGGAGCCAAAGTTGTCCTTGTCCAGCGGCTCATCCAGCAGGATGGGCAGGTAAGTCTCGATGCGCTGGTGGAGAGCGTCGTTGGTGTAGCTGATCTCCAGTTTGCGGGTGCCGGCCTCCTGCTCGTCGGTGTCGATCTCCTGGCGGTTGCCCAGTGTGACCAGAGAGCCGTCCAACACCTTATACTTCAGCTTGAGGGTCTTCTCCTCATCCACTTCCTTGTCCACGCTGAAGGAGTACATGTACTTACCGATGATGGCGGTGGGCTCCACATCCTTGAGTTCGCCGTCTACCACGGTGGAGCCAGTCTTCACCTGGTAGTTATACTTCTCGGTGTGGGACTCCAGGATCTTGCCGCTTTGGACGATCTGGTTGACCTCGAACATAGCGATGTGCTCTTCGTCCACCAGGGTGGGCGCGCTGCGGGAGACCTCGCCTTCGTAGACGGCGACGATGTCATCCACATAAATACCGTTGGCGTTCTCGGTGCGGATATTACCGTATTCATCATAGGGGTAGTTGATCTCGATGTAGCGGCCGTCGGCCCCCACCTCGTAGACAGGCGTATTCCCCTTCTTCTCGGTCACGATATTGCCCTCGGCGTCCTTGTAGAGCGCTTCGCCGCGGTCGTTGGTCTTCTGGACATAGGTGTGGGTCATGTAGTCGAACCGGCCCAGCTGGCCATACTCGTTGTTGCCCCAAGTGTAGACGATGCCGTTGGTGTCGTAGCCCGCGGAGTGGTTGCCGCCGGCGGACATGGACTTGATGGGCGCGGAGTTGGCGTCGCGGTCCAGGTTGTCCTGACCCGGGCGCTCCTGGAACACGTTGAAGGCCAGGGCGCGAGAGGTATCCGAGGAGGTGGTGAAGCCCGCCTTGGAGTACTGGTTGGAGCCCCAGGCATAAGTGGTGTAGGTCCGGTCGCGAACGATGGTCTGACCGCCGGAGTAGTCATAGGTGACGTCCATGGTCACGGCCAGGGCCTGGACCTTACCGCCCACATAGCCGCCCAGGGAGACCTCGATGACCTTCTCCAACGCGCCGCCGCCGCTGTCGGCGGTCTGGAGCTTGACAGGCTTGCTGGCATAGTCATACTGGTCCAGCACCTCGTCGGGATAGAACCGGCCGGTGGCCACGTTATCCTCGATATGCTCGGTGTACTGCAGCCATTCGCCGGCGCCCAGCTGGGTAGAGGAGTTGTCGCCCCAAATGTAGGCGTTCTTCCCCTCGGTGATGATGGCGAAGTTATAGCCCCGGCCCATGATGCGGTTGATGTTGGCCACAGGCTCGCTGGCCACGGGACGGCCCGCGGCGTCCAGCGCGTCGGCGGAGATCTTCACCTGGACCAGCTCGCCGGTGGCGCCCAGGTTGATCTGCTCGCCGTCCACATACTGGGCCATCTTGGCGATCTGCTCGTCGGTATACTTGTGTACGTCGTCGGGATCGTTCAGGTCCACGCCCTTGTCGCCCAGGCGCACGCCCTCGGAGTACATATACCCAGCGCCCAACTGACCGTACTCGTTGGAGCCCACGGTCCAGATGGTGCCGTCTACCAGCAGTACGCCGGTGGCGGAGACGGTAGCGGCCATGTCCAGAACGCCGGTAAGGGCCATGTCGCGGAAGCCGTTCATCCGGACGGGCTTGTAGTCCTCCAGGGCGGCCACGCCCATGGACAGGCTCTCATACTGGCTGTAGTCGGACACAGTGCCCCGGCCCAGCTGGCCGAAGTCGTTGCAGCCCCAGGCGTACACCTCGCCGGTACTGGTGAGGGCCAGGGAGTGGTTGGAGCCGGCTGCCACGGAGATAATGTTGCTGATGGCCACGCCGTCTTTGTTGACGATGTTGACCTTCACCGGGTAGCGGGTCTGGGACACCACCAGCGGGCTGTGGCCCAACTGGCCATAGCGGTTATCGCCCCATGCGTACACATTGCCCGCGGTATCCACCGCCAGCATATGGTTGTCGCCGGCGGAGATCTTGGTGATGTTCTGGAAGGGCTTGCGGGATTCGGGATCGGTGGGATCCTCCAGATAGTCGCCCAGCTGGACGGGGCTGGTGATCAGGCTCTGGGTGGAGCCCAGACCCAGCTTGCCGGTGCCATAGGTGACGCCGGTATACTCGCCGTACTCGGGGTTACGGACCCGGTTGCCCTGCTGGTCGGTAATGTACTGGGTGGTGTTGACCTCGCGATAGGTGTTATCGCCCCAGGCCCAGACGGTGCCGTTCTTCTTCAGCGCGGTGGTGGTATCGCGGCCCAACACCAGCTGCGGGTAGGTGACGCCATCGGTAACGATGACGCGGGTGAAGACGATCTGGCCGGTGATCTGGTTTTCAGCCAGCACCCGGGTCTCGCCCTCCCGGACGGCGTTGATGGTACCCACGGAGGAGTTGTTCTCGTCAGCGTCCACGGTGGCGATGGAATCGTCCAGACTCTTCCACTTATAAGTACCGCTGCCGGCGGCGTTGTTATAAACCATCAGGTAATCGGTGCCAAACTCCAGCAGGGTGGTATCCTTGGTGCGGGTGCCTACCAGGTTCAGGGTGATGGTGGACTCGATGGAGACCGTGCCGCTGCCCACCACCACGGGAACATTGGCCGGCGTGGTGGTGCGGTTACCCAGCTGGCCCTTGCCGTTGTTGCCCCAGGCAAGGGTGGTGCCGGAATTCTGGTGGGCCAGCATATGGCGGTTCTTCAGCGAGCCGGAGTTGAAGCCCAGACGGACCATGTTGGCGATGTATTCGCTGCCGATCTCCTTGCGGTAGACAAGGCCGGGCACGGCCTGGATGTCGCCGGTCTTCTGGTTGCCCAGGATGGAGCCGTTGCCGCTGACGCGCTGGTTATTCTCGTCATTGTTGGTGCCCCAGAGGTAGACGTAGCCCTCCTCGGTGATAGCGCCGGTGTAGGAGGCCCCGGCGTAGACCGAGACGATCTCGTTGATGATGCCCACGCCCTGGAAGGTCAAGCTGGAGAGGCTGCCGTCCAGCATGTAGGTGTTGCTCTTGCCGGTGGTGGGATTGACACCCAGCAGGGCATCGGCCGTATACTCCGCGCCGCTGGTGGTCTGGCGCACGGCCATATAGGCCTTGTAGAGGTCGCCAGACAGCCACTTGCTCAGGGTGCGGGCCGCCTGGGCCAGCTTATCGGCCTCAGCGCGCAGATCAGCGCCGTGGCGGGCCATATCCACCATGGTCTCGCCCTCGGCCAGCGCTGCCTTCTGGTTGAAGCTCACCAGGGTCTGCTTGGCCTGCTCGTAGGTGGTCTGGAAGTCCTCAGGATGGGTGGCGGCAGCACCGGGGATATAGGCGATGCTGGCGGTAATGATGGTGCCGGGATCGGTCATATCGTCGGTGCCCGCGGCGTAGGTGGGTAGGCGGTAGTCCTTGGGCAGGGGCAGACCCGCAATGGCGGTGCCATAGTCGGTGATGTTGCCCTTGTTGTCGCTCTGGGCGTTCTGGTAGGTCTGGAAGTTGGCGCTGATGCGGCCGGCCTGCTCCAGATACACCAGATAATCCCGGGTGTAGCTGATGATGGCGGCGGCGTTGTCGATCTGGGTGTTCAGCGTCTTGATACCCGTTTCAATGTTGCTCAGCGTGCTGTCGGCCAGACCCTTGTGGGCTGTCACGGTGGCGTACTGATCCAGCTGGAGCTGGTCAAGCTTCAGATCCTTGTAGCTGCCGTTCATGTTCATGGCGTTGCCATCGGCGTCGGTGGTGGGCACGGTGATGGCGCCGATCCACTCGCTGGGCGTGTTGCCCGGATCCGCGATCCACGCGCCCTCGTTGTTGGGATCCTCTACCATCTTCACACCGGTGACGCTCTCGCGCTGGATGGTGGCCAGCAACTCCTTGAACTCATGGTACTTGCTGCTTTCCGCCTGGTTGGCCAGGACGGTATCGTACTTCACCTGACACTCGTTCAGCGCCAGATTGGCCTTGTCTCGGACGTGGTAGAGGCCCTCCTCCACCAGCTTGGTCTCATAGACGGCGTCGGGCTGGCCGGCGGTGCCGGAGACCAGGACCCGTTCAAACTTACCGTCGGCCTTCCAGTCGGCCTCCTGCCACTGCTTGAACAGCTCGGTGTAGGTGTTCTCCAACTGGGTCAGGTAGGCGCGCTGATCCTCGTACTCATCATCGGTGACGGTGGGCACGCCGTCCTTGACCTGGTAGCGCTCGTTGAACTGCTCCTGGTAGGTCAGGCGCTCCTTGTCGGCAGCCTTGGCAGCATTGTCGGCGATCGTCCGGGCGTTGACGGCGTCCAGATAGTCGCTGTTGGCCTTCTGCTGGGCCTTCTTGGCGTTGTCCAGCGCCTCCTGGGCGTCGGTGAGCTCCTTGAGCTCAACGGCGTAGTCGGCATAGGCGGATGTGCCTTGGATCTGCTTGAGCAAGGCGTCCCACAGCTTGCTCTCCAGCAGGGCCTGGTTGCGCTCGTCGATGGAGGCGGCGCGGCTGGCAGCCAGGGTGGCATAGGTATCGTACTTCTCCACCAGGATCTTCACCGCGTCCTCCACGGCGTTCTGGACCCAGTCGGGATGGGCGGTGATGTAGTCGCACACGGCCTTGACCTGGACGCCGGTGTAACCGTTGTAGCCATTCTTATAGAGGTTGATACGCAGCTGCTTGAGGATCTGGCTGGAGGTGGCGTTCACGGTGCCGTTGTTGGTGGCCAGACGCTCGGCCTCGGCGTAGAAGTCCTTGTAGAGCGTGTTGACAGCGTCCCAGCTCATGGGCGTGGTAAAGCCATTGAGCTCGATGTCGGTGGCGTAGCGGTTACCGAACTTCTCCACCACATCCATGGCCTCGGCGGCCAGCTCCACCAGCCGGTCATACTCCACCTGCTGGAAGTAGGTGTACTCCTTGGGCAGATCCACATAGGTGCCCTTGATGCCCAGGGTCTTGACGTCGCCGGCATCCTTCTCGGCCTGGGTCTGCTCCAGGGTGCCCAGCAGGCCGTTGACGTCCTGGCCGTGCATATAGAGGTGCTTGGTGAAGCCCAGCTGCTTGAGGTAGGCCATCCAGTCGTCCTCGCTGGCGTCGGCGGCGGGCATCGCGAGGTCGTCGTCGTAGAAGGCCTGGGTCATCATGATGACCTGGCTGTCGCCCAGACCGGCATAGACCACGCTATCCATGTACTGGGTGGGCTGGATCCTCTGCTCCACATGGGTGGTCTCCAGCTCGTTGCCCTCGTCGTCCACATCGGGCACGTTCACGTTCACGGTCTGCGCGTTCACCGGGCTGAGCATGGGCATGGGATACTTGGTATAGGTGCTGTCGCCGTTGTCCTCTTCGTAGACCCGGGGTTGACCGCTCAGGTCCACATCACCCCAGCCCTTGATGCGGGTATCATCCTGACCGGACACCCAGACGGTAGTGTCGGCCATGACAATGACCATATTCTTGCCCGAGAGATAGATCTCCATGGCGTTGTCCACACCAGGCACCTTGTACGGATAGGCATAGGCGTCCTGGTTGTCCCGGGCGCCCAGGCGGTAGTTGGCGCTGTCGCCCCAGACGTAGACCTCGCCCCGCTCGGTGATGGCGGCGGAGGAGTTGCCGTTGGCAAAGACCTTGACCACCTTGCCCGTGGCGCTGTCGCCCAGGTAGCCCACGCCGCCGGGACCCTTGACCCGCTGCGGGGTATGGTATCTGGGTGTGGAGCTCAGGTCGTTGTTGAGACCCAGCGAGCCTCTGGCATTTTCGCCCCAGGCGTACACATAACCATCCGCGGACGCGGCCAGGGCGTAGTTGTTGCCCGCGGCCAGGGACACCATGTTCTCCATGGGACCACGGCCGGTCTGGACCGCGGCGAAGCGGTCCTGGCTCTTGATGGCCAGGGTGGAGATGCCCAACTGGCCAAAGGCGTTGGAGCCGAAGGAGTAGACGTTGCCCACAGCGGTGAGGGCCACGGAGAATTCCAGACCGGTGGACAGTGCGGGCGCCACCAGGTTGTAGGCCAGCACCGTCTCCTTGACCACGTTGCCCTGGTCATCCTTGACGGCGTTGCCGTTGGCGTCGGTGACGGTGACTTCCTTATAGTAGCTGAGGTTGTAGGGCAGGACCTCCACCTCAAGGAAGGTCTTCAGGCCCTCGGAGGGATCCCGAGCAAATTCAGCGGTAGGCACTTCCTGGACGATGATGGTGGCCTGGCCCACACCGGTGAAGGTAATGCGGCCATATTCGTCCACGGTGGCCACGCTGGGATCGGTGGTGTTGAAGATGTAGTGGGCGGCGCGGTTGCGCTCCACAGGCATCTCGTTGTAGACGTTGAAGTAGTAGATCACCGGGTGGATGGTCCAGTTGGCGACGCGGGTCTTCTCCTCCTTCTCGTCCAGCACCACCACCAGGCGGTTGTTCTTCACGCCCTCGGGCTCGTTTTCGATGGCCAGGCGATAGCCGTCCACATAGTTGGGCAACAGCTTGTTCACCGAGGTATCCAGCGGGCCCTGGCCGATGATGCGGTTGCCCATCTGTCCAAACTCGTTGTTGCCCCAGGTGTATACAGAGCCGTCGGTGACGATGGCGGCGCTGAGGCCCCGCTGAGCGCCGTTGGAGACGCTGAGATCCAGGCCCATGCCGGTGTCGGCATGGACAACATCCCGGATCACGCCGGTAGTCTGCTCGGCCTCGGTGGCATGGACGCCCACGGTCTGACCGGGCAGGACGGAACCGTAGAGGTTGACGGCGGTATAGGTGTTATTGCCCAGCTCGCCGTGACCATTGAGACCGGTGGCCAAAATGGTGAAGTTGTTGGAGCCAGGCGCGGTCTCCACCACAGCCAGGGTGGCGGAACCGCCGGAGATGGCCTTCAGGTTCTTGCCGGAGACGCCGGTGAGCTTGACGTAGCTGGTCTGCTCGGTATTGGTGCCGTCGCCCAGCTGGCCGTCGGCGTTGGTACCCTTGGCGTAGACGTTGTCGGTGGCGGTGGTGTAGAAGGTGCTGCCGCGGCCGGCATCCAGCGCCACCACCCGCTCCACCGTGCTGTCGTCGGCGACGATCTGGTTGTCGGTGTAACTGAGGATGGCGGTATCAGCCCGGGTGTTGTCCCAGTACATCATGGTGCCCTCTTGGTTCAGCGCGTAGCTCCGGCCCTGGCTGGGCGCGGACACGTCCACCAGGTCGGCGGCCGGGGCGTAGTAGGGCGTGAGGCACTCGCTGCCGTCGGCGGCGACGATCTGGTTGCTGGCACTGGTGCCCCAGGTGAACAGATCGCCCTTGTCGCTGATGGCCATGGCATAGCTCTCGTTGCGGAAGCCGTCGTTGCCGTTACCGGCCAGATACGCGCCGGCGTAGATATCCACGATATGGACGGCGGCCTGCTCATCGCCGCTGGAGCGGAGGTCGCGCAGGGCCTCTACCGCCACAGGCGAGGGATAGAGAGTCTCATAGACGCTCTGGGCGCTGGACTTGCTGCCGTTGCCGATCTGGCCGGCATTGTTGCGGCCCCAGGTATATACGGTGCCCTCGGCGTCCAGAGCCATGGCAAAGTCCAACCCGGCGGCGATCTTCACGATGGGCACGTCTTCCCTGCTCACGGCGATGTACTTCTGGAGGTTCTGGTAGCGCTTGGTGCTGTGGAGGGCCGCGGCTCTGAGCACTCTGCGGTACTCGGCCACGGAGTAGTAGTCGGCATACTCGAAGGAGTCGTCAGCGGCAAGGCCGATGGCGGGCTTGCTGTAGCCCATGACCTTGGAGAAGGACAGCTTCTGCGGGGTGGACTCCACGCCGCCCACGCTGCCATAGCCCACGCCCAGCTGGCCCCAGGTGTTGCGGCCCCAGGCCCAGACCGTGCCGTCGGCCTTCAGCGCCAGCGTGTAATCCTCGCCCACAGCCACATAGGCATAGGCCTTGGCGGTGGTGGACACAGCCAGTTCATACTTCACATCCCGGATCGCCTGGGCGCCGGTCATGCCGGTGACCTTGGTGTCGCAGTCCGGACACTTGACCTTGCCTGTGTGCAGGTCCGCTTCCTGGGCGAAGAAGATCCGACCGCACTTGACGCACGTCACCTTGACGTCGTGCTGGCCCAGAGTTGCGCCGCAGGAGGTACACAGCGCGGTGCCCGCCTTCAGCGCGTCCTCGCTCACATAGACGCTGGCGCCGCAGTCGTCGCAGTCCACCTGGACTGTGCGGATATAGTAGCCTTCCTGATAGGGCTTGGCCACCCGGATGCGGAACTGCATGGTCCGCTCCTGCCCGCCGGCGTTGGAGACGGTGACCAGAATATAGGTCTCGCCGTACGCCACGGCAGTGACCACGCCGGCCGCGCTCACCTGCGCCACAGCGGGATCCAGGCTCTGATAGGTAATGGTGTAGCCGCCGGCGGTCAGCGTGCTGTCACTCAGATCGCAGGCGTACACGCCGCCCCGCAGGAGGTTAAAGCCGGAAGTGGCGCCGTTCCAGGTATAGGTCAGGGTGTAGTTCTTCGCCAGATCGAACGTGGTGGCAAAGCCGGTGAAGTCAGCCTGGGCGATGCCCAGGGTGGCCGCGGCGTCCACATCGGCCTGGAGGACCAGCGTAGCCTCATAGGTGTCGGCGTCCAGGGCAAACGCGGTCATGGCCTGCTGGGCGGCCAGGCTCCTGGGCTGGGCCAGGTTCTGGCTGCCCAACTGGCTGTAGTTGTTCTGACCGAAGGACCACACCGCGCCGTCGGTGGTCACGGCGGTGGTAAAGTAACCGCCGGTAGCGCTGTCGGCGCTGAGGACGCCGCTGAGGGCGGTGCCGTCGGCCTTCACGGCATAGGCGCCGTTGAGGTTGTTGGCCGCGGCGCTGTCGTTGCCCTGCTGACCGTACTCATTCTTGTTGCCGGTAAAGACCAGATCCTTCTCCTGGCTGAGGGTATAGAGGGTGGACCCGCCGCTCACCGTCATGATGTGGCCGCGGTAGGTGGTGGGATCGGTACGGTCGGTGTTGGTGATAAGGGTCGGCAGGTTGACGCTGGTGCTGATGACCTTGCCGTTTTCATCCAGAGCCTGGAAGGCGCCATTGATCTGGCCCCAGCCGTAGAGGTTGCCGGTGATGTCCTTTTGCCCGATCGCCTGCCCCACGGGGTCGGTGGCCTTGGGCTTATAGTTTGCCACCTGAACATAGTTGCCGTTCAGGGACTGCTCGGTGAGGTAGCTGATGGCAAAGGTGGAGTTCTTGCCGCTGCCGATGGCCATGGAGCGGTAGCCGGTGCCCGCAGTGCCCTGCGCGCCGGCGTTGGTCTCGTTACCGAACTGGCCATAGGTGTTATCGCCCATGCTGAGAATGGTGCCGTTACCCACCAGGATGGAGCCGGTGGCCCCGGTGCCGATGGACACCTGGGAAGCGATACCGCTGGAGACTCGGATGGACACGGGCGTGCGGACGGTCTTACCCGAGGTCAGCATGCTCAGTTGGCTCTTGTTGTTGTCGCCCACGCCGTAGACGTTGTCAGCGGTGTTGTACTTATAGGGGACCCAGTTGCCCGTCTCCACCAGCTTGTCATTGTCGTCCAGCTTCTTCTCCTTGACCTGGCGCTGATAGTACACGCTCTGGATAAAGTAGCCGAAGCCGTGGGCGTCGTCGGCGCCGCCGGCGGCGATGTCGATGATCTCCTGGAGGTAGCGACTGCCGTAGGTGCCCTGCTGGGTGCCGCCGACCACCTGGGTGGCATAGGGTACGCGGGTATAGTCGCTGAAGCCGTCGCCAAGACCCAGCTGGCCCGCATCGTTGCGGCCCCAGGTCCAGACGGTACCGTCGTTCTTCAGCGCGTAAGCGAAGTTGCCCGCGGCCACCACCTTGCGCACGTTGCTCAGGTACTCATAGCGGACCACTCGGTTATCCTGGCTGTCGTCCTTACGGACTTGGGCAATGACCTGCTGCGGTGCGGCGGTGGTGCCGTAGACGGTGCCCTGGCCCAGCTGGCCGTAGTCGTTGGCGCCCCAAGCCCAGACCGTACCGTCGCCCGCCAGGGCCACAGAGAAGTTGGAGCCGGAAGATACGCTGGGATAGCCCACGCTGGTGCCGTAGCCCGCGCGGTAGAAGGCGCGGTTGCGCTGAGGCGTGGAGTTGGGCACGTCGTCGTCATAGGCGTCGTAAATGCCCTGGTAGAGCCCGCCGCTGCCGCCCAGAATACCGTTGACAGTGTAGCCGGTGGCGGCCGCGCCGCCCTTGCCGGGCCGATAGAGTTCGTACTCCTTGGCGCCGTCGAAGACCACGGCAGGCTGATAGATGCCGGCCTCCTCCAGCGGGATATTCAGCTCGTCCAGTTCGGCGTTGGACTTGCCCAGGACGTCCACCTGATCGGTGAAGGAATAGAAGTCACTGGGCATATTCTGGCGGGTGATCTCCAGCTGGTTGGTCGCGCCGCCAAAGCGGCTCACGTCCATGCTGACCTCGTCGGCGGGCCGGACCTCTACCCGGAAGGCGCCCACGATCAGCGGGTCGTTGGCCACGGAGATGATGATGTAGCTCACGCCGGCCTTGAGACCGGTGATGGTGGCAAACTTGTCGTTCTGGACATGCTTGAGGCCCTTGGCCTGGCTTTCGGGCTCGGTCAAGGTCTTGTACTCCACCATGACCGTGTCGTTCCAGGAGGTCTTGAACCGTTCGCCGGTGTGGACGGGGGTCTCCCACTCGGAATCCTCGGCGGCATCCCACACGAACCAGGCCAGCTCCTGGTTGGAGGCGTCCTCTTCGATGGAGTTGAGGACGTTGAAGGCGGAGATCTTGGGGGCGGCGGAGAACTGGAAGCTCTCGCCCTCCCGGATGGAGACCAGGTAGTCCTCCAAGATGAAGTAGCTGGCGCCCACGCGCACGGGCACGTCGGTGGAGGTAGAGGTACCGTCACCAATGCGACCGGAGCCGTTGAGACCGGAGGCCCAAACCGAGCCGTTCTTCTTGACGTAGATGCTGTGGCCCTGGGCGGAGTCCACAGAGCCCTTCACCATGATCACGCCGGTGATGGGATCGCCGATGACGCCGGAGGAACCGGCGGAGGTCCAGCCAGGCTTGCCCCAATAGACCTTGAGGGGCTGACCGGTCTCGTCGTCGTAGACCAGCTTGGGATCGCCGGTCACGGGATCATAGACAATGTTGCCGTCATTGTCCAGCTCCACCTCGTTGGCCTCCCAGTCGATGGCCTGGCCGTTGGAGGTGAGGTTGCCGCCCTGGCCCAGCGCGGGACCGTAGAGCTTGCGGTTCTTGCTGGTGTCGGCGCTGGCCTGCGGAGTCATGAGCTTCATGGGACCAACGCTCCAGGCCTTGGAGTCGGTAAAGGCCACCTGGAGATAGGTAGAGATATCAGAGGTAATGGGGGTGGCCATGTAGAGCGGCTTGGTATCGGCAGTGTAGCCCTCAGGACGCTCGTAGCCGGCCTTCAGACGATCGTTGCTGATCATGTGATTCAAGATCACATTGAAGTCAAACGCAGTGCCCGTGGTGGGATCGATGGCCACCACACCGGCCTTGTTCACGTTGGGCGCGCTGAAGTCAAACAGCGGCGTAGCGGTGCCGGGCAGGAACTCGGGCACGAAGCCCAGGAGCTTGCCCTCGATACTGTAGACCTCCACATAGCCCGCGAAGGACTTGGAGCGGAAATACAGGTCGTCGGCGTTGGCGCCGGCGGTGCCGTCGGGATTGCCCTTGAGCACATCGTCCAGGGTCATATAAGAGCCGTCGCTGTCCTTGTAGAAGCCCACAACGCTGACGCCGTAGGCATAGCCCTCCTCAAACTCCTCGAAAGAGGTGGGCAGGGTGTAGTTCTCCAGCACGTCGCGGATGATCAGCGGCGTGTCGGTGGTGTTGGTCACGGCCACCTGGGTGGTCTCGGTCTGATACCAGACCTCATAGCCCGCCGCCAGGATGCTGCTCAGCGTGCCCAGATCCTCCCTGGCGTTGGGATGGGTGGGATCATAGTAGCCGCTGTTGGGCTTGTTGTAGCCCGGATCGTAATTGGGATTATAGTACCGGCCTGTACCCACGTTCAGATAGGCATAGGTCCGCACCTGGCCGGCGTCCATGCCGGGCTGAGTGACCTTGTGGCCGTTTTCATCCAGGACCGTGTTTTCGCTCTGGGTGTTATAGATGACATAGATGGCGTTGCCATAGGCGTCAGTCTTAGGCAGATACTCCGCCCTGGTCTGCGGCACGCCCATGCGGTTGATCAACTGCTCGCCGGGCTCGATGGTCACATCGTGCTTCCCATTGGCGTAGCGGGTCTCGTAGTGGCCGACGCTATTCAAAGGCGAATCGTCGCCGCCCCAGGTCTTAACCTGGCCGCTTACCGTGATGACGCTGGCATTATACACGCCGCTGGACACCTCCAGGGCGCGACCGCCCAACACCGCGCGCTCGGGCTGCTCGGTGGTACCGTATCCGCCGTAGGTGTGGTGGTATTCATCGTTGACGCCCCAGGAGATGACCTGGCCGTCCTTCTTGAGCAGCCGGGCGTTGGCGGCGATCTTATCCCCGGAGAGGGTCAGGCCGCCGGAGAGCGCCGAGGCGTTCTGAGAAATGTTGGTGGGCAGCGGATAGATCGTGTCGTAGTCATCGGCGCTGCCGGTGAAGACGGTGCCGTGGTAATTGTAGCCCCAGGCAAAGATCCGCCCGTTCTTATCCATGGCCATGGAGTACTGGCGGGTGGTCTTGCCGTTTTGATCCACCGCGCCGGCGGCCACGATATCGATAATGGCGGAGCTGAACAGATCCTGGCCCAGATAGGTGGTGGTGTCTTGGACCGTGCCAGGACCCATGACCTGAACGGCGGTATAGTAGGTGCTGACGCCCAGGTTCTTCTGACCCAGCGCGCCCATGGAGTTGTCGCCCCAGGCCCAGACCGTGCCGTCGCTCTTCAAAGCCAGGTTGTGGTTGCCGCCCACGGCGATCTTGACCACGCCGGTGAGTTGAGAGTAGCCGGTCTTGTCGTTGCCGACCAGAACCTCGGTGGGCGTGTTGGACTGGTTGGTGCCCCGCTGGACGCCCAACTGACCGTAGTTATTGAGACCCCAGGCCCAGACCGAGCCGTCGCTCTTCAGCGCCACAGTGTGGGCATTGCCGACCTCCACCATCGGGAAGGTCACGTCACGGTCTTCCTTGCGGATGGCGGTATCGCCCTCGCGGATCTGCGGCGCGGGCACCACGCCCAACTTGAAGAAGCCCACATTGCCCCGATCATCGGTGGCGATGATGTAGGTGTATCCAGCCTCGGTGTGACCGGCGGTAATGAGGCCGAAGTCGGGGTTATAGATGTTGGTGCCGGGCAGATAGCAGTTGTTGTCCACGGTGGCCACAGCCTCGTTGGTGGAACGGAAGGACAGGCTCTCGGGCTTGGGCGTGTACTGGAAGGGGCCGTAGGCATTGAAGCCCAGATAGGCGATGATGTCCTTCACCGCGATGCGAACGGTCTGGTCGTAGTTGATGGCGGTGGTGACCTCGCCCTTGGCCGAGATCATGGAGTCGTACATCATGGTGGTGATCGCGCCGTAGAGGAAGCTGACCTGGACCTCCACGTCATCGGCGGGCATGACGAAGGTGGCGGTGTCGTTGCTCATCTGATAGACGGGGATCTCAAAGGCGCCGTAGTTGGCGGCGGTGGCGGTGACGCGGATATAGTAGGAGCCGTTGCCCAGATTGGCGTGGATGGTCACCAGATCGCCGGCCTTCACAGCCGCCTTGCCGTCGGTAATATCGTTTTGGGCATTGATGGGCGTACCAGTGAAGGTGGGCACGGAGTCGGAGGTGATAGTGACCTCGTTTGCCACCATAGTGCCGGTCTTGTCGCCGGGCACGGGGTTGTAGTTGTCCACCACGTCCACGCTGATGACCCGGTTGGCGCTGGAGTGGGTCAGAGCAATGGCCTGGTCCTTCGTCATGACGTTATCCTTATCATCGCCCACGAAGACCGCTTCCATGATGAAGTGGGTCTTATCGCTGTCGTCGGTGATGTTCATGGTGAAGGTGCCCTGGGCGGTGAGAACGTCATCGCTGGGATCGGCGGGGGTGTTCTTCACATCCTCCATCACCAGCGAATACCGCAGCGGGATCAGCGCCTCAGACTCAGTCTCATGGTAGTAGAGGCGGGTCAGGGCCTTGCCATCGGGAATGACCACCTTGAAGGGTACGCTCTGGCCGGCCATGACAGAGGCGGAGTATGCCTTGTCACGGTTATTGAGGTTACTGTTGGGCGCGGTGTTCTTGATGGAGTTGCCCATATCCAGGGTGTAGGTGGTGCCGCCGTTGGTCTGGAGAGCGCCGGTGGCCTGATTGGTACCTACGATGACCACCACGGTAACCATGATGGTCACGTCCTCAGCGGGCATGGCGAAGACGTCGATGGCGTCGCCCGAGCCAACGCCTGTGCCGTTGCCCTGGGTAAAGGTCAGCGCGTCGGGCGCCAGACCTGGGATGTTGGAGTTATAGAAGGGTACCACTGTGCCGCCGGCGGTGATCAGGGCCACGGAACCGATGGTGTACTCCGGCGCCATGGTGATGTCGGCGTGGATGTTCTGCCCGGCGGGAGCCTTGACGGTGCCGTCACTGGACCAGGTGACCACGCCCAGATTGCCCGTGGTCAGGTCCGCGCCCAGAATGGCGCTGGTTTGAGTCGCCTGGTTCTCGGGGAGGTTGAACAGGATGGTAGCGGTGTAGTCGGGCAAGGTGGCGTCGTCGTCCACCAGCACGCGGCTGATGTCCAGATAGGAGCCGCCGCCGTCCTTGAGGACCATGACGGGGGTGGTGTGGTCGCCGTAGGTGCCGTCGCCCAGCTGGCCGGCGCCGTTGTTGCCCCAGGCGTAGACAGAGCCGTAGTTATTGTCGTAGGCCAGGATGGAGCCGCCGTAGGGCGAGGTATGGATGTACATAAGGTTATCCACCCGGGCGTGGGAATCAAAGGGATTGGCCTCTCCGGCGTAGACATAGCGGGTACGGCCCTGGGTGGTGCCGGAGAGCTTGCTTGCGCCTCTCTCCACGCCCAGCTGGCCATGGCTGTTGGAGCCGGCGGCCAAAAGGGTGTACGGGACCAGGGCATCACGGTCCACCGTGGTGCCATCTTCAGAAACGCTGACCTCGCCCAGCTTGGTGTAGAGAACGTACCCAGTCTGGCCCATGGTGGTCTGGAGGGCCACAGAGGGCTTGGTCACGCTAGTGTAGCTGACCGAGTCGATGGTGGCGAGGATGCTGGGATCGTTGTCGTCCACGCCGTCGTGATCGGCGTCCACAAAGCTGGGATTGGGTACGCTAGTAACCGTCTCCTCCGCATCCTCGAAGGTGGTGTTAAAGCCGTTGGAGAAGGTGGCGAACATGACTGCTTCCGGATAGGTCTCGCCGATGGTGTAGAAGCCGTCAGCGATCTTATTGTAGCCCACCAAAACAGGCTCGGAGGTCTCGTCGCCCTCCACAGACGGGGCAAAGACCGGCTCATACTGAGCGGGGGTGTAGAAGGGCTCGGCTACCTTGGCAGCCAGCTGGCCCTTGCTGTTGTTGCCCCAAACGGCCACCTGGCCGTCCACGTCGATGGCGGCGACGCTGCCCGCACCGGCGCCCAGAGCGATAAAGCGGCTGGCGGAGGTAATGGGCTTGCCGTGGATATCGGTGGGCTGGACCATCTCATAGGACTTGTAGCCCGTGTCGGCGTCCATGAGATCCACACCCTGAGCCACCGTGCCGATCTCGGCGTAGTTGGGCCCTTGCAGGCTGTAGTTGGCGGTGCCGAACTGGCCGGCAGTGGCGGTGCCCCAGCTGACCACGTCGCCGGTCCAGGTGAGGACATGGCTGGTGGAGACGTCTGCGGCAATGTCCACGGCCCGGGCGTTGCTGGGCAGGACGATGCGCACCGGCGTAGTAGAGGTGGACTTCATGGAGGACTCGCCCATGACCAGCTTGCCGTCGGCGTTGGAGCCCATGCCGTAGACCTGGCCCTTAGAGGTAAGCAGCAGGCTGTAATTCTCGCCCGCGGCGATGTCCACCACCTCGCCGTCCTCGGCGCGGAGATACTTGGACAGATCCACCACGGTGGGCGTGAAGATGTTGGCGGTATCGCCGGTGCCCAGCTGACCGTAGGCGTTGTTGCCCCAAACCACCAGTTCGTGCTTATTAGTCAGGGCCAGGGCAAAGTTGGCGCCCACGGCGATCTTGCTGACCACCATGTTCACCAGGGCCTCGCCGCTGGCGTCCACAGTGCCCACCATGCCCGCGCCAATGATCTGCTGCGGCGAGGTATAGCTGACCCGGTCCAGATGGCCCTTGCCGATACGACCGTCGCCGGCGGCGGAGTCGTCGGTAGAGGTATCGTAGTTGGCGCCGAAGGTCCAGACAGTGCCGTTATCCCGGAGGACCACGGAGAAGTTCTCGCCCGCGCCCACCATGGGATAGGTGTCACTGGCCTCGCTCTCCCAGTCGTAGAGGATAGTGCCGTCGGCGGCCACCTTGTTCTCGGGCAGCGGCTTACCGTAGATCCGCAGGAAGGCGGAGTACTCATAGCCGGTCTCGGGATCGGTGTACTCGGCGATGATATAGCTCACGCCGAAGCCCACCACGTTGATGACAGCGGCCTTGCTGGCAGCGTCCACCTCCACCTTGGCCACCTCTTCGTTGAGAGAGCGCAGGGTGAAGTTCTCATCGGTAAAGTCAAAGCGCTTGACCATGTTGGCGTTGATCAGGTTGAAGTGATCCCAGGTCTTGGTGCCCAGGACGCTGAGGTCCAGCACCACCTGGCCGCCCACAAAGCGGATATAATCGTAGCCGATGGGCGCCACGTCCACCGTCACATCGTTGGCGGCGTCGGCGTCGGCATTGTTGGCCAGGACCTCAGCCCAGCTCAACGGCAGCTCCCGCTCGTTGATGGTCTTGGTGGCAGTCCACTTCAGCTCATTGAGGTAGAGGCCCAGGATACGCTGGTCGATACCCACCTGCAGGCCCTGCGGCTCGGAGACGGTGCCCACAGCGGAGTAAGTAGAGCCCAGCTGGCCGTTGCGGTTGGAGCCCATAGCCCAGACCGTACCGTCCTCCAGCATGATCACCGTGTGGCTGGCGCCGGCGCCGGCGGTCAACGCCCGGACGCCAGTGCCGTCCAGTACCACCGTATCGCCCAAGCGCTGGGTGGCTACCTCGCCGGTCTCCATCTCCGCGCCGGTGGTGGGATCGACGGCGGTCTGCGCCACCTTGCGGTAGGTAATGTTGGTCAGGATCTGGGCATAGTTCACAGCCTGGTTGCGGTTTCCGGTGTCGCCATGGCCCAGCTGGCCGCTGGCGTTGCTGCCCCAGGTATACACCGCGCCGCTGGCGCCCACGGCCACCATATGCTGCTGGCCCACAGCAGCATGGACCGCCGGATCGACCGAGCCATCGGGGGTAGTGAGCTTGACCTGGGTGGGCTTGCTCTGGCGGGCAGTGTTCAGACTGTCGCCGTAGGACACATCGCCAAAGACCCAGAGGGTGCCGTCCTCGCGGATGACCGCGGAGGTGTTCTGGCTGGCGTAGACCTCCACCGCGTCGCTGATAGAGGTGCGCATGGGCACGACCTTAAAGGTCTCGTTGAGGGTAATGTTCTCATTGCCCCGGCTGGGATGATAATCCTGGTTGACCATATCCCGGGCGTTGCCCAGCTGGCCATAGTCGTTGGCGCCCCAGGCGTACACGTTGCCAAACTGATCCTGCGCCAGGATGTGGTTGTAGCCGGCGGCCACCTTGACGATGTTGGTCAGGTAGACCTTGGCCTCGTCCAGAACGCCCTGGTCCTCCCACCACATGACGGCCCAAGTGGCCTGGTCAATGTCAGAGGGCCGCTGGTTCATCCAAGCGTCGGGGGCATAGATAACGGGGTTTTCCGAACCGATCGCCTTCTGAGACAGCTCATAGAAGCGCGGGTCGAGGATGGAGTTGTAAACACCAGTGCCGTTGGTCCGGGTGCCCCGGAGGACCCGTACGGGCCGTTCGATGGCGACTCGCTGCTTCTCATTCTCAGCGCCATAGTATGTGTTGCCCACAGCCAGGTGGCCGGTGCGGTTAATGCCCAGCACGCCGGAGGCGTTGTCGCCCCAGGTGTAGACAAAGCCATTGGCGTCCACCGCCACGGAGAACCGGTCGCCCGCGGCAATGTCCACGATGTTGCTCAAATACTCGCCGTCCACATCTTGCTCACCCTTAAGCACCCGGATGGGCACGCTGCTTTCGGAGTTACTGGTAGCGTCGCCGGCGCCGGGCAGGATGCCGCCCAGGATGCCGGAATTGTTGTTGCCCCAGGCGTACACGTTGCCCCAGCGGTCCAAAGCCATAACGTGGTCGGTGCCGGTGGTGATCTTCACGATGTCCTTGAGGTAGTCGCCATAATTGGCGTCGGCGCCGTAGTAGGCCCGGACCTGCATGGGCGTCTCCATCCGGGTCCGGCCGCTCTTGTTGAGGCCGGTGCCGCCCATGCTGAACTCATTGTTGCCCCAGGTCCAGACGGTCCCGTCGCTCATCAGGGCGATGGTGATGTCGGAGTAGGAGACGATGGCGGGGGTGACGTCCACACTGGAGTCCTCCAGACGCTCCACCACCTCGGGATCGTCCTGATAGCGATATTCAATAGTGATGTGCTTCACCGCGCGACCGTCGTCGAAGGTCTGGGCGGCGGAGCCGGTGGCGTTATTGATGACATAGCGGTCGGACACGGTCAGCATACCGCTCTCCAGGCGCTGGTCCTTGTCGGCGTGAGGCAGGACCACCCAGTCCTCCATGGAGGTAAACTGCTCCATGTTGGAGCTGACCAGGCTCAGGTCCTCCACCCGGTTGGAGTCGGAGGAGTAGGGGCGCAGGAGGTTAAGGTAGAAGTTGTTCATCTCGTAGACCGAGCTCTTCTTCAGGATGAAGACCTGGCCCTCACCCAGCACCACCTTGTCGGGCATGGGATTGGCGGCGTTGAAGAGGGTGCCGTCGCTCACCACGTCGTTCATATCCGGCACGCGGACCATAGCCGAGAAGAGCTGGGCCTGGTCGCCGTTGGCGCTGGCGCGCGTGGGCGCGGCTCTGCGGAGGCTAAAGAGGCTGGCGCTCATCATCCGGGCAGTAGTCTCAAACAGTTCCGCGGCGGCCTCCTCCACCGTATCGGCGGCAAGAGTCTGAGCGGTGTCGTCGGTCTGGTCGTCCGCGACGCTCTCGTCCTCGGCGATAGCCATGGGCTGGTCCAAATAGCCCGCCAGAGCGTCAAAGCCGTAGAAGTTGAAGAACTCCATCAGCTCGTCCTCGGTGGCATTGTCGAGGTAGTTCTCCCGCAGGTTCAGGATCGCGGCGTTGCCGATCTCCACCTTCTTATGGGCGCCCACAGCCTGGGGCAGTAGGACCTGATTCACCCGCTCGGGCTCCTGACCCATGCCCAGAATGCCGGAGACGTTGGAGCCCCAGCCGTAGATGCCGCCGTTGGCGTCCAGACCCATGAGGGTGGCACCGTTGGTGGCGATGGTCTCCTTGTAGGCCACGCCGGCGTTGCCAGTGTGGAAGCCGGCCTTGGCGGAGAGCTCGGTGGCGTAGACCACGTCGTAACGGGTACCATTGCCCTGCTGGCCAATGGCGCCGGCGCCCCAGAGGTACACAAGACCGCTCTGAGTCAGGGCCATGGACACATTGCCGCCCGCCGCGATCTGGATGACGGGATCGCCCGAGCCCAGGGCGGTACGGTCAGGCCGCAGGACGGTGCCGTTGCCACCGTTGGTGCCCAGCTGGCCGTTGCTGTTGGAGCCGTAAGCGTAGACGGTGCCATCATTCTTGAGGAACAGAGCATGGCCGCTGCCCGCCGCCACAGACTTGACGTTGGAGACCACATGGCTGCCGCCCACATAGCCATTGCCACTGGTGGAGACGTAGACCAGTGTGTTGCCCTGATAGTCGGCGTCGGCCACGCTGGAGACCTGACTATAAGCCTGCCAGGTGCCGTTACTGGCCCGGCCCACGGTGTAGAGCACGTTACCGCTGGTGATGTAACCCAGCACGCTGTCGCCGGCCACGGCCTTGCGGGCGCCGGAGGCGTAGGTCAACCGACCGGCCTTGCCGCGGTAGACGTCATCGGGGATGGCCGCGCCGCCAATGGTAATGGCCCCGGTGTAGTTCTGAATATTGGTGGTGGGGGCGTTGCCGGAGGCCCGGCCCAGACGGTTGCCGTCGTTGCGGCCCCAGGTGTAGACGCTGCCATCCGTGGCTACGGCAATGGCCTGCTGACCACCGGCAGCGATGGAGACGATGCCGGTGAGGGTGGCGGTGTTACGGTAAGAGTCATCGGTGACCACCTGGGTGGGCACGGTGAGGTAGCTCACGCCCTTACGGGTGTTGTAAATACCGTCAGCGCCGGTGGTATAATCGCTGCTGGGCGCGTCGATGCCCAGCTGGCCGTAGGCGTTGGAACCCCAGGCCCAGACGGTGCCGTCCGCACGGAGGGCAAGGGCAAAGTCGGTGCCCACCACCACCATGGGCTGGGTAAAGACGAAGTCTTCGTTGGGGGCGTTGATCTGACCGGGCGCCAGCTTTACCTGAACGGTGAGCTCCACGCTCAGACCGGTGTTGGTCTCGGTGATGGTGAGGACGGTGGTGCCCTCAGTGCCGTTATAAACAGAGCCGTTGGCACCCACGAACTCCGCCACCACGGGCCGGATCTCGAAGTAGATCTTGTCGCCGGACTTGCGTTCCACCACGTCCACGATGGGCATGGAGGTGGTCACCCGGAAGTTGGTGTTAGTGTCGGTGAGAGTGCCCAGGCCAAAGACGTTGAGCAGCGCGCCGTTGTCTACCATCAGAGCCAACTCGGTCAGAGTCAGCACCTGGTCGTTATACATGATGACGCCAGTGGTGGCGGCGCTTACGCCGCTCTTGGTGGATACGCTGCCGTCCTGCTCCAGCACCTTGGGCGCATAGCTCACAGCCCGGGCGATGGCGCCGGCGGTGGCGGACTTCTCCACCACGCTGGGCGTAGTCACCGCGCCGATGGCGGTGGCAGTGCCGATCTGGCCGCGGTCGTTGCGGCCGGAGGCCAGTACGGAGCCGTCGTTGCGGATCATGACGGTGTGCTCGCTGCCCACGGCGATCTGGCGCATATCAGTCAGATAGCCGCCGTTGACGTTCTCAGCCAGGCCCGTGTCAGAGCCGTCGAAGGTAAAGTCCACCGAGGGCACCATCACCGGGTAGGCGGTGACGGTGGCGTCCTTGTTATAGCTGTCCACAGCGGCCAGATCGTAGTAGAGCTGGCGACCATAATCATCCTTCACATAGCTGGCGCCATTGGCGTCCACCTTGACCACCGGCCAGCCGTTAGGCGCGAGGGTGGTGGGCATATCGTCGCCCAGGGCCTCGGTGGTCGTGGTGCCACCCAGGATGTCGGTGATGGTGTAATCCTGGTAGTAGAGCTTGTTGCCGTTTTCATCCACAGCCTGGGCATACAGATCGCCAGTGTTGTGGGGATAGTAGTTGATGGCGGCGTAGAGCTTGTTGGCGGCGGAACCGTCAGCCAGCTGGCCGTAGGTGTTGTGGCCCCAGGTGTAGACCTGGTCGTCGGCGGTCATGGCGAAGGAGGCGTAGTTGCCCGCGGCAATGGCGGTGATGTGCCGGATGGGCTCGGCCGCGCCGGCGGTGTTCTGGGTGGTCAGCACCTTGGTGAAGGTATAGCGGTCGGTCTGGTCGCCAGTGCCCAGGGAGCCCAGGTAGTTATAGCCCGCGCCGTAGACGTAGCCCAGATCCAGGTCCGCCAGCTGCTCATCCCGGTCATAGAGACCGATGTCCTGACCCTGGTAGATGTCGTCCACCAGCAGCAGCGTGTAGGTATTGCCCGCGGCGATGTCCACCACGGTGTGGCTGTAGCTGAAGGGATGCATGGCTTCGTCCAGGATCTCTCTGGGCTGGTAGTCGTAGGTGGGATCGGCCACACCCAGGCCGTAGGCATTGCGCGGTTGGCCGATGCCCAGCTGGCCGTGGTCGTTGTCGCCCCAGGTATATACCGCGCCGCCCGCGGTCAGGGCCACGGCGTGACGGTCACCGGCGGCGAGTTTGACCACACCGTCGAGCTTGTAAGGCGTATTGGTGTTCTCGCCCTGGGCGGAGCTGGTGGAGAAGCCCACCACCTGACTGGGCCGATCCACACTGGCGCTGGGCACAGCCGCGCCGGTCTGGCCCTTCTCGTTGCGGCCCCAACCCCAGACCTGGCCATAGGTATCCAAAGCCAGGGTGAAGTAGTCGCCGGCCACTACGCTCTTGAAGGGATGGACCACGCTGCGGTCGTTGGTGTTCAGCGTGACCTTGGTGGGCGTGGCGTTGACGCGGCCCGTGTCTCCGCTGGTACCGTTGCCCAGCTGGCCGTAGTAGTTCTGGCCCCAGGCCCAGATGTCGCCATTCTCGTCTACAGCCACGGCGTGGTAGAGACCGGCGGCGATAGAGATGAACTTGGGCTGGTAGGCGTATTCCTCGGTGGTGGTCTCGTCGATGGTGGCGGGGATGGTGGGATCGTTGTCGTCCACACCGTCGCCGTCGGCGTCCACAAAGGCGGGATTGGGCACGGTAGCGGTGATGACTCGGGTACCGGTGGCGTTGATCACCACCTGGCCCGCGATGTTGGCGGGATGATCGGCGTCCACCGTCCGGCCCAGAACGCCGTTGTCAGTAGTGCCCCAGGTGTAGAGCTCACCGGAGGCGGTCAGGGCCATGGAGAAGTCGTTGCCCGCGGCCACCATGGGCGCGATGGTATTGGTCTCGTTCGCGCCGCCGGAGGCACGGTTGACCACCACGGACACAACACCCAGCTCCAGATAGTGGCCGTTGGCGTCCATGTGCTCGGTATCCCGGATGACCAGCGTCACCTTGCCGGTGTCGTTCTCGCCCGCGGTGAGACTGCCGTCGGCGTTCAACGTCAGGATATTGCTCGCGCCGCCCTGGACCTCGATCTGGTAGCGCGCGGCGTCAAAGTCCACCACCTTGCGGCTCTGGTAGGTATTGAGGTCGAAGTAGTAGGGACTGTTGAGGACCAGCTTAGTCAGGCGGATGGTCTGGCCGCTGAAGAGGATGATCTCGGGGATGTCGGCGTCCACACTGCCGAACTCGGGCACAGCCTTGGACACATAGGAAATGGTGACATTGTCGGGATCGGAATCGTCGATGACCTTGTCCAGATACTCATAGGACTCAGGCAGCATACCGTAGCGGTCGCCGGTGATGCGGTGGAGCGTGGTCTTATCCCGTCCGTTCAGCGTCCCGGCGGTGTTGTTGGCGGTAAAGCCATCCTTGTCGCCCAGGGCGCCATTGCTGTCGTCGCCGAAGGAGTAGAGAGCGCCGTCCTCGGTGGCCAGGACCACATGGCTGTCGGCCACACCGGCGATGAAGATGTCGCTGAGGAGGTCATCGGAATTGTCCTCCACGGTGGTGGTGATATAGGCCTCGCCGCTGTGGAGCAGGTCGTCGGCGCTGAGGTCGCTACCGGCCACATCCACCCAGTGATAGACCTGGCCCTGGTTGGCCTCGTTACGGAGATCGATGCCGCTGGGCGTCAACGTCAGACCCAGCTCAGCGGGCGCGTCAGCCAGCGCCACACCGGAGGTGATCAAGGCGGCGGTGTTGTGGCGGGCGTCCATGCGGTAGATCCGGTCCTCGCCGGTCACGGTGGTGTGGGTATAGCCGGCGTCGCTGTCGCCGGTCAGATAGTCCACGTCACGGCTCAGCTCCAGACGGGTGGCAGCGGTCTTGACGCCGTTGGCGGCGCCCCAGACCCAGACATGGCCAGTGTCGTCCAGAGCCATGGAGAAGCTGGCCCCGGCGATGATGGAGACGATATTCTGAAGGACCGCACCGTCGGTGGTACGCACCTGGACGGGATCGTCATAACGGCCAGCGGTGGTCAGACCGTGCTGGCTACCGGTCACGTCCGCGCCGATGCCCAGCTGGCCATAGGCGTTGGAGCCAAAGGCCCATACGGTGCCGTCGCTCTTGAGCAGCAGGGTGTGGTCGGCGCCCGCGGCCACATCCACCACGCCGGAGGTCTTTAGCTTGCGGGCGGTGAGGAAGTTACCGTAGCCCATCTTATCCCGGCCGGCCCGGCCCGTGCCAGAGGCCTGGCCCCAGACATAGACGGTGCCGTCCTGCATCAGCGCCAAGGCGTGGCGCTCGCCAGCGGCCAGCTTCACAGCGCGGTTGGTGTAGAGGTAGTCATAATAGCCGCCGGAGGTGGCAAAGCGGAAGTCGGCGGGATCATAGGCAAAGTCGCCCACATTGGCGGTGTCGGAAGAGTTCTCATACCGGCCGTAGACGTTGCCCGCGGCGTTCAGACCATAGACGCCGTAAGCGTCGGTGGCGGGGCTGGTAGCGATACCGTCGTGCGGACCGCCGTTGGCGTAGAGGTCATAGGCGCCGTCAAACTTGATCTGCTGACCCAGACGGACGTCGTGGTTACCATTGAGCGTATCGGGATAGGTGTACTGGATCGCGTCCAGCTTCACCGCCACAACGCTGTCGGTGGCGATGGCGCGGGTGATGGCCGTGCCGTTGCCCAGCTGGCCGCTGGTGTTGAGGCCCCAGCCGTAGACCATGCCGTCGGACTTGAGGAACAGCACGTAGTTGGCGCCGCCCACCATCTGAGTCACCGCGGTCAGATAGCCGCTGGCATCGGCGGAATCCCGGACCCGGGTGGGCACCAAAACGGGATTGTCATTGGCCACGTTGCCGGAGCTCAGGTCGTTATAGCTCTGGTTGCGGCCCCAACTCCACACGCTGCCGTCGGCCTTGAGGGCAAAGGCGTACTGCTCGCCCAGGACAATGGTGGGTGTGGCGGTCTGGTGGACGTAGCCGTCCTGGCCCCGGGTGCCCTGCGTACCGATGGCGTAGCCGGCGTCATAGACGATGTCGTCGGAGAAGAAGGCGACTCGGATCTGGGCGGTGTAGCCGGTCAGGGTATCGGTGACGGAGATATTGGTGGCCATGCCGGGCTCCACATTGGCCCAGTTGATCACGGCAAGGCCGGGCACGGTGCTGGAGAAGGTCAGCAACCGCTCGTTGAGGCTCTTGAAGCGCAGACGGCGCTTGGTCTCGTCGTTTTCATTGTCGGTGGAATAGAGGTTGGGATACCACACGGCCTCGGCCATGAGGTTAAAGGTATCCATCCGGCGGATATCGATGGCGTCCACGTCGATGCGGAAGGTCTCGCCCAACTGCTCGCGGAGGATGATATCCGTAGGCGTATGGAGGCTGCGCGCCACGGCGGGAATGTTGTTGTTGGCCGGATCGGTAGCGTCCTGAGTACCCACATCCACCTTCTGCAGGGCCAGGGTCTCGGTACGGATCTGGGCATAGCTTACCTGACCGACACGGATGTCGTCGGTCTTATCGGTATCCCGCAGATCGTCCAGAGTCAGCCGGTCGGTGACGTCGGCACTGCCGATACCCAGCTGGCCGCGGGTGTTCACGCCCCAGCTCCACAGGGTGCCGTCGCTCTTGAGAATGGTGGCGACGCCGTTGCCCATGGCCAGGCCGAAGGTCTGGCGGACCTTGCCGGCGGTGGTGTCGCTGAAGTCAAGGCCGGTGTCGGCGTAGGAGACACGGCTGGTGGGAATGGAGTCCACATCCTCGGCGTAGAGGGTGTTGATGGTAGTCTGGACCTCCGTGCCGGGCTTGCCCCACTGATGGACATGGCCATCCTGGGTCAGGACCGCGCTGGCGGTGCCGCCGGTGGCCAGAGCCGTGATCCGGTCGCCCTCCGCCAGCACGGCGGCGTTGTCGCCGTTCGGCGTGGTCAGGCCGTTGATCACCACAGGCCGCTGGACATCGGTGGTCTTGTCCGGGCTCAACTGACGGCTGGAGCCCTTGCCAATACCGTAGACGGTGCCATTGGCGTTGGTGGTGATACGCTTGAGGCCGTTATCGGTATCGGTAGCCAGATCGGTGGGCTGCCAGGCATCGGCGGCAGCGTCCACCTGGGAGACCGTGTTGACGCCCATCAGAAGCATATGGTCGTCGGTATCGTTTTTGCCGGCGCTGAGGAGCAACACGTCCCGGAGGTAGTTGCCAGCCATGTTGACCTCGCTGCCCTCCCGTACGGGCATGGGCACGCGCTGGCCGCCCTCACCGTGGGTGGAGGAAACATAGGTCTCGCCGATGTCCCGAGAGCCGTTCATCAGGCCCACGGTGTAGACGTAGCCGCCCATGGTGCGGATCACGCTGTAGCCGTCCCCGGCAAAGACGCTCTCCACGTTGACCATAGTGCCCTCGTCGTAGACCTTGTTGTTGATCTCGGCGTTGTTGATCATACCGCCCCGCTCCAGCGGCACGGGGGTGTTGAACCAGCTGCTGTCGTAGTTGCGATACCAGCCGGAATTGACGCTGTAGCCCCAGCTGACGGTGTAGTTGTAGACGTAGCGGGTGTTGATCTGCTGGCTGGTGCGCAGGCCCCAGCCGTAGGCGGTGCCGTCGGTCATGACCACCAGGTTGTGATGGCTGCCGGCGGAGAACTGCGCGATGGTCTTGCCCGCGGGCAGGCTCACCCGCTCGGGATAGGCCCGGTTGCGGCGGTCCACAATATCGCCCACATGGGTGTTGCTGCCCGAACCGAAGGTCACGTTGTAGCTCTTGTTCAGACCCAGCTGGCAGGCGTCGTTACGGCCCCAGGCCCAGAGGACGCCGTCGGCGTCCAGAGCCAGGGCGTGCCCGGAACCTGCTGCGATGTCCACGATGCCCCGGAGATAGTCATTGCCGTTGTAGTTGCGGACCTGGATGGGCGAATACTCATAAGCGCCCTCGCCGCTGGTACCGTCGCCCAGCTGGCCGTAGGTGTTGTCGCCCCAGGTCCACACGGTGCCGTCGGCCTTCAGGGCCATGGCAAAGTGGTCGCCGTAGACGATCTTGGGGATGGCCAGCTTCTGGCTGGGATCCTCGGTACGGTCGGTCCGCGGCTTGACAGTAACGGTGAGCATGCGGGTCACCTGGGTGGTATTCTCCCGGATGGTCACCGTGACGGTGCCGAAGGCGGAGGGCATGGTGCGGAACTCATAGTAGCCGTCGTTGCTGCCCGGGGCGGTCTCGGGGTGCAGATAGACCGTCAGGATGGACTCGTCAGAGGACAGCACGGTGAACTGGCTGGTGGAGATGCCGCCGGTGGTGCTGGAGTGGACGCCACGGTGGATGCCCAGGACGCCGGGCAGGTTTTCCGTGGTGGAGAACGGGAACATCAGGTCCTCATAGCCGTCCACGCCATTGGTGCGGTGGAGGTTGGTGCCCACCTCGGCATAGCGTTGCAGGTTCTTGGCAATCACGGTGGTCGTGGTGTCGTCGCTTGTGTCATCGGGAGTACCGTTGTCGTTCACGACGGTATCCTCATAGTTGACCTCGATGCGGAAGGCGTCGCCCTCGGTGAGCTCGATCCGTCCGGCGTTGAAACCGCTGACCGTGGCAGTACCCTTGGTGGTGGTGGCGTCATAGACCGTGCCCATACTACCCGCGGGCAAGAGCCTCTGCTCCAGCGCGCCGTCGAAGGTACGGTAGTCCACAGCGTCGGAGTGGACGTAGTCGGTGATATAGCCCACCCGGTCGATGTGGATGGTGTCCTCGTCCCGGGTGCCCACCAGCACGGGCACGTTGGGCGAGCCGGTGGTCCGGTTGTCGGCCAGGACGTTGGAGGAGGACTTGTAATAGGTGTTGCCACCCTGGCTGTAGAGGTAGGTGCCGGTGTAGGGGAAGTCGCGGTAGGACACGCTGTTGCCGGCGTAGGAGCCGTAGATGGTGCCCATGGCGTACATGGACCCGCCGTTTTGGACGTTCTGGTTGAACCGCTTCACGGTGGCGACCACCTTGCCGTTCTCCTCGCGCACGTCGCTGAGGCCGTCGAAGCTCTCATAGGGCTGGAGGCCGATGGCGGCGTCATAGTCGGCAATGATCACGTTCTCCACCGTCTCGGTAACGGGGGTATTGTTCTTATAAATGGTGGTCTGGCTGTGGCCCAGGGCGATGGACTGGGCGCCCACAAAGGCGTGCTCGTCAGAGCCGGTGGTGGCGTACACCCCGGCCACGCCGGTCTCGGTGCTCTCGCCGGCCACGGCCCGGGTGGGCACGGTGACCGTCTTGTCCGCCACGATGGCGGAGCCGTCGGCGGCGGAGGTGGGCAGACCCAGCTGGCCGTAGTCGTTGGAACCCCAGACGTAGACATGGCCCTCGGCGTCGATGGCGGCGGAGGAGTCACCGCCGGCGAAGATCCGGGTGAAGGTCAGGTTGACCACCGTGGCGTTCTCCGGCAGGGTCTCGCCGCCGGCCAGAATATAGATGGTATCGTCCCCGGGCAGGGTGTAGCGGGTCTGATAGCCCGTCAGCAGGACCTTGACCGGCTCCTTGGCGTGGTCATAGGTATTGCCGGTGCCCAGCTGGCCGTGGTCGTTGGCGCCCCAGGCCCAGAGCTGGCCGAAGGAGTCCAGCGCCAGCACGTGGCGGTCGCCTACAGCGATGTCCACGATGTCGGTGAGGTAGTTGGTGGAGGTGGCCTGCTGCCCGGCCTTGACCTGGACGGCGTAGCCCCGGGCGTTGTGGCTGCCGTCGCCCAGCGCGCCGGCGGCGGAGGCGCCGTAGTTGTAGGTGTAGGGCGCGCCCAGATAGGTACCGCCGGCATTGGTGGTGGTACCGAAGTGGGTGTCGGTGTTGAGGCCCCAGGTGAACACAGTGCCCGAGGAGGTCAGGGCCACGGAGAACTCGTTGCCCGCGGCGATCTTGGTGATCTTGGCGCCGTAGTTGGCGGCGGTCATGTAGCGATTGGCCTTGGCGGAGAGATCAGAGGTGGTGTAGTCGGGCACCGGCTTGTCCTCCGGCGTGGGAGCGACGCCGTCGGCAAAGTCCTTCAGGGTGTTGTCGCCCAGGAAGTCGGTGCCGTGGAGGCCCAGAACGGTGACGGGCACCAGCTTGGTGATGTAGTTGGAGGCATTGGAGTAGCTGGTGGCGTCCACGGAGCCGGAAACGCCCTGATAGTAATAGTAGATGTCATAGTTGCTGCTGTGGCCGGGATGGTTGCCGCCATTGCAGTGCTGGCTGCCATAGGCCTGGGTGGGGATCTGGTGCTGCTCACCCATGGAACCGTCGCCGCCGCGCATAGCGGGACCGAAGGAGCGCTCTGTGTTGATGGCGGAGCCGTGCCACGGGCCGGAGCCCTGGGGCTCCCGAGTGAAGTCGGCGTTCACATAGTCCAGGGACTGATAGGTGCCCGTGTTGCCCCAGTAGACCACAGTGCCGTCAGAACGCAGGGCCATGGCGAAGTCCCGGCCGGCGGCGATCTGCACCGCGTCGGTCAGGTAGCTGGAAACGCTGGCAATGGAGTGGTTGCCGCTGCGCTCGGAGCCGTTGTAGGTCACCGTAGCGCCGGCGCCGGCCACCCGGACGGGCGAGTAGGCGTTGGTATCCCGGATGGCGGCCCAGTACTCGGGATAGCACACATGATGGTGGGTCCAATAGGAATCCCAGCAGTGGCAGCAGCGGTCGTAGAGGTATTCGTAGGTGTAGTTCCAGTTGCCGTTACCCAGCTCAGCGGCGTTGTTGTAGCCCCAGGAGTAGACGCTGCCGTCGGCGGCCAGAGCGTAGGAAGTGTACTCGCCCGCGGCGATCTGGATGATGTTGCTCAAGGCAGCGCCGCCGCTGGAGCCGTTGCCGTTTTGGTTGCCGTGGCCACCCTGCACGCCCGCCAGGACCTTCTGAGGCGTGGTGTAGGTGCCAAAGGCGCTGCGGCCCTGGGCGTCGGTGATGGTGGTCCAATAGGCGCCGCGGGCGTTGTCGTGGCAACAGTGGCAGCAGTCACCGTGGATAACGTAATGGTTGCGGTCTACGCTGGTGGCAATGCCCAGCTGGCCCATCATGTTGGAGCCCCAGGCCCAGACGGTGCCGTCGCTCTTCAGCGCCAGGGTGTGGTTGGCGCCGGAGACCACCATGGGCGTGGCGATACCGGTGGCGGGATAGACCTCCACCTGCATAACGCTCTCAGCCACGCACTGGTGCTTGTAGCCGCCGTGGGCGATGACGTAGTCGGTCTCGGTCATGCCGCCCAAATTGGCGGTATCCAGCACGCTGCCGTCGGCCAACGTCAGCTTGCCGGTGTAGTCCCGAATGGCCTCGTAGGCCTTAAAGACCACGCTGGTCGCGCCATATTCGTTCCTACCCGCGGAGCGGATGACCCAGTCGCCATTGGCGTCCTGGTTGAGAACGGCAATGGTGGGATCGGTGATATCCACGGTGATGAAGTTCTGACTGGTCAGGGTGCGGATGGCGTCCACGCCGGTGATGGTGCGATGGGTGGTGGCGTTGGTGCCGGTGTAGGCAATGTAGTGCTGGGCACGCAGCCGGAGCTGCTGGGTCTCGTTCATGCGGTAGCGCCAGGCGCTGGCGGGAGTACCCACCGCGTCCTTCACCGCGCTCTTGTCGGCGGCGCTCAGATTGGCCTCGGTCACCAACTGGCGGGTCGGGTTACTGCCCGCGGTGCCGCCAATACCCACCTTGACGCCGTTGATCATCTGACTGGCGGTGGTGTCCCAGTCGCTGGTGATGTCGATGGCGGTCTCGTCCCCGGCGGACTGGACCTGGGCCTGGGTGAGATAGACCGAGCCATCGTAGCGATAGCCGCTGATCACAGGCGTGGAGTTCTCCACTCGGGCCAGATTCATGGTGCCCAACTGGAGGTAACGGTTGGAGCCCCAGCCCCAGACATAGCCGTCATAGCGGATGACGGAGGCGTGGTTGTAGCCCAGGGAGATATACTTGGCCTCAGTGAGGTTGCCGGTCTTTTCGGTGACCTTATAGCCCTGGGTATAGGCCGAGGTGTCGATCAGATCACCGTTTGCCACGTGCTCGGCGGTCTCACCGTCCTGAACGAACTGCGGGAATTCCACATTATGGGCGTTGGCGTTGGAGTAGACGCCATTCACCACATTGGAACGGCCGTCGCCCAGCTGGCCCAGATCGCCCATGCCCCAAGCGTAGACCTCCGCGTTGCGGCGGTACTTCTTGACGGTGTTGGGATCGCTGGGATCGGCATTGGGATCAATGGGCACCATGTTTTCCGGCTTCTTGTCGATACGGTTAATGGCCATGGAGGTGTTGACGCCGGCCTCCACAGCCTTGACGCCGTAGAGATGGCTCTGGCCATCGAACATGGTCTTCGTGCCATCGATGTGGGTCTGAGGCGCCATATACTGGATCTTGGGCGCAAAGTACTGGCCGGTGGTGGTGTACTCATAGCCGGTGACCTCGCCATTGTTGACCACGGCGGGGCCCTTCGTCAGCTGATAGTTGGAGTTGGAGCCCCAGCCAAAGACCTTCTGCTGGGCTGCCTCGATCTCGTCTTCGGTCTTGCCGTCAGTATCGAAGGTGACCTTGGTCTGGATGGCCAGCATATGGTTGTCGCCCACGGCGATGGAGGAAACGTCGGTGATGTAGTTGTCCACGCCGGCGCTGTCGCCCTTAAGGACCTGCGTGGGCGCGCCCAGAGGCTTCTCGTTACGACCGATGCCCAACTGGCCCATATCGTTGCGGCCCCAGGTCCAGACGGTACCGTCGCCCTTCAGCGCGGCGGAGGTGTCGCCGCCAGCGCCGATCATGACGATGTTGGAGAGATGACCCTCACCGCGGTCGCCCAGGACCTTCATGGGCGTCACGTTGATCTCGGTCCACTTTTCAGGCAGGGTCTCACGGCCCAGCTGGCCGCCCAGGTTCTGGCCCTTGGCGTCGGTGCCATACTTGTTGTTGCCCCAGGCCCAGACCTCGCCGGTATTGCTCAGGGCCAGGGTGTGGCCACGGCCCGCGGCCACGGCCATAATGACCACGTTCTGGAGCACGCCGTTCTTGTCGGGCTCTTGAATGACCACGCGGTGGGCCAGAGAGGAGTAGGTAGAGCTGGTGCCGGCCACATTTTGGGTGGTGGCGGTGGTGGCGTAACCCAGCTGGCCATACTGGTTGCGGCCCCAGGTCCAGACAAAGCCCTCCTTGTCCAAAGCCACCATATGGTCGTAGCCCGCGGCAATAGTCATGATGTTGTTCAGATACTTGGTCTCGCCGGTGTCGGGATCCACCGCCTTGACCTTCTGCGGGTTGGCCACGCTGGTGGGCGAATAGGCGGTGTCATAGGGATAGCTGGGATCGCTCATGCCTACATTCACAACGGTGTCCAGATTGGCGTTGAACACGTCGGCGGTGCCGCCCACGTTGCCCTGGCCCAGCACGCCCCAGACGTTCTCGCCCCAGACCCACACGTTACCTTCAGTGGTATTCATGGCGGTGTAGTTCTGGCCGGCTACGGTCTTGGGCACGATCTCGGTGCTGGAGGGCTGGAGGTCGATATCCAGGGAGAAGACGTACTGGCCGGTGACCACCATATCGGGCTGGACGGTGGCGGTCACCTTGGTGTCGCCCTGGAGGGCGCCGGTACTGTTATGATAGCCCCTCTGAGTATTCTGGTGAGCCGCGGCGGTGCCGTAGTCGTTGTAGACCTGCCAGTTGTCCGCCAGATAGCCCACGGTGTTGGCGTCGTGAGCGGTGGCCACGCCGGGGCCGTTATTATAGTCGGCGCCCAGGGTCAGAGTGGTACGGCCGGTGCGGTAGTCAAAGGGATCGGCCATATATTCGCGGTTGTAGACCTCCACCATACCGCCCGCGGCCAGGTTCATGATACTGGATGTCACATCGGCGATATCCGGGTTGGAGGTGACAGCGGCCCAGCGCTCACCCACGGGGGAATAGGGCGTGGGAGCAGAGCCGGTTCCATTCAGCCATTCCATGGAGTTCAGATCGTGCTCCATGGGATAGAGCGAGAAGCCGGAGTTATAGTGGAGGTGGGTATTCTGCTTGTAGATGATCAGGTGCTCGTCGGCGCCCAGGGTGATGAAGGGCGGCACCACGTTGGTGATGTTCTTGCTGCCGGTGGATGCCTTGTAATAGCCCTCGGCGTCATAGTCGCTGCCGGCGCCGGCCTTCCACTGATGACCCTGATAGTCGCTCTTCCAGACCCGGACCGCGGCGCTGGTGTCGGCCACATCGTTGGTGATGTAGGTGATAGCCTCCATGTAGTCCACCATCAGCTCCATGGACTCACGGGCGCCGATCTGGGTGGGCACAGTCAGGTAGGTGCCGATCAGGTCGGACAGCTGGCCCAGAATGAGGTTGGCGTTGTCGCCGGTCACGCCCATGGCGTTGTTGCCCCAGCCCCAGACGTAGCCGAACATACCGTCCAGCACCTGGTCGCTGTCGCCATTGACGTTGGAGTAGCCCGAGCCGGTCTTATAGTAGAGGGCGCTGGCCAGCATGCTGTACGCGCCGGAGGCGATGTGGTATACACCCTCCAGGTACAGATAGTCGTCGTTGTGCTCTTCGTAGCCGCCCTTGCGGGTCCGCACGGGCAGATAGCTGTTGGCGGTGGAGCCGCTGCCCAGCTGGCCCCGGTCATTGAGGCCGAAGGCATAGGAGTGGCTCAACTCACTGAGGGCTTCGTTGGCGTCGTCGGCCGCCCGGGCCAGACGGACCGCCCGCATGCCGGAGTAGCCCACACCGGCGGAGATCTGAACGATCATCTCGCCCGCGTCGGTGTCCAGGTTCTCCCGCTGAGTCTCGTCCGCGGCGTGGCTGACGCCGTCCTGATCCACATAGGCCGCGCCCTTTTCCACATAGTTGCCGTTGATGTCCAGCAGCGGCGTGCCGTTGGCGTTTTGCATCAAGGTAACGATGGTAGCGGCGTGGTAGACGCCAGTCTCCTTACCATGGAAGACCAGCTTGGGCAGGACCTGGATGTTATCGGCGGCGGTGGCGCTGACAGCCATACCCATCTCGCCGTACTTGTTCTCACCCATGGCGTAGAGGTTATTGCCCTGGGTCAGGAGCAGGCTGTGGTGCTCGCCGATGGCGGTCTGGGTCACCTGATAGAAGAACTCGTTGGTGCGATAGAAGCTCTGGACCAGATCGTCGGCAATATAGTTCTGCGGATAGTTGCGGCTGCTGACCACGCGGATGGTCGTGCTCTTGGCGAAGTCGGTGTTCTCGGTAGCGCGGTCGGCGCGCACGCCGGTGGGAGCGGAGATGTAGGAGCGGATGCCGGTCTTGGTATCGGTATCGCCCTGATACCCCACGCCGGTCTGACCGGAGGTGTTGAGGCCCCAAGCGTAGACCTGGCCATTGGCCCGCACCGCCATGGCGGTGGAGACGCCGGCGGAGATGGAAATTACATGGCCCAGGTAGTTATAGACGGTCATGTCGCTGGCGTTGAAGCTGCTGTTGTAGTCCATGGGACCGGCAGCCATGCCGGCGGTGACCCGCTGGGCCACAGAGGAGTAGAGGGTGGCGTTGTCGGCCACATAGAGGTCACGGCCCAGCTGGTTCTGGGCGTTATCGCCCCAGGCCCAGACATAGCCCTTGTCATCCAGAGCCAGGGAGAACTTATCGCCGGCGGCCACAGCCACAATGAAGGGCGTTGTGCCGTTGGGATAGCTCATCTGGACCCGGACGGGGGCATTTTGGTTCTCGGTGATGTTGGCGTAGTACCACTTGCTCTCGGCCAAGGGCCGGCCAGCGGCGTCGGTCTTCACCAGCCGCGCGCCCATGCCCAGCTGGCCACGGTCGTTGAGGCCCCAGGCCCAGACAGCGCCGTAACGGTCCACCGCCAGGGTGTGGTTGCCACCTGCGGAGAGATAGACGATGTCATGGAGGTAACCGTAGGTATCATTGCCCACATGGGCGGCAGTATCTCCCATGGCGGGAATGCTCAGATCCAGCGTCAGCTGCTCGCCGCAGGTCCAGCAGGCCATGGTGCCGGCGGCGGGGAAGGAATCCACATGGTAGACCCGGCCGCAGTTGGCACACACCACACCCTTGCTCTGAGCGCCGGAGACCACCTGGACAGGATAGGCCTTGCGCTCCCACACAGCGGCGTTGTCGCCCAGCTGGCCGGAGGTGCCCTGGCCCCAGGTCCACACCGTACCGTCGGGACGGAGGACGGCGGCGTGGTAGTTGCCCATGGCCACCTGGCTGACGGTGAGGCTGTTGTTGGTGGAGCGGTTGGTGTCCTTGACGTAGACCATGAACTGGTAGACATAGCGGTAGGTCACGCCGGAGGTGGGATCGGTGTAATCGTAGGTGACGTTGACAGCGGTCTCGCCGAACTTGTCGGGATGGACCGCCTGGAAGGAGAGCTGGCCCTTATCCCAGACGTACTTGAGGATGCTGGAATCGGTGATATCCACGCGGACGGTGGTAGCGCTGGGCGTACTGGCAGACTGGGCCACGGTGTTGTAGTTCAGGCTGTTCATCACGGTGACGCCCGGCTGGAAGAGGTTGAAGCCGTTGTACTCCTTCACCTTCAACGTGGAGAGGTTGAGGGTGTAGGGGTGCTGCTGATCCACCACGATACGGCTGGCGTTGGTGTTAGCCATCTGAGCGTCCTTGGTGGTGGTGTCGGTGCCGCTATACTGGACCACCATGCTCTCCTCGCGGATACCCACACGAAGCGGCAGGGTGCTGTCGATGGCCCGGCCATCGCCCAGGGTGCCCAGGGTGCCGGAGCCGAAGTTGTAGACAAAGCCGTCCTCGCCCAGCACGGTGGTGTGGTTCCAGCCGGTGGCGGCCTGGAAGGTGGTGTGGGCAAAGTTGTCGTAGTAGGTGCCGTAGCCGGGGGTATTATAGTCGGCCAGAGTGGGCAGCTCGGCCTTGGCCACATTGCCCACATTGGTGGACACGCCCAACTGGCCCGCGGCGTTGTTGCCCCAGACGTAGAGCTGGTTGTTCCAGGTGGTTTCGGTGCCCCGGTTGAAGGGCGCGGTGGTCACGCCGTCGGAGACCCGGGCGGTGACGCCCACGGTGTAGTCCGGGCTCTTGTCGTAGTAGACGTGGATCTTTCCGCAGTCGTTATCGTTGTCAATGAGCTCGCTGGGATAGGGATGCATGGCGGTGCCGTCGGGCACGCACTCATACTGGCTCTTCACCGCGTTGGTGGGAGTCAGATCGCCCATGTAGTAGACGATGTCCCGGCTGGCGCCGGAGGTGGCGTCGGTATAGTGATAGGTATAGGTGTTGGCGGTCTGGGCGGTGGCGTTGTAGCCGTTGGCGGAGATGGCCACGATGTGCTGCACGGCCTGACCGTTGGCGTCGCGGATGATCTGGGGGGTCAGGTAACGGGCGGTGTTGCCGGAGATGTAAGCGCTCTGGTCGCCGGCACCCAGGCCCTTCTGGCCGAACTTGTCAGCGCCCCAGGAGAGGATGGTGCCCTCGCGGGACAGAGCCAGGGTGAAGTCCGCGCCGGCCTCCACGCTGAGGATGTTGGTGATACCCTGGGCGCCGTTGGTGTAAGTATCGGTGGGATCGGCGTTGGCCACCTGCTCGGCGGTGGAGCGGGTCTCCATATCGCCGGTGCCCAGCTGGCCGGCGGCGTTGTTGCCCCATGCCAGCACAGCGCCGTCAGAGCGTACGGCCACAGCGTGGCTACCGCCGGCGGCCACGTGGGACATACTGGTCATATAACCGCCGCCCTTGATGCCCAGCACCCGGACGGGGAAGATACGGTTCTGGTTGATGTTGATGCCCAACTGGCCACGGTTATTGAGGCCCCAGGCCAGCACGGACCCACCGGTGGCCAAAGCCACGGCAAACTCATCGCCCGCGGCCACGCGGACCACGCCGCTGAGCTCGCCGGCCTCGCCATAGAGGGCAGACATCAGCGTAGGCGTGGACACGGCCTTGGTGCCCTTGTTAATGCCCAGCTGGCCGGAGGTATTCAGGCCCCAGGCGTAGACACGGCCGGTGGGAGCGATCTCATTGCCCTGGGCGTCATACTTAGCGCCCACCACCGCCAGAGCGTAGGCCGCGCCGGCAGCAATGTAGGTGACCGTTTCGTCAGCAGGGATCTGGACCCGCACGGGGGCGTTGCGGGTGTAGCCCACGCCGTTATTCTGGGTGTCGGCGGTGTCCAGCGCCTCGCCGGTGCCCAGCTGGCCATAGTCATTCTTACCCCAGGCCCAGACGGTGCCGTCAGAGCGGAGGGCAATGGTAAAGTCGGTGCCGGAGGCCACCATGGGAACGGCCTTGGCGCCGTCGTCCAGTACGGAGACCTGGACAGCGCCGGCGTAGACGTCCTGGTTGTCCACGGTGATGTTGAAAGTGACCGTGGCGCGGCCAAAGACCTCGTTGTCAGCAGGCTCGATGTGCCAGATGCCCTCGGCGTTCCGCCAGACCTTGACGATATCCGGGTTGGACGACTGCATCATCACATGGTTGCCAAAGACATTCTTGACCTCGATATCGCTATAGAGGTTGAAGCCCTTATAGTTGACCTGGAGCATAGCGCCCAGCTCCCAGGGCACCCAGTAGCTGTCGCCGTGGTTCAAGACCACCTCTTCCGGCGGCTTGCGGGAGGTGTCGGCGTTATAGGTGATAACGGTCTTGCCGTCGGCCTTGTGGAGCTCAGAACGCTGGATCTCCAGCGACTTATAGGGCGCGGGGCCGGCCAGGGTCGGGAAGAGCGAGCGCACGGCCTGGAAGTCACCGATCTGGCTGCGGTTGCCCTCGCCCCAGATGTACTCATAGCCTTCCCAGTTGATGGCGCCGGAGTGGTTGTAGCCTGCGCTCATGCCCTGGCTCTTGGCGTAGAAGCCGGTTCGGACGGTGGAGTTCAAGAGCACGCTGGCGTCGGTCTCAGAGCGGGACTTATAGTAGATCAGCTCGCCCACCATGTCCCGCATGGGCATATTGTTCTTGCCGTCCTTGACCCGCACAAGGGCCCTGGACTTAGTAACATAGTCGGTGGTGTTATTGTCCTCGGTGACGCCCAGCTGACCGATGGCGTTGTCGCCCCAGGAGTAGATGTCGCCCTCCTCGGTGTCCAACAGGGAGTACGTGCCGCCGGCCTGGACATGGGTGATCAGCAGCTTGCCCCGGCCCACGCCGGAGATAGTGACGTCCTTGTGCTTCAATGTCGCGTCGCTGCGATCCAGAACGGTGGGCGTGCCCGTGCCGTTATGCTTGCAGGTATAGGTGTAGGCGGCGTTGACCAGCTTGCCGGCGTCGTCGAAGGTCTGGGAGAAGGACTGGTAGTCCACCTCATTGCCGCAGACCGGGCAGAGGAGGACGGAGCTCATGGTGAGCTGCTCACTGTAGGTCTTGCCCTCCTCGCCGTCCCGGAACTTGGCGTAGAGCTTCAGGATCTCTACCATATCCTTCTCGGCGGGGGTCAGCTCGGTGGCGCGGTTATAGGTGCCATAGTAGGCGGCCATTAGCGTGTAGATATTCTGGATGGCATAGCTGTCGGCAGTGGCGTCGGTGCCGTTCACAGCCCCGGCGTAGCCCGCGGCCACAGCGGAGGTATCCCGGCCCAGCTGCTCGGAGCTATTGAGGTTCTTGCCCCAGCTATACACCTGGGCGTTGACCACGTCGGCCTCATCTTTGTAGACGGTGGCGGGCGCATCGGCGGTGGTCTTGTCGATGACCAGGAAGTGCTCATCCCGGTCCACGATGTCGTAGGTATTCACCAACGCCAAGGCATGATTCTGGCTCATATCCAGCTCCACAACACCGGAGCGGTTGGCGGCGGCGCCCAGAACGGGATCGTCATGGTGGCCCAGCATGGTGCCCACATTGACCAGGTAGAGATCCGTATCCTCCTCCAGGCTCTCAGTGGTGCCGCCGGAGGTGGCCTTGTAGTCAGCGTTGATATTGTCCTTATAGGGATCCACGGGGTGGACGGTATTGTTGTCGGGATCGGTATAGCTCAGGCTGGTAGTGCCCTTGGCGGTATAGCCGCTGCCGCTGGTCATCACGCCCAGGGGACCCAGTACGCCTCGACCGGTGTTGTTGCCCAGTAGCTGGTTGGTGTTGGAGCCCCAGGCAAAGACGGTGCCGTCGGAGCGGAGGATGGCGGAGGTGCCGTCGGTGGTGGAGACGCCCGAGGCACTGACGGAGATGGCATTATTGAGATAGTAGCCATCGCCCACGCTACCGCCCTTGTAGAACACCCGCGGTGTCAGCGAGCGGTAGATGCCGTCGATGGCAGGACCGGCCTGGTTGCGGTAAGTATTGCCCCAGGCCAAAACGGTGCCATCCTTCAGGAGCGCCAGGGAGTGGTCATAGCCGGTGGCCATATCCACAACGCCGGTAAGGTAGCGCTCGTCGCCCAGCGTAACGTCCTTGGGCAGGGTCTCATTGGTATAGGTGACCCGAGCCTTGGTGTCCGGATCCGTGGCATACCAGCCACCCTGGCCGTCGGTGTAGTAGCGGCGGTCGTCGCTGCCCATGACGTACCAGTAGGGGCTGTCGCCGGCCAGAACGCGGGTGGGATACTTATAGCGGTCGGTGTTGCCGTTACCCAACTGGCCATAGGAGTTGTAGCCCCAGGCATAGAGGTCGCCGTAGGCGTCCAGGGCCAGCACATGGCCGCCCACATCCTTGGCCTCCTTATAGCTGCGGTTGACGGACATCTTGATGATGGCGGGGTTGTAGTCTGTACCCGTGCCCAGCTGGCCCCGGCCATTGACGCCGGCCACCTGGGTGGGAGTAATGATCAGCTCGGAGTCCACATCCACGGTCTCCTCCTCCTCGGGAGGCTCCTTGCCGTCGAGCTGGAGCGTGCTGAAAATGCCGGAGGCCTTCAGGGCGTCCAGGCGAGAGCTGTCAATGGCGCCCGTGCCCTCCTGGCGGGTGAGCTGGACGTTGATGTACTTGAGAGCACTGTAGGCATAGGGCATGTCTTTGTAGGCGTCGTTGGTGAAGGACGCAGTCAGCATGGCGCCGGTGGTGTTGCCAGCGGCATCGGCGGGCACAACGCCGTCAAAGTTCAGCGTCTGCATCTTCGTTCCGGCCAGAGCGCCCTTCACGTCGGGCACAGCGACGACCGTTCCGGCGCTGTTGGTGCGGTTGATCTTGCCGTCCTCCACAAACCGGACCACCTGATAGCCCTCGGGGATGGTGAGGGTGGTGAAGGCACCGTCGGAGAAGGGATGGCCGGGATTCGTGGGACCAAAGGTGTCCATATCCACGATGAACACGGGGATGCTGGTGATGCTCTGAGCGGACAGGGCGGTGGCGGCGCTGGTATCCAGCACCATCGAGTAGTCGCTCTCCTTCAAGACGGTGGGCAGCGTCAGGCTGGCCGCGGCCTTGCCCGCGTCAGTCAGACCGGTGATGACCACCACGCCGGGATAGCGATTGATGTAGTCGTCGGGATCGGTGGGATCGCCCTTGTTTTCGCGCAGGAAGTCGATCATGGCCTGGTAGAAGGCCACGGTGTTGCGGTAGGGATCCAGCTGCTGACGGGCGATCTGGTCGTCCAAACGGGCATTCTCCACAGCCTGGGCCCTATTCTTCAGCTCGTTGGCGTCCATGGCGGTCCGGGCGGCGTTGGCGGCGGCGATGGCCTGATTCAGCGGGCTGTCAGCGCCGGTGATGCGCTGGTCCAGATCACGCATGAGCTGGTCGGCATTGGCAAAGGAGGCGTTCACATCGCTCTGGATATTGCCCAGAGCATCCTTGTGGATGAGATACTCAAACAGCTCGCGTTTGGTGGCGGTGGTCGAGTCGTTGGGCGTGGCGGCGGGATCCAACTGACCGCCGGCGCCGTAAAGGTCATCCAGCTCGCCGGCCACCTTGGACAGGTCGATATCCAGGGTGTTGAGGTTGGAGATCAGATCGCCAAACTGCGCCGCGGTGGGCAGGTTGGTCATGTTCTCCAGGTGGACCTTTGTCGCGGTATACACCGCCTGGCGACGGGTCAGCAGATCCAGAAGGTCGCTGCCGCTTGTTTCGTCGCCGTCAAAGATCAGATCGGCCACATCCTGGACCGCGCCTTCCACATAGTTGGTGCGCAGCGCGCCGGCAGTGGAGAGGATCAGCGTCCGGGCCGAAGCGGTCTGGGTCTCCACGTCGGCAATGGCGTCGATCAAGCTCTGGCGCAGGGCCGTCCAGTTGGCCGCGGTCATCTGGCCCTGGGCGGTGGCCAGAGCGGCGGCGGCGTTAGCGGCATTATTGCGCAGGGTGCCGGTGGTGCTGGCCAGACCCATGGCGTTCTCCGCGTCGGTAATGGCGTTATCCATCTTGCCCGGCGTTCCCTTGACATAGGGGTCGGCGGGATAGTATTTCCAGGTAAAGTAATTGGCCGGGGACGCGGTCTCGGTCTTTACATCGTCCTCGCTCTGAGTGGACAGGCCCAGATTGCCGTTGAGGTTGTCGCCCCAGGCCCAGACCGTACCGTTGCGCTTGATGGCAAAGGAGGTATTGTATCCGGCGTAGACCTTCTCCACCGAGACGATGGCGTCGCCGTCAGCGTTGGTGCCCTCGCCAAAGACAGTGACCTTAAAGGATCCCCAATAGCCGTTGAGCTTGTCGATGACCACAATGGTAGCAGTGCCAAAACGGCTGTAAAGCTCGCCTTTGATCAGACCGGTGGGCACGATCTGAGCGCCGATGGTCTTGGTCTTGGCGTCGTTCAAAACAGGCCGGACCTGGACAATGGACTCGTCGCTGGAGAAGAAGGTGAAGCGATCGGCGTAGTCCTCGGCATGGGTATGGGTATCGCTGGCGTTGGTCTCGCCGGTGCGCTCGGCGATCTCCGCATTGCGCACAGTCTTCTCCCAGTTGAGGTTATAGCCCTTATACATCTCCTCTACGATGGAGGTGCTGTCCACGGTGAGGACCTGGGTCTGGGTCATATAGACGTCCACAGGCAGCTCGCCCATGTAGATGCCCGGATCCTCATCGTCCTCATCGATCTCCAGGGCCTTGGGTGCAAAGTACTGGGCCCGGCCCCGGGTATCGGAGGCGGGATTGTTGAGGATATTGGCCTGCTCGGTGGCGCTATACTGGGTCACATGATCCTTCTCCATGTGCCAGTTGATATCCGCTCCGGTGAGCGAGCCGGTGGTGATCTGCAGGAGGTTGGCCGCCCGGGCGCCGACCAGCGCCAGGGAGCTGATGTGGATGCCGTCGTCACGCTCGGTGCCACCGGTGAGGAGGTTGCCGGTCTGGCCCTTGGTGTTGGCGCCCGCGCCGTAGACATAGCCGTCCTCGGTGAGCACAAAGACCGTGTTCTCGCCGCCGGTGATGGCGGTAACGTGGTCGATGTAGTTGGCGCTGTCGGCGGTCTCGTAGGGCCCCTCGCCGCTGCGGATCCGGCTGACGTCATTGGTGACGCCGCTCCAGCTCTCGGTGACAGTCTTACCCGCGGAGGTGCTCCAGGTATTGCTGGCATGGGTGCCCACGCCGTCAGCCCGAGCGCCGCCAAACTTGCCGCCCCAGGAGTAGGCCGAGCCATCGCTGGCTACGGCATAGCCGGTGTGTCCGCCTGCGGCCACGTCGGTGATCTTGGCCGTGCCGGCCTTCAACGCGGCGGAGCCGGCCTTAGCGGCCACATCGATCTGGATGGGCAGACTGTGGTGCTCGTAATCGGTGTTGACCCAGTAGTCGCTGCGGATGTAGGTCAGGCCCCAGGTGTAGATCTTGCCGTCGGCCCCAAGGGCGACGGCGTGGCTCTCGCCGGCAGCCATATCCACCACCGGGGACATGGGCTTATTGTAGGTGACAAAGTTGGTATCGGCGTTGGGGGCCTCCACCAGGGTGGGCACATAGCGGTCCAGACGGTCAGACTGGGCCCGCTTGCCGTTGCCGCCGTACTCCACGCCCTGGCCAAGCTGGGCGCCGTCGTTGCGGCCCCAGGCGTAGAGACTGCCGTCGCTGCGCAGCGCCAGGGTGAAGTAATCGCCGGCCTCGATGGCTACGATGTGGTCCAGATAGCGGTAGCCCACGTTGGCGGCCAGGCCGCGGACGGCGGCCTCGCCCCGGACCACGTGGACCGGCTTGGCCGAGCTGTCCCGGGCAGAGAGGTTGGCGAACTGGCCGTAGGTATCATTACGGAAGGTGGAGCCATAGACATCATAATAGTTATAGCTGCTGTTATAGTAGGAATAGGTAGCGGTCCAGTCCCACTTGTTGGTGTTGGACGCGCCGTAGGTGGCGGCGTCCCGGCCCAGCTGGCCAAAGCCGTCGTTACCCCAGGTCCACACGGTGCCGTTGGAGTCCAGCGCCACGGCATGGTCGCGGCCGGCGGCGATGGAGACAATGATCACACGGTCAGAGATCACGCCGTTGTCGGCGGTATCCACCGCATCGCTGGAGGGTGTGGCGGGATAACCGGTGGCGTCGGAGATATAATCTTCATCATAGCTGCCGGAGAAGTCGACCCGCACCGGCGTGAGGGTGTAGCCGTCGGCGCTGCCGGTGACCACCACGCCCTTGCCCCAGGCCCAGACGTTGCCCCACAGATCCAGCGCCAGCGTGTAATCCTCGCCGGCGGAGACGGCCACAATGTGGTGCAGGGCGGTGCCGGTGCTCTCCAGGTCGTCCCGGTTCAGGACCAGATTCACATCGGTGTCGGTGACATCGTCGTGGTAGGTGCAGGTGCAGGTATAGGTGTAGACGTCGCTGAGGATATCGTTACCCTCGTCATCCTGGCCCACAACGGCCCGGGTAAAGGCGCTCTCGGGGATCAGCGCGTCGCAATTCGGGCAGTAGTAATAGACCTCCTGCTCGCCGCGGGAGACGGGCACGGGGTAGCTATAGGAGTTGGTCTGGCCGTCACCCAGCTGACCCACCGAGCCGTCGCCCCAGGTCCAGACGGTGCCGTCAGCCTTCAGCGAGACGGTGTGGTCGTCCTGGGCGTCGATGGCGGGGGTGGCCACGTCGGGCCGCTGGCGCTGCTCATGGGAGATATCGCTGGCCTGGCGGGAGACCACCATCTTCATCAGCATGGTGTAGGTCTGGCCATCCGCGGTATAGCTGATGGACACCATGGTCGAGCCCATGGTGGTCTTGCTGGGCTGGAAGGTAATGGTATTGGCGGTCTCGTCGGCCACCAAGGTACCCATGCGCGCGTCCACCACGCTCAGGGTCAACTGGCTGACGCTGGTGAGACTGGCAAAGGTGGTCTGGCTGTTACGGTCATAGAGGTCGAAGCCGGAGAGATACTGCCGTTTAATGTCATCCAGCGCCACCACAGCGGTCTGGTTATCGCTCAGACGGATGACCTCGGTGCCGGCGGGATAGACCTCGGCGCTGCGCAAGGTGGTACCCAGCGCGTCATAGGTGTGGATGGTCACATGGCCGCCCTGGTCGTCGTCCAGCATCATCAGGGTATACTCCACCTCGCCTACCCGGACAGGATAGTTCCGGGTGACGGTAAGGGCGGTGGGCGCCAGCTCGTTGGTCCGCACCTCATGATTGTAGCGCTGATCAGGCCAGGTCTTGTCGGTGGTAACGGTGACGCCGTCGCTGCCGTAGAGGGCGTCGTCCCGGAAGCCGTTATACTTATAGCCGTAGTCCACACTGCGGTCGGTGACGTTCTGGCCCAGCTTCCAGTCGTTGTTCTGGCCCCAACCCCAGACGGTGCCGTTCGCCTTCAGGGCGATAACGTGGTGGTACTTGGCCGCGGCGGTGCGGATACCAGTGAGATACTGGGTGTAGTCCACGTTGCCCTCCGCGTCCAAAATGGCGCCGGAGTAGTCGCCGCTCTCGCCGGCCAGGGTACGGCGAGGCACGATGTTCTCGCTGTTGATCCCGGCGGAGGAGGAGTTGACGCTGGTCAGTCCCAACTCGCCGTAACCGTTGTAGCCCCAAGCCCAGACCTGACCCTGGTCGTCCAGGGCATAGCTCTGGTACTCACCGGCATAGACGGCGGTGAGGATGATATTGTGGTCGCTGTCGTCGAAGGTAGAACCGAACCAGTTGTGGCTGGCCGTCCACCAATCCTGGTTGGGCACGTTGTTGGCGTCCACCACGTGGCCGCCCAGCACCCGAACAGGCAGGAGGGAGCTATACTCGTAAAGATCGCTGCCCTCCAGGCGGTCAGCGCCGCCAAAGTGATCCATGCTCCAGGCGCCCAGCTGACCGTAGTAGTTGTCGCCCATGGTGTAGATCTCGCTGCGGACCTTGCCGGCATAGCCGCCCTCGCCGTCGATGCGCACCAGCACCAGGGTATGGTTAAGGCCCGCGGCAACCATGTAGGCGTTGCGCAGGTAATCATCGCTGCTGTTGCTCATGCCGGCGTGCATCAGCACGGGCAGGCCCCGGCTCTGGGTGGTACCGTCGCCCAGCTGGCCAAAGTTATTGAGGCCCCAGCCCAGGACGTAGCCGTCATTACGGATCGCGAAGGAGTTATAGTACCCGGCGTAGATGCCCACGATGGAGCCCAGGTAATCGGTATCCGAGGCGCTCTCGCCCTTGAGGACCCGCCGCGGCAGGGCCACGTAGTTGTCGCTGGGGCTGGCGTCATTGATGCTGGTGCCCTGGCCCAACTGGAAGGTGTTATACCAGGTGGTGCCGATATAAGCGCCGTTGGAGCCCCAGCTCCAGACCTCGCCGCCGGTGTAGCTGACGGTCTTGACCTCGCCGGACTCATTGTAAGAATAGTTGGCGATCTCCACACCCCGGGTCAGGGCCAGGGTGTGGTTGTAGCCCGCGGCCACAGCGGTGATAAAGGGCTGCTGAGCCAAAGGCTCGCCGGCGTCGTCAGTAAAGACCACCTGCACGGCGTAGTTGTTCTTATAGGGCACGCTGCGGTCGATGACCCGCTCGGTCGTATCGTTGCCATCGGCGTCCTTGACGTAGACGGGATTACCGTCCACATCCACAGCGTAGGTAGGCGCGGTGTTGTAGCCCAGCTGGCCGTAGGTGTTGTCGCCGGTGGTGTAGGCCTTGCCGTTCTTGTCCACCATCACCAGGTGGTTGGCGCCCGCGGCGATATAGACGATGTCATATAGGTAGGTCCGCCAGACCTTGCCATCCTCACGGCGGTTCTCCACCTGGACCTGGGTGGGCATGGTGCGGGTGGTGGTGGTGCCGTCGCCCAGCTGGCCGTAGTCGTTGTTGCCCCAGGCCCAAACGGTACCGTCAGAGCGCAGCGCGGCGGAGAAGTTCAAGCCAGTAGCCACCATGGGCGCCACCATGATCGAGCCCTGGATCTTCTGGGTGACAGTGAGGCGCATGGAGCCGGTGTGGCCGGAGATGTTGTTGGTGACCCGGATCATAGTCTCGCCGTACTTGCCCTCCACCGGGGTCATGGTGGCAATGGTGTTGGCATCGTTGGTGGCCACGGTGGCCACGGTGGTGTCGCCGGAGGTCCAGTGCATGGCCCCGGCGGTGACGTCGGCCTGGCGCAGGGTCATGGAGCGGCTGTCCACCAGCAGGTTGAAGCCGGAGAGATAGACCTCTACCAAGGCGGGCTTATTGACCTGATCGCTGTAGTCCACCTTGGCGATCTCATTTTCCGCGATGGTAAGCTGGCTCACGGCGCCCGTACCATCCAGGTTGATGGTCCCGCCCACGCCCAGGTTCACAGTGCCGCAGGCGCCGGCGGCCATGGTGCCGATGTTGGCGTCGTTGGCATCCACGGTCACGGCGGAGGCGTTGACCACGGCGTGGCACACATCGCACTGATAGTCGGTGCCGATCTTGGTGACTGTGGTGCCCCGGCACAGACCGGCAGGGGCGTTGCCGTTGGCGGTAGAGCCGTCGGCGGGATTGAAGGTCACTTCCCGGGCCAGGGTCTCGGTGGTGCCGTCCACAGTGTAGACCTGGGCACGGTAAATGGCCATGCCCTTGGACTCCAGCGCGCCCACCTGGACGGGGGTATCGGTGATAAAGCCGTTATCGGCGCGGGTAGCGTCCTCATAGACGGTGGCCGCGCCCAGCTTGTAGTTCTCATTGGAGCCCGCGGCAAAGGCAAAGCCGTCGGAACGGATCATCAGGGAGTGGGTCATGCCCGCGTCGATGGCCAGCACGCCCTGGAACACGGTCTCGGCGGCGGCGTTGAAGCTGTCGCCCCGGGCTACGGGAGCGGCGGCGCGGACATAGTAGGCGTCATTTTGGTCGTTGACGCCGTTATTCTCATTGTTGTTGCCGGAGGAGGTGTTGCCGTGGGTGCTGTCGTCCCAGCCAACGCCGGTCTGGCCCTTGGAGTTGAGGCCCCAGGCGTACACCTGGCCCTTGTCCTCCAGCACGGCCATGCCGTGATACTCGCCCATGCTCACATAGCTCACACCAGAGAGGACCTGGCCGCGGCTGTCGGTCATCAGAGTGGGCTGCACGATGGACCAGTAGTTGGCGTGGTTCAGATTAGAGCGCACGGACACCGGCGTGGCCTGCGCCACACCGCCGGTGGGAATGGTCTTCAGCGCCGCGTCGGGATCGGCGGCGGTGGGATCGGCCTTGTAGCCCTCGGTGATATAATAGTCGGCTACACCCGCGTCGTAGTAGCGGTTGGAGCCCCAGGTATAGACCTGGCCGTCCATGGTAACGGCAGCGGAGGAGTACCCGCCGGCGGCAATGGACTTGATCCCCGTCAGGGTGGCGCTAGACTTGGGCGCCTCCCGGATCACATCGCCCATGACCGGCTGATCCACCATCACGGCGGTGAGCGCGGCGATCTCGTCGGCGGTGAGAGTGATCTCGGTATCGTCGGAGACCTGCTTATAGACGCCGCTGTCCAGATAGAGCTCGACGCCCGCATGGTCCCAAACGGCAAAGCCATTGTAGGTCTTCTGGACCGGGGTCGTGCCGGTCTGCATGTTCACCCGACGGACCACATCCAGCCAGGCGTACTGGCGGGTGCCATCCAGATAAATGTAAACCAGCTCGCGGTTTGCGATACCGGACCAGTCCTCCGTCACCACCGCCTCAGGCGCAGTGCGGTTCAGGCCGGTCTTGGCGGTGAGGTAGTCGGCATTGATGGTGGTGCGGGCGGTGCTGTACGAGGTATTGGGATTCTCGGCCACAAAGGTCTTACCGGTGTGACTGTCCACCATGTCCATAGTAATACTGTTGCCGTTGCCGGTACGGGCGCGCTGATAGCCGGCGCCCAACTGGCCGCTGGTGTTGGCGCCCCAGGTGTAGACGGTGCCACCGGTGGTCTCATCGTACTTACCCAGCAGCATGAAGTGCTCCGCACCCACATCCACCTGATGGATCAGGCCGATGTCGCCGGGCAGCGTCACGTTCTGGGTGTTGTCCAAAGTAGTGTTCACGCCGTCGATACGCTCGGTGTGGGTCCCGGCGGGATCCCCGATCACGGTAATGACCCGGCCGTCAGCCGTCAGGATGATCACCCGCTGGTCATAAGCCTTGACCTGGGCCACCTTGCCCACGGTCTCAGCGCCCAGCGTGGTGACGATGGCGCTCTCAGCGCCAAAGTAGTCGCCCCAGGCCCAGAGGTTATCGTCTTTATCGATGGCCAGGGTGAAGGTGGAGCCGGCGGCAATGGCGCGGAACTTCACGTCGTTGCCCGCGGCGTCCTTGATCTCGACCCGGAAGGGATACTCCTGATAGGCGGGGTTGTAGAGGCCGTCGCGACCCAGCTGGCCCGCAGCGTTGGCGCCCCAGGTGTAGAGCTTGCCGTCCTGGCTCAGCGCCACGGAGTGGTTCCTTCCGGCGGCCACAGCGGCGGTGGCGGTGGCCACGCTCTCCACCACCGTGATGCGGGTCACGCCTACGGCAATGGCGTTTCCGTCCTGATCCAAAACGGTGATGATCAGTTCAGTAGCGCCGAACTTGTCGCCCACGGGGACGATGGTAATGGTATCGCCCTGGGCCACGCCATAGCCGTCCACAGTGCCGTCGAAGGTAGCGATGGTGTAATCGCTCAGGCGATAGCGAACGGTAGCGCCGGCGGGCAGGTCGTCATAGTAGGCGTCGCGGTAGAGGTTGAAGCCCGCGCTCTGCTGGAGCTTGATATTGGCAAAGCCCGTACCCTGCTCGATGATCATGACGTCGTTCTTGCCCAAGGTCACATAGTCGGAGATCACATTGCCGCCGGTCAAGGTATGGTGGATGCCCCGGCCCTGGATGGTCACGTCCACAGGCTTGACCGACAGGCGGTTGCTGGTCCCGGCCTGGACGGGCAGGTTCTTGGAGAGCTTTGTGCCGTCGCCCAGCTGGCCGTTGGTCCCGCGGCCCACGGTGTAGACTGTACCGTCAGTCTGGTACAAGACGGTGGTATAGTCGCCCACCGCCACAGCGGCGTTGGCGGTCATGGGGATCTTATCCCGGCTATCCACAGGCTGCTGACTCTGAGGCGCGTAGATCTTCACCGGGCCCATGGTGGGATCGGTCTGGGTGGCGGTATTCTGGCCGGTGGTGTAGCCCTGGGCCAACTGGCCGTCGGTGTTGACGCCCATGCCCCAGATGGTGCCTGCCGGCGCGGGACCGGTCATAAGAGCCACATTCTCATTGCCCGCGGCCACCTGATAGATGTTGGTCATGGCGCGGGTAATGTCAGAAGAGGTATCGCTGTGGTCGGCCAAGCGCTCGATGCTGCCCACCACATCGGGGTCGGTAAGCACGGTGGGCCGGGTCCACTTATACTGGCCGTCGGTATAGTTATGGGGCCGGATGGTGCCAGTGATGAGGGCATAGCCCTTGTCGTAACCGCTGACGGGGGTATTGGCGTCCATGTCCGCAGTCAACGCAGCGGGCTTGACGTCCACAGTCTGGAAGACGGTGGTCTGGTTGCCGGCGGCCACACCCACCACCTGGCGGATAAAGCGGCGGTCATTGACCGCGCTCATGTTCCGTCCGGCGGGGTTATTGCCCCGAGCCACAGGCAGCGGAATGGTAGCGTTATGGTTGTACTCGGTGCCCAGCTGCTGAACGTCGCCGGCGCTGGTCAACACGTTGCGGCCCCAGGCCACCACAGAGGAGTTATCCAGAACGGCCACCATATGGCCCTTTCCGGCGGTAAGGGCGATGACGTTGCGCAGATACTGGTCGTAGGCATACAGGCTCTGGCTCTGGCCCGCGGCGGAGTCGCCGGCCAGGACCCGAACGGGGGTATTGGAGTTGGTGGAGGTACCGTTGCCCAGCTGGCCGAAGGCACTGCTGCCCCAAGTGTAGACATAGCCGTTCTGGTCCACCGCGCCGGCGAAGTCACCACCGATAGTGGCGCCCACATAGGTGCCGCCCGCGGCCACGGTCTTGATGCCGGTGAGATAGAGCTCAGTGGCCACAGCGTTGGGCTGAGCGCCCTTGCGGACCTTCCGGGCATAGGTGGAGTAAGCGCCGGTGAAGGCGGAGCCCTGGCCCAGCTGACCCACATTGTTGCGGCCCCAAGTCCAGACATAGCCGTCCTTATCCGCGGCCACGGCGAAGGTATCGCCGGCGGCGATGGAGACGATGCCGGTCAGGGGGGTGTTGTAGATGTCGGTGACCACCTGGACGGGGATGGTGCGCTCGGTGACGGTGCCGTCGCCCAGCTGGCCGTAGTTGTTGGCGCCCCAGGTCCAAACGGTGCCGTCGGCGCGGAGGGTGACCACAAAGTTCGTTCCCGCGGCCACCTGCGGCGCGGCCACCCGGCTGGCGGCAGGCACGCCGTTGGCCAGTGTGGGCACGGTGTTCTGGTCCTGAAGGACATTAAGGGCAATGAGGGCATACTCGGCGGTCTGGTTGTTGCCCTCGCGGACGTCGGCGGTGGCGGCATCGTCACCCTTGCCGGTCCACTTTACCAGGATCATAGCCTGGCCGTAGCCGCCGGGCACGGGGGTCACCTGAATGGTATTGCCCACCACCCGGGCAATGGCCACATTCTCGTTGGAGGAGGCCACGGTGAAGGAGCCCATATCGGGGGTCCAGTCCTCCCGCAGAGTCCGACCGGTGGTGGCGTAGCTCTCCGGCGCGGGCACGGTGGCGCCGCCGGCGAGCGCGGTGGCGGTCACGCTCTTGTGGAGGTCGGAGGTGGTCAGCTCGTTCCAAAGCAGGAAGCCGGAGTGATACTTCATGGTGACGGCGTCCAGATCGATAGTCAGAACCTGATTTTCATTGAGGTTGACAAAGGCCTGCTGGGTATCGTGGGCCTTGTAGACGTCGCCCGTGGCGCCGTCATCCACGGCGGGCTGGGCGGTAACACCCACGCCGGAGAGGTCGTAGCCCGCTCCGGTAATGGTCATGGCGTTATTGAGGAAGAGAGCATGGTAATCGTCCGCGCCCACCCGGAAGGGATAGACCCGGTAGCTGGGATCGCCGTTGGCGGCCTTGTTGTCTCGGTTCAGCGCGGCCAGACGGGCCAGATAGCTGGCGTCGCTCTCGCCGGTCTGGCGCTCCAGCGTCAGGTCGGTCACGGCGTTATTGTAGTAGGCGCCCAGCTGGTGACTGGCGTTGGAGCCCCAGCCGTAGACGCTACCGTCATCCCGCAGGGCCAGGCCGTGGCCGTCACCCAGGACGATGGAGACCACATGGTCCAGACTGTCGTCGTAGGGATCGGAGTTATAGTAGAGCACATCGCTCAGGCCCCGGTTCTGGGAGGAGTCGGTGCTGAACTTCTTGATGGTGGCAAAGGCGGGCTGCTTATTCTCGCCCAGGCTCACATTCTGGCCGGCCAGATAGCCGTACTCGCCTTGGGTCAGGACCGTCAGGGTGTTGTTCCGGGCCAGGACCTGAACAGGCCGGTCGCCGGTCCAGACGGCCTGGACCGGGGTAGCGCTGAAGCGATCGGTAAAGTCGCCGGTGAGAACGCCCGAGCCATTCCGGACCTCGCCCATACCCAGCTGGCCATAGGTGTTGTCGCCCCAGGCGTAGACGCTGTCCAGACGGGTGATGGCGGCATTGAAGTTCTCACCGCTGGCCACGTCGGTGGCGCCCCGGAGATAATTATCAAAGGTCAGGCTAACCAGCTCGCCGTTGACGTAGTTGCCATCGGCGTCCACGCTCTTGTCCACCCGGACGGCCATGGGCACGTCCTTGTTGTTCCAGCGGATCTCCTTATCGCCGATGAAGTTGTTCACACCCAGACCGATCTGGCCGTGGTTGTTGCGGCCCCAGGTGTAGATCTGACCGTTGACCAGCAGCGCCGCGGAGTTCTCGCCGCCGGCGGAGACGCTGATGACGGAATGGATGCCGCTCTCACGGTTGGAGCCGCCCACCAGGCCGTCCACCAGCTTGGGCGTAGTGTGGCCGTAGCCGGCGCCGTTGCCCAGCTCGCCATAGTCCTGATCCGTGGTCGCGCTCCAGGCATAGACTCTGCCGCTCTCGGTCAGGCCCAGGTAGCTGTTGGAGCCGCCGGCGATGCGGACCACCTTCTCACCGCCGAAGTTGGAGGCGGCGATGGCAGTCATAGTGGTGACGGCGCTGGCGCCGGAGGCAGGGCTGACCGGCGCGGTGTAGACCACGCCGTTCTCGTCCAGGGCCAGCATCAGATCGTCCGCGGCGGTGATGTCCACCATGGCGGGCAGCGCGGTGGCGGTGCTGCCGGCATACTGCAGCCGTCTAGGACTCCAACTGCCGGTGGTGCCCCAGACCCAAACGGTGCCGTCGGCCTTCAAGGCCATGGAGTAGCTGGCCGCGGCCGCGATCTTGGGCGCGGCAGGCATCACAAGGTCGGTGTTGTCAGCGCCCTTGCCCCGGAGGACCTGGCGCACGGTGATAGAGACCGCGCCCTGGCTCTGGGTAACATTGTCGTAGACAGTCAGGATACCCTGGCCGTAGAAACCGTTTTGGTTGGCATGGATCATCACGTCGCCGTCGGCGGTGCGCTCCACGGTGAAGAGATTTTCGTTGGAGGAACGGTAAGAGAAGCGGTCGGCAGTCACGTTGGGCAGGCCAGACCAGACCTTGACGCTGCCGGCGGGAGTGTTGGCGGTGGCGTTGGCCTGGGCGGCGGCCAGAGCGGCGTCCGTCGGGTCAAGGGTAAGGATATTATTGTAGGTATAGCCCAGGGCGTCCACACCGTTGTCGTTGACGGTGAGGGCGTAACCAGTGTGGCTGGCCACGGGCTCACGCTCGGTATACTGGCTCAGGTTCAGGCCCTGATAGATGACCTTCTTGATCCCGGTAATACGGGCGGTATCCCCTTCCTCCAGGGTGAGGAAGAGGTGGCCTTCATCCAGGACGCTTCCGGCGACGGCCTGGCTTGTATTCTGCGTGGTATTCACCGTCACGCTGGCGGCGGGCACGGTATGACCGTGGGCACAGGTCCACAGGCCCGCGGCGGCATCGTAACGCACGCTGGTCTCCCCGCAGGTCTCCGTATAGCCGCATGGAGCGGCGGTCGCGCCGGTAACGGCGATGTTGGTCAGATCGGCCACAGCAATGGTTTCGGTGGCGTGGGTATGGCACACAAATGTATTCGTAGCGAAGTCGTAGTCAGCCACAGTCTCGGTGCAGCCAGTCTGGGCGCAGGCGCCCGCCGCCATATCGGCAGTGCCGGTGGCGGAGGTCACATTGGCGGCCGGGACTACATGGCCGTTGGCGCAGCGGAAGTCGGCGCCGTCGAAGGTCACCGTAGTCTCAGCGCAGGCGGTAACGCCCCGGGCCGCGGCGCAGTCGCCGGTGGCGATCACACCGGTAGCGGGAGCAGTGCCCTCCACGGTCTCGCCGCCCTCCAGTACCAACTTGGTCATGCCGGTATCGCCAGCACGCTTGGGCACAGAGGTGTCGAAGGTCTTGGTGCGGTTATAGAGCGTAGCGGGCGCGGTGCCGGAGAAGATGGCCAGGGAGTTGTTGCCCTCAAAGTTCTCCTGGGTGCCCAACTGGCCCAGGGAGTTGGAGCCGGAGGTGTAGATCTGGCCATCCTCGGTCAGGAAGATACCGGTGGCGCCCAGATCCTTGCCGCCGTTGGAAACGTCCATGGCAACGATGTTGCGGAGATAGATCTCGCCGGCGTCGGTCTCATTCCAATGCTTGCCGGTACGGCCCACGGTCACGGTGGAGGCGGCGGCGCGGCCCAGTTGGCCGTCAGCGTTATCGCCCCAGGTGTAGGTCACATTGCGTTCGATGACCGCGCCAGTGTTGCTGCGAAGAACGCCCTGAGCATGGGCCGAGCCGCTGTGGGATGCGGCGGAGGTGACGTAAAGGGTCGTGCCGTCACTCAGGCCGTATACGCCCTGGGTCTCATCGAAGGTCAGCCCCGCAAAGTCGCCTGTGGCGTTGGCGACCAACACGTCAGTACCGTTGCGGTCGATGACCTTCTGGTTCCGGGTGAGGAACATGGGCGCGTCCCCGACAGAGATAGCGGCGATATTGCGCTGATAGAAGTCCTCGCCGGTGTGGTCATCCATACCGCTGGCGTCAAAGTTATTGGTGGAGTAGAGATGGGTCATAACATTGCTGCGGACCTTGTTGTAGCCCGCGGCATAGCTGGTATTGCTGCCGTTGAAGGCCACGTCCTGGTAATAGACCGTGCCGTCGGAAGCCAGGGCCACCACGCACTTCTCGCTGGCGTAGAAGTCCACAATGTGCTTGAGGGCGTTGCCGTCCTGGTCCACCATCTGGCGACTAACAGGGGTGGTGCCATACTCATAGTTGTTGCGGGTAACGGTGTGCTCCAGACCGTCCCGGCCATAGCCGTACTCATACTTCTGCCACAACTGGCCGTCAGCGGTGAGGCCGTAGTAGACGGCGACCTGGTTGCCGTTGGCCACATCGCCGCCCCAGGTGGAGCGCCAGTTATTCAGATCCACATAGGAGGACACGCCCACCTTCACCATGGTGCTGGGCCAGCCGGACACCACGGTGGGCTGGGTATACATCCGGATATTGGAGCGCTGGTCGTAGGTGCTGGCGCCGTTGGTGTACCAGTCGTCATTGGCCAGGTTGGTGTAGCTCCAGCCCCACTGATAGGCCTGGCCGCTGGCAGTGACGGCGATCGAAGCCTGGTCTCCGGCGGCAATGGCCACCACAGGAGAGCCGCCAAAGTAGCTGGCGGGGATCTGCTGAGGACTATCCTGATGGACCGAGTCCAAAATGCTGGTCTGGTTGGTATCGCTGGCAATGGAGCTGCTGCCGCTGACCTGACCGGCATAGTTGCTGACACGATAGGAGCGCTGCAGCCCCGCGGCAGTCCCGGTGCCCAGCTGGCCACGGAAGTTGCCGCCCCAGGAGTAGACCGCGCCGTCGGAGCTCAAGGCCAGCATATGGTCGCTGCCCGCGGCGACCTGGGGGATGGTGACCAACTTGCCAGAGTTGCCGGTGACGGCAGTCTGCTTGACCGTCTCGCCGTCCTTGTAGCTCATGGGGATGTTGGAATTGAGCAAATAGGACATATTGGTGGCGTCTTCATCATAGTCGGGGATAATGCGCACCAGCACCAGGCCCTGGGCCTTGTTCTCCAGATCCTGGAGGACCACGGTGACCTGACCGCTGCCGCCCAGCGCCATCAGCTGGCCATTGGCGTCCACATCGTGGTTGGGCACCAGGTTGGCCTTGGTGGGATAGACGTTGGTACGGACGCCACCCACCTCCACATAGAAGGTGCCGTCGCCGGCGTCCACCACGTCGCCGTCGGTGAGACCGGCGGGCAGATCCGTGGGCCAGCCCTGGTCATCGGCAGCCTTGAAGGCATAGAACTCCAGCCGCAGCAGGTCGGTGTTCATGCTCTTGACGCGCAGATCTCTCCAGGACGCGGGCTCGTCCTCAAAGGCGTCGGTACGGACGTTGAAGCCCCAGTCAGCCCGGATAAACAGCTGGGTCAGGTCAATGGTCAGATACTGCATGGGCTGGAGGTTGATGCGCTGCTGGGCGGTGGTGGACTTGGAGTCGATGTCGTTATACCACTTCAAGGGGTTCTCCACAAACTCGGTCTTGGAGCCGGTGGTCTTGGCGATCTTGGAGTGGCTATACAGCGTACTCTGGGCCATGGCAAGGCCCGCGGTGCCGGTCTCGGCGTCGCGGTATACATCGTAAGCATCATAGTCATTGTTGGTGCCGGGGATCTGGCGGATATGGAGCTGGGCATCGTCGATCTGGACGTCGTAGAAGTCCTCAACGCCCACCTGAACAGGCATCCGGGAGCTGGACGCGCCATAGCTGCTGCCCTGCTCGCTGCCGTTGTCGCCATAGTTGCCCAGGGCCTCGTTGGCGTCAGAGCCCCAGGCCCAGACGCTACCCTCCACCTGCACGCCCACAGCGGTATCCTCGCCAAAGGCCAAGGCATAGGGACGGTTCCAATAGCCATGGTACTTGGCGCCGTAGCGCGCGGTGTCGCTGAGGCTCAACTCATTGTGGCTGTTGCCCCGGAGGGGACGGTAGGCCGTAGCGGTATTGACCAGCAGCGTGCCGCTCTCGGTGCCATCCACAGTGGCAAAGGTATTGCCCAGGTTATAGTTGCTGTTCTTGCCCCAGAGGAAGGAGAAGTTGTCCTCGGGAGTAACGGTAGCGTAGTCGCCGTCGGCATCGTAGATGACGCCGGAGTTATAGGCGCCGGCATAGATGCGCAGCACGGCGGTGTCCATGCCCTCGGTACCCAGAGGCACCGTGACGCCGGCGTGGAGCACGCCGGAGCTGGCAGCGGAGATGGCGGTCACATAGCCAGGCTGACGGCTGTCCTTATCGCCCAGGCCAATGGTGCCGGAAATGTTCTCATGGCCGCGGCCCAGCTGGCTTTGATCATTGTTGCCCCAGCTCAACAGGCTGTGGGCCTGACGGTAGACCGTCACGCCGTCGGTGGAGGCGTCGGCGTCCACCACCACGGCGGTGGCGCCGCAAGTCACAAGGCTGGCGCAGGCGGTCGTCTGAACGGGATTGGCGGGATCGGTGAGCGCGTCTACATCGGCGTCGGCCACACTGGCGCCGCAACCGGCGCAGACGTAGCTGCCGGCGGTGCCGGTAACGGCGGTGGCGCCGCAGGCGTGCTGGGCGGCGCAGGCAACGCTGGAGGTCATGGTGGCCACGTCTACATTGGTAGCGTCAACGCTGGCGCCGCAGACATCGCAGGCGTATGCGGTCACGCTGGGCGTGCTGTTGTCTTCGTCCACCACCTTGGCGCTGGTCAGGGACAGTGCATGGTAGTAGCCCGCAGCCAGAGCCAGGGTATCGCCCAGCTGGCGCCTATTCTGGACCCCACCGCTCACAGGATAGGGGTTATAGGCCTTGACGGTATAGACGTTGTGGTCATAGCCCGCGCCCAGGTCAGGGTTCCTGCCCTTATAGCCCATAGCGCCGTTATCCATATCAGCCGTGGCGGCGGAATCGCCGGACTGGCCCACCACGTAGACAGTGCCGTCCTGGTGCAGGAGGTAGAGGGCGTTGCGGCCGCCCTTGATATCGATGATGTTGGTAAGGTAGCTGTTATGCTCCAGACCCACGGAGCCGGACACCACGCCGGTATGGCTGGGCACCATGCCCGCGCGGAGCATGGTGGGGGCGGAGATGGTGTGCTCCATGGTGGTGAAGCCGCTCCGGCGGTTCTCGGTGAGGAAGTTGTTGCCCCAGACCCAGACCTGGCCGGTGGCGCCGCTCAGGGCGGCGAAGAAGCCGTAGGTATAGTGGCGGTAGCTGTATCCGCCCGAGGCGGTGGTATAGCGGTAGAGGCTGCCGCCGGCGGCGACCTGGGTGATGCCGCTCAAGCCGCTGACCTTGGAGGCGCTGGCGCCGGAAATGGTATACACCTCGCCGCTGGCGGTGACGGCAATGGCCCGGTGCGTGCCCGCGGCGATGGCCACCACGCCGGTGAGGCCGCTGACCTGTCTGGGCGAGGAGTAGGTGACGGAGTCGTTGATCTCGCCGCTGTCGGTGCGGGTGCCGTCCCGATAGACGGTGTAGAGGCCCCAGTACCACACCGTGCCGTTGGCCTTCAGCGCCACGGTATAGTGGTAGCCGCTGGCCACCATAGGCACGGCGGAGGCAGCCACAAGGCCGCTGAAAGCGGCGGGGTCGCTGCCCAGGGTGTAGCCGGACACGGACTTGTCCGCGTCGGCCCGGTAGGCCCGAACGCCCTGGGATACCTCGGTGACTCGGACAGTGAGCATGGTATGATAACCGCCCACGTCCCGGTCATCGGAGACGTAGGTATTGGCGATGCTGATATTGGCGGTGCCCACGCCGGTGGCGCGGATCTCAATGCCGTCGGCAGTAACGCTGACCACGGCTACGCTGGGATCGCTGGTATCCACCTGGAAGTAGTCCAGCAGATCCACACCGGTCTCGGTCAGATAGTCCTGCCGCACCTGCATGAAGGACTTGCGGTAAGCGGAGAAGCGGATGGAGTACGGGAAGTAGTAGTCTTGATAGAGCTCCTCGAAGGGGATGACGGCTACAGCGTGGTCCACGCCCTTGTCATCCACCGTGGTGGGCAGCAGATCGTTGTCCACGGCGCTCATGTTGCCCAGAGTGACCGCGTCGGGCTGGACGGCGTACTGCAGGCTGATCACGTTGGAGCGCTTGCTGTAAACATCGTCGGTCAGACTGGGCGTATTGGCGCCCTTGGTCTGCTGGGCCCAGACAAAGAGCTTGGTCTCATCGTTGCCAAAGCGGTCGGGGACCCGGCTGTCCCGGCGAATGATGGGGTCGGCGGTATCGAAGTCATATTTGCCCCAGTTGTAGTCGCCCATGATGTAGATCTGGCCGTCGTCCCGGGCAATGACCGTGAAGTGCTCGCCACCGTCAAACTCAGCGGCATAGCGGAAGGGCTGGTCACCGGCGTCCAGCAGTTCGTCGCCGGCCAGGAGCTTATCGTTATCGCCCCGCAGCACCGCCACAGGATAGTGGACCTTCTGGTCGGTGCCGTCATAGACCGTGCTGGCGTTGCAGCCAAGCTGGCCAAAGTTATTGCGGCCCCAGGCGTACATGGTGTTGGTCATCTCGTCGTGAGCCATGGCGTGCTTGGGTCCGGCGGCGATATACCAGGCGTGGAGCGGGACGTCGTCCACCGGCCCGCCCTCCACATGGCTACCGTCCAGGATCAGCACCTGGACCGGCACCGGGGTCATGCCCACGCCGGCGGTGGAAATGTCCTTACCGTCCCGGTTATGATAGACGCCCAACTGGCCATAGTCGTTGCGACCGAAGGTATAGACCGTGCCATCCCGGAGCAGGACCATGGAGTAGTCGTCGCCGGCGGCGATCCGGGTGACGTCGTGGAGGAAGTAAGCGTCCTCGTCAGACTCGCCGGCCCGGGCCAGCACAGGATAGCTGTGGTAGAGCGTCTTGGGCTCGGTCTCACTGTTCAGAGTATTGCGGTTCCAGTTGTCGCCCAACTCGCCGTAGGTATTGTCGCCCCAGACGTAGACATAGCCGTCGTTGCGTAGGGCCAGAGCATGGTCATGGCCGGCGGCCACCTGGGAAGCGTGCTGGAGATTGCCCAGGCCCTGCATTCCCTTGACGATCACGGGTCGGGTGAAGAGCATGGGCGTGGGGTTGACGGTGGTGCTAGAGCCGCGAGTGAAGTTGATGGCGGGCATAGCGTCGTCGTAGGAGTAGCTGGAAGAGGACAGGATCTTGAAGGCGTTGTAGCCCCACTTGCCCTGGTAGCCCTGACCGATCTGGCCCCGGTCGTTCCGGCCCCAGGCATAGACCTGGCCGGAGTTGGAGGCGGCCAGGGCGAAGCCGTCACCCATGGCGATGGAGAGAATGACCTCGTCGTTGTTGCCCGAGTAGTCGCCCGCGGCGTTGAAGCCCACTACGCGCTGAGGCTTCAGCGTATCGCGACTATTCTGGTAATGGTTGTAATTGTAGGGGTGGTTGCCGCTGTAAGTGCTGGTGTAGTCGTTCCACTGGCCGTTGCCCAGCTGGCCGAAGTCGTTGTTGCCCCAGGTGTAGACCCGGCCTAGGTTGGACAGGGCCATGAAGGTCTGCACGCCGTCCTCCTGGAGGGACTGGCCGTAGGCGTCGATGTCCACGATGTACTCGTCCTTGCTGAGCACCGAGGCGAAGTCCACCATGACGGGATATTCGTAGGTCACGTAGTACACCGGGTTCAAATGCTGGTCGATGCGGAAGATGTTGGCGTCGGTGTAGTTGGTGTTGTTGTAGAGGGTGTTGGTGCCATGCGGAGCAACGCCCCAATAGTAGGTATAGTTGCCGTTTTCATCGGTGGGCCCGCGGCGCAGGCCAATGCGGCCCCACATCCACACCGTGCCGTTGGCCTGGAGGGCGATGGTGGCGTTTTCGGCGGCCTTGACGGTGACCGAGGCCACAGGCAGGCCCTCGCCCACGCTCTCGGTGGGCAGGACGATGACCTCATAGTCGCCCCGGTAGTTGTTGTGGACGTTGTTGACGGTAATGATGAGCCGGCCATAAGCAATGCCGGTGGGCCGCAGATACCACTGGCCCCTGGCGGAATCGTAGACGAAGGTGGCGATGTGCTCGTCGCTGGAGGTATAGGTCACCACCGCGTCATCCGGCAGCTGGCGCTCAAACTTGTCGTCGATGAGGTTGAAGGTGCTGCTAAAGGCCTCATGGAGACCGTTTTCACCGTTGGGAGTAATGTAGAGCCGCTGGTCCTCGTAAATGGTGACAGACCGGGGCATCTTCAACTCGGTGGTGGTATACTTGGGCGGCCAGGACCAACTGCTGCCAGTCTTGGTGGGAGAGACGAACGCGGAGGATTTGGTATCCCAGACCCGGGCTTCATGGATGGCCAGGCTGTAATAGGTCTCGGTGCCCGTCTGGGTCAGGGCCTGACGCTCCACGGTCGTATAGTCCGCGCCTTCGTGGTTGGCGTTGGTGCCAGAGAACCACACTGTGCCGTCCTCCAGCACATGGTGATAGGTGGTAAAGCCGTCGCCCAGATAAAGGGTCTCACGGACATACTCGCTGAGTTCGGCGCCGCCCACGATCTCCACCTTGGACACGGTGCCGCCCTTGAGCATCTTGTGGGGATAGGTGGTGTCCGCCGGGACCACGATCTGCTCGGTGCCGATGCGCTCGCCCAGGGCCAACTGGCCCTGATCGTTGCGACCGAAGGACCACACCAGGGAATCCACATATTCAGTCTCCAGATAAGCCGGGTGGCTGGGCGTGGCCCAGACGGGCTGGCCGGCCACTTCCTGATCGGCGATCTCCTTGTCGCTCAGGACCTTATCCGCCTCCTGGTGGTGCTTTTCCACCACCGTCAGAGTATCGGCCACCTGGACCATGGAGTAATCACTGGAAGCGGAGATCTGCCAGACCCGCTCCAGCGGCCGCCAAGCCAGCTCCTCGGTATACTCCGCCGGGATGTCCTGGCTCTCATCCACCTCCGGGGTGGTGGGATCGTCATCGATGTGGATACCGGTGCCAGGCACCAGGACCTTGGCCATGTAGCGCTCCTGGACCAGCATGGGGTTGGTGCTGTACACCAGATAGTTGGCGTCGGTGACGCCGGTATCGGGCTGGTTCAACTCAGCGGCCCTGTCTTGGCCCACCATGCCCTGGCCCAGCTTGCCGTAGCGGTTGGAGCCCCAGGCATAGGCGCGGGTGGTGAACTGGTCGCGCAGCGCGGCGTCGGCGGCGACGTCGCTCTTGGGACCCACGGTAATGGCCAGGGTATGGTCCCGCCCGGCGTCGATGGCCACAACATTCTTGAAATAGTAGTCGCTGGCATGCTGATCGGTGGCGCGGCTGACCTCGGAGGGCACGGTGACGTTGCCGGTGGCTACGATGCCCAGCTGCCCCATCTCGTTGCCGCCCCAGGCAAAGAGCACGCCATCGGCCCGGAGGGCCATGGAGTAGTTGCTGCCCGCGTCGATCTGAACGATGCGGGAGAGGTATGCGTCATCGCTGGCGGAAACGCCCTGCACCACCTTGACAGGGGTGTAGAGCACATGGTTCTGATAGGTGCGCACGTCCCGAATGGTCTTCTGGGCGTTGACGTGCTGATCCTCACGCTCGGCATAGTAAAGGTCGTTGGTATCACCCTGGCCCAGCTGGCCGTTGGAGTTGTCGCCAAAGGCCCAGACGTTGCCCTTGCTGTCCAGCAGCAGCGTGTGGCGGTCGCCCGCGGCGATCGAGACGATGCGGGTCTTCTCGCTGTCCGCGCCGGTGAAGGAGGACAGCCAGGGGATCCGGTTGATGATCTCGCCGTCGTTATTTTTGTCGTAATTCTTGGGGTAGACGCCGCCGTCGGTGGTGTTGATCTTGCCCAGGTCATCATAGAAGTAGGCGTTCCACTGGCCCGCGGCCGCCCGATCGGTCAGGTGGTCGTTCAGGCTGCGGAAGCTGTTGTTGATGATGCCAGTCTCAAAGGTGGCGTCGTTGGCCGCGGCGGTGGAGGCATAGTAGCCGGTAAAGTGCGTCAGCGCCTTACGGGTGATGTCCTTCAGCTTGGGCTGATCCTGCTCGGTAACGCCGCCCGAGCCCTTCCGGGTCAGGTCGTAGACAATGGTCTTGTAGTAGACGTCCACAGCCTCATAGAAGCCGGTCTGGCCGTAGGTGTTGTCGCCCCACATATAGACCTCGCCGTCGTCGCCCAGGACCACCACATGGCTAAAGTAGTCCTTGGCCTCCTCGTCATAGTACGCGCCAACGGACATCTGGGTGGCACGGGTGTTGCCGGGCAGGTAGATCTGGGTGGGGGTGTTGAACTGAATGGCCCGGGTGGTCATCTGCGGAACGGGATTCTGATAGTTCTCGGTGACCTTAGCGGGCTTGGAGGTAATGTCGCTGTTATAACCCCGGGCGTTGAAGCGGCCCCAGATATAGATCTCGCCGTTGGCCTTCAGCGCGATGGCGCCATAGGGCGTGCCTACGATCATGGGGGTGGCCACACGGGGCTTACCGGTCTCGGTCTGATAGCCCTGGATCCGGACCCGGAAGACAGAGATCACATTGCCCTTGCTGTCCACAGCGGCCACCGAGGTGGTGCCCATCTTTTGGAAGTGGGAGTAGGTATAGTCCGCGCTCTTCATGACCCAGACGCCGTCATTGCGCTGGAAGACCTTCACGATGCTTTCGTCAGCGGCAAGGAAAGTATAGCCATCCGGGTAGGCGGTATCCATGTCGATCACGTCGGACTCCACGCTGGCACGGATCAGGTTGAAGCCGCCGTAGGTATAGCGGTTGGCCGTAGCGGTGTTGATCACAGCGACCTCTGCGTCGCTCTCCGTCCACAGCAGCGTAGTCTCGCCAAAGCTGGAGCTGCCGCCGGCAGTGATGTTGGAGCCAGTGAAGGAGAACTCCACCATCTCCGCCTCATGCTGACCGGCAAAGTAAGGCTTCTCGCGGGTGTCCTCGCTGGCGCCCTCCTCGCCGATGGCGGCAAGGCCCAGCTGGCCCCGGGCATTGTCGCCCCAAGTGACCACCCGGCCATTTTCCATCATGGCGACGCCAAACTGATTGCCCGCGGAGATGATCGAGGTGTCGTCCAACCACTGGGCGTCCGGCTTGATGCGCACCCACTCGCCGGGCACCACGGGGACAGGACTGGAGCTGTAAGCAGCGCTTTCGCCTGCGTGATCACCGCCGGTGATCACGCAGGCCTCGGTAAGCTGCATCATATTGTTGCGGCCAAAGCCCACCAGGTAAGGCACCTCCACCGGGGCGCTGCCGTCCTCCGGGGTAGAGAGCTTAACGGTGCGGATCAGGGTAAACTCTCCGCCGGCGGACACGGCGGTGACGCCGTGAATGTCCTGGTTGCGGGCCGCCGCGCTCACAAAGGTGGTGCCGTCAGCCCGGCTGAAGCCACCCAGGCCGCCGTTGGCGTTGGCGTCCCAGACAAAGCCGGTCACATTGCCCAGCTGGCCATAGTTGTTGTCGCCCCAGCCAAAGACGGCGGAGGTGCGGTCATAGTCTGTGCCGTTCCACGTGTTCTCCCGGGCGGCGGCCACCACATGGCGGCGACCGGCGGAGATGGCGTACACGCCGGAGAGTACCCGGAACTGGGCCTCGCCGTCCAGGCCGTACTCGCCGCTGTTGACCCGCACCGGCGTGGTGGTGTGGTCCGGTGTGACCAAGGTGCGCACACCGTCGATATCGCGGTAAATATCCTCATGGGGCACCAGCTCGTTGCCCAACTGGCCTGCATTGTTGTGACCCCAGGTATACACTGTGCCGTTGTCCAGTAGCGCCACGGAGAAGCCCTCGCCGGCGTCCACGTCGATGACGTGCTCCAGATAGCCCTTGGCCTTGTAGCCCTTGACCAAGGAGGCGTAGCCGATGGGCGTGGTGCTGCCCTGGCCCAGCTCGCCTTGGGTGTTGGCGCCCGCGGCGTAGACATGGCCATCAGCCGTCAGAGCCAGCATATGGTCAGCTCCGGCGGCAACTTCAATAATATCGGTGACAGGATTCTCCACCACGATGGTCTCGGGATTCAGCTTGGGATCGGCCGCGTGGGTGGGATCAAAGTTAGGATTCGCCTTAGTCTCGGCCCAGGTCAGACGCTTGACCTCGGGGGTGGGGATATCCTCGCCGCCGTCATAGGGGGCGATCCAAACATGGCCTTGCTGGCAACTCCAGATGCGGTAGGCCTGCTCGTCCTCAGGCAGCCGGTGCCAATCCACCTGGCCTTTTTGCGTGGGATAGGGCTCCCACGCGTTGGCGGCGTCCTCATAGATCAGGGTAAAGTAGTTCTGACCCACGCAGGTGCAGCTGGGATCGCCGCAGACCACCGGGGTGATGGTGTCAGCGGGGTTATATTCCCTCAGATCGCAGACAGGGCAGTTGAGCATACCGTTAAAGTAGTCCTTGGTGCCCGTCTTCCAGTTGATGGATTTGGTGCGGCTCGCCTCGGTGCCGGGCACATTGCCCTCCACCAGGAACATGGCGCAATCCCAGCCATAGGTCTCCCAGAGGCGGGACTGGACCTTGTCGTAAGTGTCATAGATCGCCGTGTTGTTTTCCAGCGTGGTCAGGAACGTATTAAACTCCTTTGTCACCAGGAAGGTGGCACCGGTGGTGCTGTCCCGATAGGACTGGTCGTACACATAAGTCTTCGTCCCAAGGGTGTAGGTGATGTTCTGCAGCTTGTGGTCGCTGTCATAGTTATAGCTGATGTCGCTGTCGGTAGGCATGGGTCGGTAGTCCACCACCGCCAGATGGTCCACATCTACCGTAGTACGGTCGCGCTGCATAGATGCGCCACTGTGGACGTTATTGGGATTGGGGCAGTTTTCAGGAATATCCACCCAAATACCGCAGTCCTCCCACACCTCGTTATAGTAGGCGTAGTAGGCCAGATAGTAGATGGTGTAGCCTCTGGCCACCATAGCGGCAGCCCGCTGCTCGTCGTAGAGGTAGCTGTCGTAGGTGGTGGTGATATTGTTGCGGGTGACCTGGAAGGTATACCGGGTACTCTGGGAATCCTCCACAACGCGGCCATTTTTATCCCGGTACTCCACTGCGCGGTACATAATGCCCGCGGCGGCCCAGCCGTTCCATTCGTCGCTGGTATCCTTGGGGGTATTGAAGGGCTGAAGGGCGGCGCTGGAGCCGGTGCCCTGCTTGCCCATATACATGATCATCGGCTCGTTGGAGCGGCGGATCTGGGTCAGTTCCTCCTCGCTGAGGACCCGGACCAGGTTGGTGGTGATGGAGGAGAGCCCGCCCACCACATAGACCTCGCGGTCAGCGGTGGTGGTCAGATCGCCGTCCCCATCGCGCAGGACAATGGAGAAGTTATCGCCGGCGGCCACAGAGACGCCATTTGTAAAGGGAAGCCCCTTCTCGTCCTTGACCTCTACCGGGTAGGCCCGATCCACAAAGGTGCCGTCGCCCAGCTGGCCGCTGGAATTAGCGCCCCAGGCCCAGATCGAGCCATCCGCCTTTACGGCGATGACGTGATCCTTGCCCGCGGCCACCACAGGCGAGGTAGCAAAGCCGGAGGTCTTCTTGGGAATGACCTTGACCCGCAGCAGCAGGGTCCGGCCGGTATGCTTCTGGTAGATCTGGATAAAGGTATCGCCGTACTTCACATTGGTCGGGTCCTGCGGCCCAAAGACCATCTCGGTGGCCGTAGCCGCCCCCACGGGGGCGGTGATGCTCTCGTCCAAAGAGGTGAACTCCAAACCGGAAACGTCTACGGGCTCATTGGTCTCCTTGTAGCGCAGGTTGAAGCCCAGGTCCACAAAATAACCAATGTTGGCCAGGTCAAAGTGGAGCTGTTCATCCTCTACCAAAATGACCTGGGGCGACAGATCCCGAAGCGTAGTGTTGGAATCGGTATAGCCCTGGACCGTCAGGGTCTCATAGCCCAGCGTACCCACGACCACCGGATATTCCGAATCGGTCTGGGTATAGTCGCCCAGCTGGCCCACCCGGTTGGCGCCGGCGGCAAAAACGGTGCCCGTCTCCCGGGCGAAGACGATGAAGTCCCCACCGGCAGCCATGGTAGACACCTTTTGCATCCAGTGATAATTATCGTCAATGACCTGCGAGCCATAGAGGACCTCGCGGGCCACAGTGTTGTCGTAGTCAACGTAAGAACCGCTCTTTACCTCGCGGCTCAGAGCATAGTTGCCCAGCTGGCCATAGGCATTGTTGCCCCATGCCAGAAGCTGAACGGCGTCCAGCTGATCGTAGGCGGGATCGCCGGCGTTGGCGGCGTTTTCCGCCTTGACTCTCTGGTTCTCCACCTGGGCCAGAGTGGCGCGATAGCCCGCGGCCAGCTGCCGGGCCCCGGCGTAGACATAGCCGGGCGTACCGTCGAGGGCGTCCTCGGCGGCGATCATCCGCATGGGCGCGGAGAAGTACTCCACACCGTCCACGGTGCTGGGAACAGACTGGGTGACGCCGTCGCCCAGCTGCTTGTCATCGTTGCGGCCCCAGCCGTAGAGGCCGGGAGTCACAGTAAAGTCCTTGGTGGTAATATCGTCGCTGTTCATCTGAATGTTCAGCGCGATGGCGGCCGTATGCCCGTCGCCCATGGCGATGGCGACGGCCTTGTTAAAGTCAAAGTCATTGCGGTCGTTGGGATTAAGGCCGGGCCGGGTGTGGTCATAGGTGCCGCTGTCGTCGGTCCACAGTCCGCCTTCGCCGCCCTGGACCCGGACCGCGGCGTAGTGCATATTGGTGCTGCCGTCGCCTAACTGGCCATAGGTGTTGTCGCCGTAGGTAAAGACGGTGCCGTTGGCAAACAGCACGCCCGCGGACTTGCCGCCGGCAGCCACGGAGACGGCCTCCTGCATATGACTGAACTGCGAGGGGGATTTGCCCTTGCCCACATACTTGGCGTAGGAAGAGGTGTTGACCTTGCGGTCGGCCAGACCCAGCTGGCCCTTATCATTGTGGCCCCAGGTATACACAAAGCCGCTCAGCGACAGCGCCAGGCCAAAGTCCTCGCCCGCAGCAATGGCCACGATGGCGTCGCGCTCCTGATAATTCTGGGGGTAGACCAAGCCATGACCGGCGTCGTAGCGGTATTCCTTGCTGATCATCTCATCGCCCAGGGTGCCGATCTTCTTCACACGCATCAGCACGCGCACGGGCTGATAGCCCTTATAGCTGTCATCGGCGCCGCGGCCCAACTGGTGGAGCTTGTGGCTGACGGTCTGAATGCCGGAGTCGTCATAGTTGTTGCCCCAGGCCCACACATGGCCGTCCACGTCCAGCGCGTAGGAGAAGTCCTTGCCCGCGGCCACTGCGGTAAAGGTCAGCGGGCCGCCGTCCAGCGCCAGTTGCGGCGTGGTGTTGCTCTCGGCGTTCTGGGGATCGTAGGTATAGAAGTTGGTGACCTGAACAGGATGGTCGATGTACTGGTTGCCGGGAATGGTGGGATCCAGAGCCAACTGACCCTTGGAGTTGTCGCCCCAGACCCAAACACGGCCCATGATATCCAGCGCAATGGAGTGGTGAGCGCCTGCCGCGACCATGGGCGCGGCAAAGACGCCGGCGTTGTCGTCGCTGGCGGGATCACCGGAGTTATAGGTCTGGCGGTACTTGGCCCAGAGAGGCAGCACCATCATATTGCTGGTGGCGGGATCCTCTTCGTCGCCGCGCTTGGCGCCGGCGAACTCGTAATCGAAATAGACGCTGGTCAGGCCCAGCTTCTGGCCGTCTTTATGCTCGGTGGGCTTGATATCCCAGACGTTGGCCTGGCCCGCGACGGGCTCAGCCACGAACATGGACGGATCGGTGACGCCCACGTCCACCAGGTGCAGCGTGTCGTTAATAGACTCGTTGGTGCCGTCGCTGATCAGGTTGAAGCCGGTGCGGTGGGAGTACAGGATGTTGGTCAGATCAAAGCGCAGGTAATCGCCCTCATCCATCATGACGATGTTGGGGTTACCGTTGCTGCCATCGGTCTTGTCGGGATCCAGGCCATCCACATAGGCGCTAGCATTGCCCTTGGGCCGCAGCTGATTATAGACATGAATCAACTGATCGAGCTTGTTGTAGTGCTCATAGCGGTCAAAGATCAGGCTCTTGGATTCGCCGTCGCCAGCCTGAACGGCCATAAAGCGGTCCTCCAGCTCGCCGTCGCCCAACTGGCCGCTGGAGTTGGCGCCCCAGTTCCAAACGTAGCCGTTGGAGCGGACGGCGGCCATGTGCTTGCCGCCTACGGCGATGCGGATGGCAGAGTTAAAGTAGTCATAGTTGCTGGTGCCGCCGTCGCTGTAGCCCTTATTCACCTGGACGGCATGGCCCACAAAGCCGGTGCGCGGACCTGCGGTGTCCTCCTCCTGGCGCTCGTTGAGGCCCAGCTGGCCCTCCATATTGGAGCCCCAGGCAAATACGGTGCCGCCGGTGTGCGCAGCCAGAGCCGCGTCATCGGGGTCCTTCACAATGGCCTCGCTGGAGTTACCTCCAGCGGCAATGGCGTGGACATGCTCCAGCAGAGTCCCGCCGGCGGTCTGGACCATGGTGGCCTGGGCCACACGGCTGACGGTGATCTGATCCTTGAGCAGATCATAGGGATCCACCCAGAACTGCTCTTCCTGGCCGCTCTCCTCGCCCACCAGGTCGCCAATGTCGTACACGGCCTGATCCACAGTGTGGTCGCCCAGCTGGCCATAGGTGTTCTTGCCGAAGGAGGCCACGGTGCCATCGCTGAGCAACACAAGGGTGTGGTCGCCGCCGGCGGCCACAGCCATCACATTCATCAAATACTCGCCGGCACGCTCGCCGCCCTCCTCCAGAGCAGGGCGCTCCATAGCGGGCCCACGGCTGGCGATCAGGTCGCCCTCCCGGACCCGGACAGGCACACGGTAGGTAAAGGTGGCGCCCAGGTCCGTGCTGGCGCCGATCTGCGCGGTAGCGTTGAGCCCGGCGTCTACACCCACGCCCAACTGGCCGTAAGTGTTGTCACCCCAGCCAAAGAGAGAGCCATCGCTGCGCAGAGCCATCACATGGCTGTCGCCGGCGGAAATGGCCATGATCTCGCTGAGGTAGTAGCCCTTGCTGGCCGCGGCGCCCTCCATGACTTGCGTGGGCACCCAAGTATACTGCCGCAGCCCCAGCGCCTCGCCGTCATCATAGAAGAAGGTGGGCTCAGACTCATAGCAGTCCATATCCGCGCTGCTGGGCGAGACATATTCGCCCTGCCAGCCCACCCAGCTCTTGTTTTCAATGCGCCACTTGTAGCGCTCCAGAGCCGTCTCATAGTCCTCATAGGACCACTTGATGCCGCCGAAGGTAGGCATGGGCAGCGTCCAGTCAAATTCGTAAAGAGAGCCCGCGTCCTCGCCACCTGTCAGCTCTTCAGCCAGCGGCACGAAGGTGGTCAGACCATACTTCTCCACCACATTGGCATAGCCCGAATCAGCGCGCATATAGTTGTGGGCGGTCTGCAGGTAGTCCGCCGCGGCGTGATAGAGCTCCATCGCCAGTACATACTGCCGCTGGGTGCGCATCTCGTTGCCGCGGAAATCGTCCAGCGGCTGAATGAGCTTGCCGTTTCGATAAAGGTCGGCCACGTTGCCTGAGGCGGGAGGCTTCGTTTCGCCGGTGCCGCCCGTTTCGCCCGTAGTCGGGTTGTTGTCCATCCCCACCAAAGCCATTCTCTGACGGGTCACAAAGCCGGTCAGGTCAGCGAGGTACTTGGCGTAGATATAGTAGCTGTCCAGATAGTAGGGCTCGCCGATGGCATAGGCGGGCCGGTCATTCAGCTCGCAGGCAAGATCCTGCTCAAAAATGCTCTCCTGCGTGAAGTGGCTCACCATGGCGCTAATTTTGTCGGTATCCTGGCCCACTTTGTCGCTGTAGAGGGTCGTGATAAGGTTGCCAAAGAGGCCGCCGCTGCCGTCGCCGCCTACATTGACCACCACTTCTTCATTGGCCTTACGCACCGGATCATAACCGAAAACATCGCCGGTATAGCCAATGCCCAACTGGCCCTTATCGTTGCGGCCCCAGGCCCAAACGGTATTGCGCTCAGTGCGCACCACGGTAAAGCCATTGCCCGCGGCAACCTCTACCACCTTGCCCAGAACGATGTCCTTGCCGTTGTCGTCACGGAGCTTGGCCTCCACGGCGGAATAGCTGATATAACCCACGATCCGGTCTTCGCCGCCGAGATCCTTTTCCGTAATGGCAAATTCGGCGGGATCCCGTCCCAACTGGCCAAAGGTGTTATCGCCCCAAACGTAGACTTTACCCTCCCGGGTCAGGGCCACGGCGTGGCGGGCGCCGGCGGCAATGGCGACCACATGGCGGATCGAGGTAGCCAGACCGGTATCGGAGACGGTGACCACGGCCTGAGGCGCGCTGGCGTAGGGCGTGGTGTCCCGCTCCTCGGCAATGCCCAGCTGGCCATACATATTGTCGCCCCAGGTCCACACGGTGCCATCCGCCTTCAGCGCCACGGAGAAGTTATCGCCCAAGGCAATGGCGGGAGTGGCCTTGTAGGCGTACTCCATCGCCAGCGGCTCACCGTTATCATCGGTGCCCTGGGCGTTGATGACATTGAGCACATGGACGCTGATCATAGCGGAGTGACGGGTCACGGGGTTGTAGACCCGGACGGTAGCGATACCGTTTTTGGCGCCGGCGATCAGCGTATAACCCTCCACGCGCACCACCTCAGGATCAGAGGTCGTGAGCTGGAGGAAGTATTCCGTGTCGCCGCCCCAGAGATCATCGCGGCCTTCCTTGTAGGTCTCGCCGGTGGGATTACCGTTGCTGTCCAGCACAGGCAGCTCCACGATCTCAGCGTAACGCTCAGGGTTGGGCTCCATGATCGGCTGGCCGTCCACCGTCTCGCCGACCTGGATCTCCAAAGCAGGCTTATCCAGGTAGAGCTGGCTCAGGCCGTCAGTCTGGTTATATGTGCTGTTGACATAGTAACGCTTTTCCCCAGGGGTGTACTGGAGCCGGAAGTCAGGAATATAGTTCTCCACGGTGCCAACGATGTCCACCGTGTCGCCCTCTACCAACTCAATGTAGTTGCCAAGCGCCAGGTCGTCCATCTTGACTTCCTTGTCGGTCCAGTTGGCCAGCGTACGGTCGGGCACGACGGCCTCGGTCTCGACCGCTACCGCCCCGCCCGCGTCCATCAACTGAGCGGAGTCACCGCGAAGAACACCGTAGAAGTCAAAGTCCAAATCCACGCTGGCCGTCTCCAACTCAGCGCCGACAGCGCTGAGGGTAGCCTGACTGTCCCCGCCGGCCAGAATACCGGCGTCGGTCTTGCCGTAGACATAGATGTAGAAGGCCGTAGCCGTGGCAAGATACCAAGGCTCATGCCAGTTGTTCTTCTGAGAGTCGTCGTTGGGGTAGTCGGGATCCCGGACCACGGTGCTATAATCGGTGGTCCCGCCAAAGTTCTTGTGGTGTTCCTTCACCGTGCTGAAGGTCATGGGGTAACCCAAGGGCAGCGGGTCATCCTGGATAAAGTCAAAGTTATCGTACTCGTTACCAGGAACAGCCTCAACAGTAGAGGCGCTGGCGGAGACACGGAACTCGTCGGCATTGGAGCCCAGGATCTGGATAGCCACCTCGTTGTCCTGGGGCAGGATGATGGTGCCGGTCTTGGGGGACTTGGTGTTGGTGCCGTTGGCCACCACATGGATGGTGTCCACCACCGTTACATTATAGTCGGGCGCGGCCTGGTCCGGCGCCACCAGGATCAGGCCCTTGGGGTTCCAGCCGCCCAGGGCGGAGGTGTTTCCGGTGCCGTCCATATACTCCAGGGAATTGTCAAAACCGCTGATGACCTGGACATAGGCCTCGGTGTTGCGGGACATGGTGTTGTCCAGATTGGCCACGGTGATGCTATAAGCCACCTCGCGCATATTGATCTTCAGCGCCGTACCCTTGGAGGCGTCAGGCACCACCGGCAGCGAGGAAAGGCTGCCGTCGGTATAGCCCTTGGAGGTCAGGGCGAAGTAGCTGGTGACCACGGGGATCTTGACCCCGTTGGGATAGCCGATGTAGATCCGATAAATATCATTGGGGATATTGCCCACGGCTCTGGTGTCAAAGACGCCGGAGCCCTGGTGGGTCAACTCATAGCTGGCCCAGACCTGGTCCTTACGCTCCACGCGGCTGTTGTTGCGGCCCAGCACGCTCTCGGCGTAGACATGGTAGCCCTCCGAAGCGGCAGTGGCCCAGGGGAAGTCGTTTTTCAAGAGCTGGACGGCCATGTAGGAGACCCGGTTGTTGTCCCCCTCCACACCGCCGTTCATCACAACATGAAGGTTCACCTGGCCCGTAGCCTTGGCGACCTTGATGACACGGGGGCCCTGGTTGAGCGAGCTGGTACCGGGCATGTCCACAAGGCCGGTGGTATTGTTCACACTGCCGGCGCCGGGCAGCCAGTAGGTGCGGAAGAGAGAGCCGATAAAGCCCTCGCAGGTCACGCCGTTGGCAGCCAGATAGAGCGGGGCGTCCTTCATCACAGGCTTGCCCTGCAGACCGGACCACTCGCTGGCACTGTTGGCCACATAGACGTCGTCGCCCTTATCATCCTTGGTCAGTCTGGCGTAGGAGATGTCCAGCCAGGCATAGGCCGCGCCGTACTCAGGCACGATGTCGGCGTTCATGGTATAGTAGTCCAGCGACACATCGTTGGGGTTCGTGGCGCTGTTGGTGGTGACCACGGCGGAAGCGCCGGGAGTGGTGCCCCGCTTCACGGTGATCTGCAACGGGCCAGCCAGGCAGAGATCCGGATTTAGGATCATTTTGGAGACAGGATCATAGCCCACACTGGAGGCAGTAGTCTGATACTCCCACACCGTGTAGGTCCCCTCGGGCACAGCCTTGGCAGTATAGAGGTTGCCCTGGCCGGGGTCCAACTGCTCCAGCGGTACCGTAGTATAAGAGCTCTTCAAGAAGAGCTTTCGGTCGCTTTCGGTCCAGCTCTTATCGTCCAAGCGGACGTTAAGGTCCACATCAAACTGCTCGGGATCGTCCACGTTGACTAGGATCTCCACCGCGCTGCCCAGCGCGTCAATGACCATGTGGCCGTCCATGGTAGCCTTCTCGCTTTCGGAGGGCGGCGTGGTATCCCCTTCACCGCGGACCGGCTCGCGCATCTCCACGGAGGTGGTGTAGTCGCCATCGCCGTCGCCCACGCGCTCCACGCCCAGGTGACGGTCCGCGCCCTTGCCCAGCCAGACGCTCCAGTCATAGGTATAGTCGGGGACCACACCGCTATTGCCCTGGGCAATGGCCTCCAGCTTGCCGCCACCCCAGACGCTCTGGCCGGAAGTGACCTCCGTTTTCGTGCCGCCCACGGTATAGAACACACGAATGGTGGAGCTGTCGGGCTTGCCGCTCTTGGCGTCCTGGGCGTCAAATTCAATAGAGAAGAAGTTGATGATGGCCGGCGTCTTTGTAAAGTCGATTCCCTTGCCAACCTTCACCTCGGTGCCGGTATCCTTCCAGTCCTCGCCCGCGGCTCTGGACCAGATGGTGTAGCTGCCGCCGGGGACCTGCAGCGCGTCATAGTGGGTGTAGTAGGGCTCCGCGGTCCCATCTTCACGGGTATATGCAGCAGACTCTATCGTCTTGACAAGAAGGTAGGGATAGCTGTCTTGATCAAAGGCCGGATCGTTGGGTGTGGCGCCCCACTTGGTGGGCAGATTGGGCCACAGCAGGTAGTCGCACACATTATAAGGATCGCCCGCCTGTGTTTTGTCATTCCAGCGGACAGAGTTCTGATAAGTCTCCATGCGCACATCATACTTCAGACTGCCGCCGTAGTTCACCACACCGGAGACCACAGGGATATAGGCGTCGTCAAAGCCGGTCTGACTGACGGCGCTGCGATCCACCAGGGACATCTCGCCCAGCTGGCCCTGCTCATTCTTGCCCCAGGAGAAGACCTCGCCCAGGTTGGTAAGGGCCACGGTGTGCTCGCCGCCGGCGGCCAGCCCGGTGACCACGCCCTTAACACTAGCGGGCTTGACCACATGGTTTTGCGTATAGGTATACTGGCGATTCCCCACCTGGTTCATCGTGCTGGAGGTCTCGTAATGCCCCTGGACGTTGACGGCCTCCGTCCCAAGCTGGCCGGCGGTGTTGGTGCCAAAGACATAGATCTCGCTTTGGATGATGGGGCCCAGGGCGCTGGCGTCCTCAGCCAGCTCCTCGCGCTTGCCGGTCATGACCACCGTATGGTACTTGCCCGCGGCAATATTTACCGCGTTCAGCGCCGGCTTTTTGTCGCCCACCGCGGAGACGTCGGGCAGGGGCTCGCAATATTTCAAGAAGGTCTCCCGTGTAACGGTAATGTCGGTGTCGGCGGCCATGCCGCACTGGCCCTCACTGTACCGACCCGCCACATAGACGCTGCCGCCGGTGATGGGGTTGCCCCGGAGGAGCAGCACCGTGTGATACTCGCCGGCCGCCACCTTAAGAACGCTGTCGATAAGGCGGTCGTCCTGGGCCTTCATATACTCCACGGCAATGCCGCAGTAGATCCCGTCGTCATAGTCCTGGCGGTGGTTGATGCCCAACTGGCCAAAGGTATTATCACCCCAGGCGGCTACGGTGACCGCGTCACTGCCGGACACGCCGGAGGCGTCCGATCCGGCATAGGGGAAGGCGCCCACAGCCAGCGAGTGCCAACCGCCGCCGGTAACAGACTCGGCGCTGGTCAGGTACTTGCTCTCGGTGCTGGTGCCGTTCAGATCGCGGACCACCATATCCGGATAGGTCCGCAGCGTACCCACGGCGCCCACGGTGTAGCCCGTGCCCAACTGGGCACGGGAGTTGTCGCCCCAGGTGTAGACATAGCCGGTGTCGCTGACCACGGCCATGGAGTGGTAGCCGCCCGCGCCGATGGCGGTGGCGCCCATAAGGTAGTTGCTGCCGGAGGTCTCGGAGTTGGTGCCGCCGGTGACCTGAATGGGATAGCAGCTGCCTGTCCCAGCCAGAGGCACCAGCGTGCCGGAATCGTCGCGGAACTGCGGCTCCTCCACCGTATCGTCAATGCCCTGGCTGATGTCCTTGCGGCCGGTGCCGATCACGATGGTCTCGCCCTGGCCCAGCTGGCCACGGGAGTTGTCGCCCCAGGCGTACACCGCGCCGTCGGCGGTGCGGGCCAGAACATGACGATAGCCCACGGCGATCTCCTTGATCAACGTGAGTCTGCTCATGACAGGCTGGGTGTCCCGGGTGCCCAGACCCGTGACCCGCATGGGGTACGGGGCATAGGGCATTTGCTCATAGGTCTTACCTGTGCCCAGCTGTCCATATGTATTGTCGCCCCAAGCCCAGACAGTACCGTCGGACTTCAGCGCCACGGTAAAATTCTCGCCCGCGGCAACCATGGGGGTGGCAAAGTTGTTGGCGTCGTTAATGGTGACCTTCAGCTTGCCGGCATACACACCGTTGATGTCCACATCGGGGGCGTCCTCCACCATACCGACAATGGAGGTGACGTCCTTGAGATCGGTGGGCTCCAGCACGGCGTTGTTTCGGTCCAGGAGCAGCCAGGGCACCTGATCGGTCTCGCTACGGTCGTTGGGGACCTGGTGGTCCCGGGTATCGGTAATGTCCAGATTGGGTACCTCGGCCTTGTCGGTATGGCCGTAGATCATCTCACTGCCCTCGGCACTGGGCACAGCCCGGTCTCGCTCGGAGATGTTGAAGCCCACAGAGTAGTAGCGCTTCATGCCGCTCTTGAAGACCACCGCGAATTGCTGGTCGGTCAGGGTAATGCCATATTCCATGCTGACGCCCTTCAGTGCCACGAACTGATCGTCGGTAAGCTCCATCAGCTCCTGGGCGTCCTGGTCGTTGTCGGTGACGTCGATCTGCACCAGCTGAGACACCGGGACAGATGCGACGTTGGACGCAATGTCACTGTCGCCGGGCTCGCCGGCCACGGGGACAGTATCCGGCTGGACCGCGTAACGGGCAGTGAGCTGGGTGCTGGTCTCGCCGGTATCCTCGTCGGTCATGGTGGTGAAGACCCACACCTTATCATAGATGAGGTTCTTACTGACGCCGTAGCCAACACGGACCGGAACGCTGGCGCTCTCGCCGCCGCCGTTCTCCATGATCCGAAGCGTGGGCGCGCCCAGCTGGAAGTTAAAGTTGTGGCCGGTGCCCCAGACCTCGCCTGCCTCATCCCACAGAATGGAGAAGGAGTTACCGGCGGAAACGCCCTGGCTGTCCTGGACGTAGACGAACTGATAGTCGTCCCCCTTCTTGATGTCCTCGGGGTAGTCCTCCTTGAGCATCCGGGTGGGGGTGCGCTGCTGGGAATTGGTGCTACCGCTGCTGCCATTGACGTCGCCGGAGCCGCGGCCCTGGCCCAACTGGCCACGTTCGTCGTAGCCCCAACCATATGTATAATAGGTAGGATCGGCATCGGGATCAGGCTTGGCGGCAATGCCGTCGTCGGGGTCGTCGTCCACCAGGGGGATCTCCCGGGTAATGGCCAAGGAGTGGTTGGTGCCTGCGTCGATGGCCACCGTGCGCACCTGCGTGGTGTTAGCGTTGGGATACACCGCCTCATTGGGGAGCAGCACGTGGGTGGCGTCGATCTTGCCGCTTTCCGGCTGGACCGAGGAGTTGCCCACCTGGCCGTAGCCGTTGGCGCCCCAGCCATAGACAGTGGTCTCGTCTACCTGGATGGGGTTGTTGGCCTCGTCATAGTCCACCCGCAGATCCGCCTTCAGCGCCAGCACATGGCCATAGCTGTTGCTGATGACCTCGCCGGTGTTCGAGTCGGTGCGGCGGACGGCTCCAGCGCCGCCGGCGGAGATCGCCACCACGCCGTCAAAGCCGTTTTTGTAGACCGGATCGCTGCCACCCTCGGTGTAGAGCTGATAGCGGTCCAGCTGGGTAGCATTGTTGCTTTTCAGATTTTCGTCGGTAGCGCCGCCGCCTCCGGCGCTGTTCTCCTCGGGGTTCTTGTTCTGGCCCAGCTGGCCACGGCGGTTATCGCCCCAGGTAAATACCTCACCGCGGATATTGAGCGCCACAGAGGCGGAGCCGCCGGCGGCCACGGAGACGATATTCTTCAGCGGCTTGCCGTCTTCATCCCGGACCACCACGGGGTAGGGACTGTAGAAGACCTCATGGGTGTCCTCCTCCGTCCGCTCCAGATCGGTGTTGGGAACGCCCAACTGGCCATAGGTGCCTTCGCCCCAGGCATACACCGTGCCGTCGGCGGCCAGAGCCAGGGCGTGGTTCGCGCCCGCGGAAATGGCGACAATGTTGCACAGGTAGCCGTCCTTGGTGTTGCTGTCAGCCTCCTTAGGCCCGCGGACCAAGGTGGGATCGGAAATGGAGGCGGTCGCCACGCTCTGGCCCACGCCGGTCTGGCCGCGGCTGTTAACGCCCCAGGCGTAAACCTGGCCCTCAGTGGTCAGCGCCAGAGAATAGTTCAGTCCGGCCGCCACCATAACGATGCCGGTCATGGGCGTTGCCACGCCGCTGGAGCTGATCACATAGATGGGCTCCGGGGTGCGGACGGTGCCGGCGTGCTTGCTGCCCATAGCGTTGGTGCCGCTGGGCGCCTGGCCCCAGGCCCAGACGCTGCCGTCAGCCTTCAAAGCCAGCGAGTGCAGCGAACCGGCGGAGATCTGGGGAACGGCGGTCTTGGGGGAATAGCCACCGGTGGCCTCGGGGTCGATAGCCGGACCGGAGCTGAGGGTGAAGCGCCCCCGGACCTCCAGCTGAAGCACGGCGTAGACGTCGCCACCGGTGGTCTTGGCCGCGCTGGCGTAGACGGCAGTGCGTCCCTCCCGCAGTGCGGTGACCTTACCGTTGGCGTCTACAGTAGCTACCCGGGGATCCAACACGGAGTACAGCACCGGGCGGGTGCTGGAGGTATTGCGGTAACCGCTGAAAGCGTTGTCCAGGAAACCGGACACATCGCACACGCTATCCACAAAGATGCGGATGTGGTAGATGTCGTTGGCATTGCCGCCAAACCGACCCGGGCCCTGGTTTTGAATGTTGAACAAAGCCGACAGCTCAGCGTCGGTGGGATCGTTGCTGGCGGTCAAGCCGTAGGTATCCCCCTTGCCGGCGTCTCCGGCGGGATCCTTGTTCTCCTCAGGCGTCTCGGTCTTGTCGGTGACCGGATCCTCGGCCTTCTCGCCCTGGTCCTTGTCATCTTTGTTGTCGTCGTTCTTGTCCACGTCGGTCTGGGTGTCGCTGGGCCGCTCGGGCACAGTAGCCGCCCCCATATAGTAGGCTGCGCCGTAGGTGACAAGATCCGCCTCAGGAACACGGACGCCAAAGTAGACCTGGTACATCATGCTGCCGGAGGCGTCGATGGTGGGCGTGACCACGGCGGTCTTCACCACCGTGTCCTCGCCGTACTGGTCCTCTTCATCCCGGGTGAGCTTATCGGTGACCTTGTCGCCACCGGTGGAGCCCGAAGCGGATACGCCGCCCTCCTGCGGCACGATGGTGGAGCCGCCGACGCCGCCGGAGGTGGCGCCCAGCTGGCTGAGGATCTGCTCCAGGGTCTTGTCGCCGTTGACGCTGTCGATCAGCGCGCCGCCGTTGGAGTTGTCGGGGGTGGGGGTCTTGTCGGCGCCATCGGGGACGTCGCCGAAGGTGCTGGTCTCGCCGGTCTGACCGTCCTGGACCGTCAGGTCCAGGCCGTCCGGCATACCGTCCTCGCCGGCTTCAGTAGAAACGCCGTTAGCGGCAGCGTCGCCGCTGTCGCCATTTTCGCTCGTCTCTTCCTTATTATATATAGGTGTATTCTGATCCTCGTCCCCGACGGGCACCTCGGGGGTCTCGCTGGTGGGAACAGGGGCCGCGTCGGACTCCTCCGGCGGCTCCACCTTCTCGTCGGCCACGGGGGCGGGGTCGCTCACGTCGGGAGTCTGGGCGTCGTCCGCAGCGGGCGCGGCCTCAGCCTGCTCGCTGTTGTCCTTGGTGTTGTTGTTGGTCGAGCCGTCCTCGTCCAGGATCACGGGAGCCTGGATCTGGCTGGCGGCATTGGAGTTGAACAAGGAGAACTCCTCGCCCTGATCGTCGCCCTGAGTCTGGTCCTGCTGGGCCTGGCTCTGGAGCTGCTGCTGGGCCTGCTGCTGGACCTGGGCCAACAGCTGATCCACGTCCACCTGGGCGTCGCCGTCCTGCCCCACGGTGATGCCCTCGGCCTTAGCCCGCTCCTCAAAGGGGGTCAGGTCGTAGGCGGAGTTGGACTGGGTCAGGCCGCCCTCCTTATACATTTCATAAAGGAAGTCCTGGATCTCCTGAGACTCGTCGGCCACGCTCTTCGTGCCGGTCTGAGTGGGCTCGGTAGAGCCGATCAAGTCCTGGATATTGCTGCCGTTGGGGGAGATCATGGTAGCCCCGGAGGAGGAACTGCTGTTGCCGCTGGAGGTGACGTTGGCCACAGCGTCGGTAGGACCGATCCACTTCACAAGAGCAGTGCAGGTGATGGAGGGGGCCGACTCCTCGCTGGCGTCCATCACGCCCCAATCCAGGGTCTCGATCTCAATATAGTCTTTAAAGTCGTACCCGGCGTACACCGTCTCCCACACAAACTGCTCAGTGACCTTCAGCTTGGCGGAGGCCTTCCGCCGCAGGGCCCGGCGCTCGGCCTCGGGCATGGCGGCAATGGCCTGGCGATAGTCCTCGGTGAGGTAAGCGCACTGGTCCAGGTCCACGTCCCCCGGGAAGAAGGACGCGAACTCCTCCAGGCTCTCCAGCTTGCCCAGATAGCGCACATCGGTGACGGTGGCGGTCACCCGGACCTCCTTCATGTCGCTGGTAAAGCCGATGGCGTTGCGGTCCAGCACCAGAGGCACGCTATACTCAGGCTCATCGGTCGGCTCGGTGTCACTGGCATCGGGCTCGTTGGTTCCGGGTTCAGGCTCGGCGCCGGGCTGCTCGGTCTGGACGCCCTGGTCAGGGTCCTCGGTGGTAATGGTGGCGGCCGCGGCGGTGGTGAACAGAGAGAGGATCATAGAAAAGGCCAACAGGCCGCCGATGATCCGCTTGCCCAGCTGCTTCCACAAGCTCAGGTCCACATCCATGATCCTCCCTCCTTTCTTTTATATAGTATGATATAGAATGTCAGAGCGGATATGTAGTGTCCCCAGGATTAAAACGCACAAGATATTGTGGGTCACACCCCGCAAAAGGGCGCAGTCATCCCATGGATGGCTATTTTTACAGGCACATTATGCCACAACCCATTGAAAAATGCAACCCCTTTTGGGAGTTTTTTTCGCTGTCTTGTGGTAAATTGTCTCGCGTCGGGCGGGTCAAAGGCCGTCTTCTTCCCCTCCCGGCCTTTCCATTTGACGACAAAACATGCAGGAAGTTCCCGTTTGTTTCATATTGGCAAAATATTTTGTCAAAAAATGTTCCCTTTCCTTTTCTAAAAAAAGGGCGCCCACTTTCCCGTGGAAAGTGGGCGCCCTTATAAAAAATCCCTTCAGCCGTCCAAGGCGGCCTGGGCGACCTCGTAATCGGCGCAGACCAGCACCAGTACCGTGCAACCCCGCCGCTCCACCACAGCCTTCTCCAGCTTGGGCAACTCCGCGGGCCGGTAGGTCTCGTTGGCCTCCTTCTGGTCGGCAATATGGCCCTGCGCCGCGGTCTCAAAGGCCCGGGCCGCATCTTCGCTCTCGCAGGCGGCCACAGTGATCTCCTCGGCGGTGCCGCCGGGGGAATAGTAACACACCAGCTCCGTTCCTTCCAGCGTCTCCAGGCCGTACTCCCCCGCCGCCATGGCCGGGTCCAGTCGCTCCAGGGTCTCGGTGAACACCCCCGGGGCGTCCAGTAGGCTCTGGGCGGTGCTCTCCGGGTCAAACGGCTCCTTTGCCTCTCCTCCACATCCGACCAGACACGCGCACAAAAGCCCGCAGCCCAGCATCATGCTCCACCTTTTCATGTCAGTTCCTCCTCTTGCGGCGCTGCAGGGGTCCATTCCTGGGCAACGTCCTGCGGCGCCTCCGGCTCTGGGGCCGGCTGCACCGTGTGGCGCTTGAGATAGTCCAACCACTGCCGGTAGGGCTCCTTCTGGAAATGAATGCCGTCGGCCACCAGGTCATAGGGCGGTTGGCCGGTGGCCGGGTCCACGATGGCCTGGGCCGGGTCGGCCAAAAACACCCGCTTATCCTGGGCCAGCTGGCGCAAAAGGTCATTGTAGACGCCGATCTGCTGGTTGTTGATATAGTCGGCCACGCCCTTTTCCCCACACTTTTGCTCGTTGACAGGGATCAGCAGCTGAATATATACCGTGGCCTGGGGCTGGGCGACACGGATATGGTCGATCAGGGCGGCGTAGTGGTCGTAATACCCCTGGTCGTCATACATCCCCAGCTCGTTGAGTCCCAGGCAGACATACACCTTGCCGTAGCTCTTGCGCTCCAGGGCCTCGGGCACGGTCATCTTCTTGCCCTCCACCTTCACCTGATCCTTCTCGATCTTGAACACGCTCAGCCCGGTCTTGACCAGATACTCTCCCTGGGTCAGCCCGCTATACAGCCGAAAGCCGTCGGTACGGGAGTCGCCGATAAAGACGGCGTCGGCAAAATAGTCATCTCCCACCGGCTCGCTTTCTGGCACGCACTGGCTGTAGTCGTAGCCCGCGTCAGCCACCACGCCCACCGGTGTGGGCGTAGGCTCCGCGGACGGCGCCAGCGTCGGCAGCCGGGCCGGGTCCTTGGCGGGCGACGTCTCCCCTGTGGCCGGGCTGGGCAACGCGTCCGGCGTGGGCTCGGCGGTCCGGTCCAGGGCGGGCGAGGCCGTCACCTGGAGCGTCGGCGTGGGGGCAGACGGGCCTGGCGAGCTCGTCGGGTCCAGCTGGCTCTGCCCCGGCAAGGTCAGTCTCGGCCCCAGCACCAGCAGGCCGCACACCGCCGCCACGCCAAGGGCGATCAAAATGCTATCTCTTCTCTTCATCTATCTCATTCTCTCTTCCCAACACGATTTTTGCCACATCTCCCAGGTCGGCAACAGTATAGGTCGGCAACGGGCTGAAACCTCCATTTCTCGAATACCAAATGGAATCTAGCCCAGCGTTGATAGCGCCTTGTATATCGCTAAGCAGATCGTCTCCTACCATAACAGTCTCTTCCGGCGAGGCGTTCAGCGCGGTCAGCACCTGCTCAAAGTACGCCTTGTGGGGCTTACCCACACCCATCTCCTGGGAAATGAACACCCCATCCAGATACGCCGTAATGGGGTTGCCCGTCAGCCTCCGCCGCTGAACGGTCTTCAGGCCGTTGGTGGCAAGGCCGATGCGGCAATACGGCTTCAGTGCCTGTAACAGCTCCACCGCGCCTGGCAACAGCGCCCCGCAGTCGCCCATGGCGTCCAGATACTCCGCGTCCCAGGCTCCCGCGTCTCCCGACCAGCCCAGCTCTGCGCCAAAGCGGCGAAACCGCTCGCCCTTGAGCCACTCCTGCTCCACCTCGCCCCTGTGAAAGGCGTCCCAGAGCGCCCGGTTGATGGCCATATACCGTGCCCGGGTCTCTTCATTATAAGGCAGGCCCCGGCGCTCCATGGTCCGCCGCAGAGCCTGAGCCTCGGTGGCGTCAAAATCCAGGAGGGTATTGTCCGCGTCGATCAGAACGCAGGTATATCTCCGCTTCACATCTCACCCTCCCCTGCGCAGCGTGTGCCACATCCGGGTGGCCGAGGACACCAGCAGCACCCCTAGCGCCAGCGCCCCGGAAAATTCCAGGGTGTGGCCCAGGGTCTGGGCAAACTCCATCGTCTGGCCCCGGATGGCGTATTCCATGGCGTAGTAGATCCCGCCGCCGGGTACCAGTGGAAAAAGAGCCACCACCAGGTATCCGGTCACCGGGCACTTGCGAAGCCGTGCCATGCTCTCGCTCCACACGGCGATGCTCACCCCAGCCAGCAGGGCGCAGACCATGTCGCTCCATCCCGCCCGGACTCCCAGCAGGTAGACAAGCCACCCCAAAGCGCCGCCGGCGCCGCAGATCAAAATACCGCCCCGGCGAATGTTGAAGATCACCGCGAAGGCCCCACAGGCCAGAAAGGCCCACAGGCAGGGCAGGCCCAACTGCTTGAGATACTCCATCACAGCGCGCCTCCTAACAGCCGGCCTGCCGCCAGGGCCACGCCGGTACCCAGGGCAATGGCCACGGCAATGAGGATCGCCTCCGCCAGCCGGGAGAGGCCGGAGACCATATCGCCTACCATGATCTCCCGCACGGCGGTGGTCAGCGCCACACCGGGCACCAGGAGCATCAGCGCGCCAATGGTGATCAGATCCACCCCTCGGCCCAGCCCGGCGGCCACAAACGCCAAAGCCAGCAGCGCGGAGGCCGCCCCGGCGGCAATGGTCTTGAGAAAAAGCCCGGCTCCCAGCCGCCGCGCCAGCCACAGGCAAAGCCCAATGGCCGCGCCGCAGCATCCGGCGCACAGGGCGTCCCAGCCGCCGCCACCAAAGAACAGGCAGAAGCTGGCCGCCGCCACAAAGTGGGCCAGCAAGGTCACCCACTGGGGATAGTAAGGCTCCCGCTCCAGAGTCTCCTCCAGCTCTCGCCGGGCCTCAGCCGGGGGCAGCGGGACCCGGCACAGCCTGCGGCACAGGGCGTTCATCGCCTCCAACCGCCAGATGTCGGTGCCGTGGTTCCCCACCCGGCGGATCCGGGTCAGGGCCTGTCCCTGGTCGCTAAGGGAGGCAATGATGCAGTTGGGGATGGCAAATACCTCGCCGCCTTGGATGCCATAGGCCGCCAGGACCCGGGTGATAGACTCCTCCACCCGGTAGATCTCCCCGCCGGCCACCTGAAGCTGGTAGCCCAGCTCCACCGCCAGGTCCAAAACCGCCGTGGTATCCAAGCCTTTCCCCTCCCCGCAAACAACTTCCTAGTGTAGTCCAAACCGGTCAAAAAGTCAAATTACAATTACGCTACAAAGCAATTACATAAAATACAGCGCGCCGCTTTCAAAAATGGGCTGCATCCGTTCCCCGGTGATGTTCAGCCCTACAAAGTCACCCCTGCGCTCGGAGTGGCCCATCTTGCCGAACACCCGGCCATCGGGAGAGAAAATGCCCTCGATGGCCGCCACCGAGCCGTTGGGGTTCACGTCGATATCCATGGAGGGCACGCCCTGGCCGTCCACATACTGGGTGGCCACCTGCCCCTGGGCTACCAGGCTTTCCAGCATCTCCTGGGTGCACACGAACCGCCCCTCCCCGTGGGAGATGGCGATGGAGTGCAGGTCGCCCACCTGGCACTTCGTCATCCAAGGGGAGTTGACGCTGGCCACCCGGGTGGTGACGTACCGGCTCTGGTGCCGGCCAATGAGGTTGTAGGTCAGCGTGGGGCAGCTCTCATCGGTGAGGCGGATCTCTCCAAAGGGCAACAGGCCCAGCTTGATGAGGGCCTGGAAGCCGTTGCAGATGCCCAGCATGAGCCCGTCCCGGTTTTTCAAAAGGTCGTGGACCGCGTCGGTGACGGCGGCGTTTCGGAACAGAGAGCAGATGAACTTGGCCGAGCCGTCAGGCTCGTCGCCCCCGGAGAAGCCGCCGGGCAGAATGACCATCTGGCTCTTCCCAATAAGCCCCGCCAGCGCCTCCACCGACTGACTGAGGGCGGAGGCCGAGCCGTTGCGGATGACCAGCACCTCCGGCTCGATCCCCGCGCGGATACAGGCCCTCGCAGTGTCCAGCTCGCAGTTGGTGCCGGGGAAAGCAGGAATGACCGCCCGGGGCCGGGCCACCTTGTGCTTGCACACCAGGGGAGAGCGCTTGTCCCAGGAAATGGGCTCTACCTTCTCCGAGCTCCCCGCCCGGTTGGGGTACACGTCCTCCAAAACCCCCTCATTCAGGGCCAGAAGCTCCTCAATGGAGGCGCAGTCGCTCCCCAGGTCGATGACTGGCTCTGCGGTGGTCACGCCGATCCTCTGCCCCAGCTCGGTGCTGATCTCCTCAGTCAGCTCCACGATCACCGCGCCGGACATAGGCCAGTTGAACCACCGCAGCTCCAGCCCCTCCTGGGCCCGGAAGCCCACGCGGTTGCCGAAGGACATCTTCATGATCCCCTCGGCCACGCCGGTCTCCACCGCCCAGGCGGCCTTTACCTTCCTGGCCTGGCACAGGGTGTGGATCTCCTCCCAAGCCTTTTCGATATATTCCTCGGCCACCGCAAAGAGGTACACCGGGTGTCCCGACTCCTTAAACTCATTAGAGATGACCTCCCCCGCCTTGATGGGGGCGATGGCGAAGGACAGCAGCGTGGGGGGCACGTCCAGGTCCAGGAAGGAGCCGGACATGGAGTCCTTGCCGCCAATGGCGGCGCAGCCGTACGTCAGCTGGGCATCCAAGGCCCCCAACAGCGCGGCAAAAGGCTTGCCCCAGCGCTTGGGGTCATCCCGGAGCTTTTCAAAAAACTCCTGGAGGGTCAAATAGGCCTTCTTGTAGTCCGCTCCAGCGGCCACCAGCTTGGCAAGGGAGAGAGTCACCGCGTCACGGGCACCCCAGAAGGGGTCCCGGCTCAATTCCTCGGGGTCGCAACCCCAGGCCATCACGCTGGCCTGGTCGGTCTCCTGCCCCGGCTCCACCGGGAACAGGGCGGCCATAGCCTGCTGAGGGGTGCGCTGGTACTTGCCGCCGAAGGGGGCCAACACGGACCCCACGCCGATGGTGGAGTCGAACCGCTCGGCAAGGCCCCGGCGGGAGGCGCACTTCAAACTGGCGGCCATCTCCCGCAAGCCGGTTTCCTCCCCCACGTCAGCGCCCGGCGCGTCAGGCACGCTTACCTTTGCGGTCTTCACCGCTCCGTTGGTGTTCAAAAATTCCCGGCTCAAATCAGCGATGGTCTTGCCCCGCCAGGTCATGACCATCCGGGGGCTTTCGGTGACCACCGCCACCCGGTAGGCCTCCAGGTTCTCCTTTTCCGCCGCGGCGATCAGGGCCGCCTCATCCTCTGGGGCCACCACCACCGCCATACGCTCCTGGGACTCGGAAATGGCAAGCTCGGTGCCGTCCAGGCCGTCATACTTCTTGCGAACGGCGTCCAGGTCGATGGCCAGGCCGTCGGCCAGCTCACCGATGGCCACGCTGACGCCGCCCGCGCCAAAGTCGTTGCACCGCTTGATGAGCCTCGTCACCTTGGGGTCCCGGAACAGCCTTTGAATTTTCCGCTCCTCCGGGGCGTTGCCCTTCTGGACCTCGGAGGCCATGGTGTCCAGGCTCTTCAGGTCGTGGCTCTTGCTGGACCCGGTGGCCCCGCCGATGCCGTCCCGGCCGGTACGGCCACCCAGCAAAATGACCACGTCCCCCGGCGCGGGCCGCTCCCGGCGGACGTTGCCCTCCGGGGCCGCGCCCACCACCACGCCGCATTCCAGGTGCTTGGCCACATAGCCCGGGTGGTACATCTCGTCCACCAAGCCCGTAGCCAGGCCGATCTGGTTGCCGTAGCTGGAATAGCCCGCCGCCGCGGTCTGGCAGAGCTTGCGCTGGGGCAGCTTTCCCGGCAGAGTCTGGTCCACCGGGACCCTCGGGTCGCCGCAGCCGGTGATGCGCATGGCCTGGTGGACATACGCCCGCCCGGACAAGGGGTCCCGGATGCACCCGCCGATGCAGGTGGCCGCGCCGCCAAAGGGCTCGATCTCGGTGGGGTGGTTGTGGGTCTCGTTTTTAAACATAAGGAGCCAGGGCTCCTCCTTGCCGTCCACCGGGGCGGACACGCGGATGGAGCAGGCGTTGATCTCCTCGCTCTGGTCCAGCTCGGGGAGCTCTCCCCGCTTTTTCAGCACCTTGGCGCCGATGGTGGCGATATCCATCAGGGTCTGGGGCCGGGTCTTGGCTTTGTCGCCGTAGACTTCCTCCCGGGCCGCCAAATACTGCTCATAGGCGGCCTGGACGTTCCCATCCTGGATATCGATATCCTCCAAATGGGTGGAGAAGGTGGTGTGACGGCAGTGGTCGGACCAATAGGTGTCCACCACCCGGATCTCGGTAACGGTGGGGTCCCGCTTTTCCTCACTTTTAAAGTAGTCTTGCAGGAATTTCAGGTCCTGAAGGTCCATGGCAAGGCCCATTTCCGCCAAAAGCCCCTCCAGGGCGTGTTCGTCCATGGCCGTAAAGCCCGCCACGGTCTTCACATCCGCCGGCTCGGGATAGCTCTGAGCCAGGGTCTCGGGCTTGTCCATACCGGCCTCCCGGCACTCCACAGGGTTGATGAGGTACTTTTTCGCCTTTTCCATATCGGCGTCAGACAGCTGACCAAAGAGCCAGTAGATGTCCGCGCAGCGCACCCTGGGCCGCTCGCCCCCGACCAGCATCTGCAGGCACTGAGCGGCGGAATCGGCCCGTTGGTCAAACTGCCCGGGCAGAGGCTCCACCCCCAGCACCCGGACTCCCTTGGCCTCCAGGGCCTCCTCAAAGAGCTCGTCCACCTGGGGTTCGGCAAAGACGATGGTCTTAGCCCTCTCATAGGCCGACGGGTCGATGCCCTCTACATCATAGCGGCGGAACACGCACACATCGGTGATGTCCTTGAGCCCCAGCACCTCCCGTAACTCCCGTACCAGTGCGGGCCCGGCCACGTCAAAGGCCTTCTTCTTGCGGACAAAACAGCGAAATACCATCTCTCTATCTCCTCTCAGGTGATCTTCCAGTTTTCAAAGCCGTAAAACAAATTTCCCTGGGTGGGGGATGCGCCCTGGACCTGGCCCCAGCGGGTCAGCAGCCCCGCGCTTTTAAAGCAGATGGGGGCTACGGGCACGTCCTGGACCCACTGGGCGTAAAATTCGCTCCAATCGCCGCTCTTGCGAGCGCCAAGCAGGGCCTCCGTCAGAGCCTTGGAGGAAAATCCCCCGTAGCACACGCCGCTTCCTGCGGTAAAATACGGCCCCGGATCCAGGTCCCCCGTCATCCGGCTCTGGGCCAGATAGAGGTCAAAATCCCCTTGGCTCAGGGCCTTTTTGTAATCCTCCCAGGGAAGCGCCCGGACGCTGACCTGCACGCCCAACGTGCCCAGGTCCTCCGCCGCGGCGTTGGCCATAGCTTCTAAAGAGGCGTTGTCCGCGCTCACCAGCAGCGTCAGGGCCAGGGGATCTCTGCCGCGATACCGAACGCCGTCCTGGGCCAGCTTGTAGCCCTGCTCCTCCAAAGCGGCCCCGGCGGCGGTGACGTCATAGGTCAGCTGGGCCGCCGCCGTTTGGTCATACCGTGCGGAAGACGGCGGCGCGGGCAAGGCCGCGGCCACGCCGTGGCCGGCGAGAGCCTGATGGGTCAGGCTGTCCCGGTCCAACGCCTGGGCCACCGCCCGGCGAAATGCCCCGTCCCGGCAGGGGCCCTTGCTGCACCGAAAGCCCAGGTAGACCATGGTGGAGGTGGGATACTCCCAGCTCTGGCAGCTGCCCGAATAACCCAGGGTATCCGCCCCGGTGGGATCGGCGGCGGCCACGCTGACCGCCCCGGCGTTGAAGCTGGCCACCAGCGTATCTGCGTCCCCCGCCTCCTGGAGCGGGATCTCCGCCAGGGGCAGGGCCTTCTCCTGCCACCAGTCGGCGTTAGCCACCAGGCGGCCCTCCTGCCGTACATAGGGACCGGTGCCCACAACGCCCGTTTCCGTCACCCGGGCGATGGGAAAGTCCAGCAGGGATAAAAAGCCGCTGTTGGGTGTGGAGAGCTGAAACTGCACTGTGCCGTCTTCCTGGGCAGCGACCTTCCTTACACCTGAAAGCCGCTTGGCGTAGGCGCTCTTTTCGCCTCGGGCGGCGTTGACGGCCTGGGCCACCGTCTCGGCACTCAGGCTCTCACCGTCGGAAAAGCGTACGCCGGAGCGCAGCGTCACCGTCCAGGCAAGCCCGTCCTCGCTGGCGCTGGCGCTCTGGGCCAGCACCGGCTGGGGAGCAAAGGCGTTGTCCAGGGCGTACAGGCTCTCACAGATCAGCGGCAGCAGCGTCATATTGCCGCTCTTGCCGCCTCCATAGGGATCCCACTCCCCTACCGGATCCACCGGCAGGGTAAATACCTGCCGGATGGCGGGGTCCGCGCTGGGCGCGGCGCTGGGGGTGGGTGTGGGCTCCACAGGCTGCTGGTAATGACAGCCGCCCAGGGCCAGGCAAACACAGCCCGCCATGGCCAAAACACGTTTTCTCATGGCCGTCCCTCCAGCATAATAACGGCGGCCTGGCTGCCCCGCAGACCATGGGTGTAGCGGTGGGACCAGTATTTGTCGTGCCGGCAGCAGGTGCAATCACCTGACAGGTCCACATGCTCCGGCTCCAGCCCTGCTGCCAGCAAGACGGCCTGATTGATCCCCTTCAGGTCCACGTTCCACTTGTCGCCTTTTTTCGACACATAGGGCTCCGCCAGAGTGCCCAGCTGGGCTGCCATAGCCTGGGGCACGTCGGCGTCCGTTTCAAAGCAGCACGGCCCGATGCCCGGGCCGATGGCCGCGCGGATATCGGACGCCTTACAACCATAGTTCTCCATGGCCCTGACCCCTTGGGCGGCAATGGCCCCCGCGGTCCCCCGCCAGCCGGCGTGGACGGCGGCGGCCACCCGGCGCGCCGGGTCAAAGAGCAGGATGGGGATGCAGTCGGCGGTGAAGATCACCAGCGTCACCCCGAGTTCGTCGGTGACAAGGCCGTCGGCCTCGATGTAGGTCTCGTCCAGCACGTCGGACTTGGCCTGGGCCGCCGTCACCGGCTGGACCCGCACGCCGTGGACCTGGTGGGTCATCACAAGATGGTCGCCGCCCACCCCCACCGCGGCGCAGAACCGGCGGTAATTCTCCCGCAGAGCCTCCGGGGCATCTCCCCGATGACAGCCCAGATTCAGCGACGCCAAATGCCCTTTAGACACGCCGCCCAGCCGGGTGGAAAACCCGTGGGGCGTGTCCAAAAGGGGCGAGGCCACATATTCCAGTTGTCCAACACTCCGGGTGATCAAATCGCCATTTCCTCCAGTTTGTAATCATTCTTGCGGTTTGATGGTCCTTTTGGCTTCCCCTTGCAGGGGGAAGCCTCAATTCTCTTCCGGATGATACTCTTTGCAGGTGCACTTCTTCCACTTCAGGCCCGAGCCGCAGGGGCAGGGGTCGTTGCGCCCGATCTTATCGGCAGCCTTCTTAGGCTGGGCCTTCACCGTGCCGTCGGAGGCGCCGGACTCACTTGTGACCTTGGCCACCCGCTCGCGTTTGACCTCCTCGTCCTTCTTCAGCCGCACCAGGAACATCCGGCGCACCGTCTCCTCCTGGATGGCAGCCACCATGGCCTCAAACATCTCGTAGCCCTCGCGCTTATACTCCACCTTGGGGTCGGCCTGGCCGTAGGCCCTGAGGCCGATGCCCTGACGAAGCTCGGTCATGGCGTCGATGTGGTCCATCCAGTATTCGTCCACCACCCGGAGCATCACCACCCGCTCGATCTCCCGGGTCATGGCTTCGCCAAACTCCGCCTCCCGCTGGGCATAGCGGCTCTGCGCCTTCTCCAGAAGGTAGGCCGTCAAGCTCTGGGCGTCGGAGTCGGCCAGGGTGGCCTCGGAGAGACTGTCGCCGGGATCCAGGAAGGTCCCCCGGAAGGGGGCTGTGATGGCGGCGTAGTCCTCGGCGGTATAGTGCTCATGCTCCAGGGGATGGCCGGTCACCTGGCGGGTGACTACGTTTTCCAGCATGGCCTGGATGCTGTCCTTCAGGTCCTTACCGTCCAGCACCTCCCGGCGCTGCTTGTAGATGACCTCCCGCTGGGTGTTCATCACGTCGTCGTACTCCAGCACCGTCTTCCGGCTCTGGAAGTTCTTGCTCTCCACCCGCTTCTGGGCGTTTTCGATGGCCCCGGAGAGCATCTTCTGCTCGATGGGCGTATCCTCGTCGATGCCCAGGGTCTCCATAAGGCCCATGATACGCTCTGTGCCAAAGAGGCGCAGGATGTCGTCCTCCAGGGAGAGGTAGAACCGGCTCTCGCCGGGGTCGCCTTGTCGGCCGGACCGGCCCCGGAGCTGGTTATCGATGCGGCGGGATTCGTGCCGCTCGGTGCCTACGATAAAGAGCCCGCCCGCGGCGCGGACCTTGTCCGCCTCGCCGGCGATCTCCCCCTTGCGCTTTTCCAGACAGTCCTGATAGAGCTTCCGGGCGTCCAGGATCTCCTGGTCGTCGGTGTCGGCATAGCCGGTGGCCTCGGCGATGAGCTCGTCGGAAAGGCCCTGCTTGCGAAGGTCGGCCTGGGCCAGGTAGTCGGCGTTGCCGCCCAGCATAATGTCGGTGCCGCGGCCAGCCATGTTGGTGGCCACGGTGACAGCCCCGAACTGGCCCGCCTGGGCCACGATCTCCGCTTCCTTTTCGTGGTTTTTAGCGTTCAGGACGTTGTGGGAAATGCCCGCCCGGGTCAGCAGCTTGCTCACAAGCTCGGAGATCTCGATGGACACCGTGCCCACCAGCACCGGCTGTCCCTTTTCGTGGCACTGCTTCACCTGCTCCACGATGGCCCGGAACTTGCCCGCCTGGGTCTTATAGACCACATCGTGATGGTCCACCCGGATCATGGGCTTGTTGGTGGGCACCTCCACGATGTCCAGGGCGTAGATCTGCCCGAATTCCTCCTCCTCAGTCAAGGCCGTACCCGTCATGCCCGAGAGCTTGTCGTAGAGGCGGAAGTAGTTTTGGAAGGTGATGGTGGCCAGGGTCTTGCTCTCCCGGGCCACGGTGACTTTTTCCTTAGCCTCGATAGCCTGGTGAAGTCCCTCGGAGTAGCGCCGGCCAAACATCAAGCGGCCGGTGAATTCGTCCACGATGATGACCTCGCCGTCCTTGACCACATAGTCGATGTCCCGGCGCATGACCCCGTGGGCCCGGATGGCCTGGTTGATGTGGTGGGAGAGTGTAGCGTTCTCCGGGTCGGCCAGGTTCTCCAGCTGAAACTGTTGCTCGGCCTTGGCGATGCCCCGGGCGGTGAGGGTGGCGGTGCGGAGCTTTTCGTCCACGATGTAGTCGGCGTCCTCGTCGGGATCCTCCTCCGCCTTCTCGTCCACGCTGGCCACCCGTTTGCCCTTTAGCCGGGCCACAAAGGAGTCCACCACAGTGTAGAGCTGGGTGGACTTGTCCCCCTGGCCGCTGATGATCAGCGGGGTCCGGGCCTCGTCGATCAAAATGGAGTCCACCTCGTCCACGATGGCGAAGGCGTGGCCCCGCTGGACCAGCTCGGTCTTGTAGATTGCCATGTTGTCCCGGAGGTAGTCAAAGCCAAATTCGTTGTTGGTGCCGTAGGTGATATCCGCCTCATAGGCCGCCTTGCGGTCTCGGGGCTCCACGGCGTGGATGACCAACCCCACCGTCAGGCCCAGGAAGCGGTAAATTTTCCCCATCCATTCGCTCTGGTACTTGGCCAGGTAGTCGTTGACGGTGACGATGTGGACCCCCTCGCCGGTGAGGGCGTTCAAATAGGCCGGCAGGGTGGCCACCAGGGTCTTGCCCTCGCCGGTCTTCATCTCGGCGATGCGGCCCTGGTGGAGGATGATACCGCCGATCAGCTGGACCCGGTAGGGCCGCAGGCCCACCACCCGCCAGGCCGCCTCCCGGGCGGTGGCAAAGGCCTCGGGCAGGATATCGTCGGTGGTCTCCCCCGCCGCCAGCCGGGCTTTTAATTTGGGTGTCTGCGCTTTCAATTCCTCGTCAGAAAGCGCTTTATATTCTTCCTCCAACGCCTCGATCCGGTCCACCAGCTTGTCGATCTTCTTCAGCTCCCGGTCGGAGTGCGTGCCAAACATCTTCGTCAGCAGTCCCATAGGGGCATTCACCTGTCTTTCCACAAAATTATCCAGTGTAACATGGGTATTATTATACCACATCCGCGCAGCGGTGTGGTATAATGCGCCATCCTTTGCGGTTTCCGGCGAAGCCGGAGAGCAAAGGCGGCATCAAATTGGTATAATAGCCGCTCGGCGGCTATTATACCACACCGCCACACATTAGAAAAGACTAAATTGTAAATTTCCCCGGCAAAAGCAAGGCCCCGTCCAGTCAGGCCGCCGCTCTTGCGCCTCTTTGCCCCTTGTGTTACAATAACTCCAGAAAACCTTAGGGAAGGGAGGCGAGTCCATGCTGCGCGAAGGCCAGACCCATACCGTCACTGTGGAGGGCTTTTCCTCCGAGGCCCACGGGGTGGCCCGCATCGACGGCCAGGCCGTCTTTGTCAAGGGTGCCCTGCCTGGCGAGCAGTGCCGCATTTTTATCGAGCACATCGGTCATAACACCGTTTGGGCCCGCATGACCGAGCGGCTGACCCCCTCCCCCGACCGCATGGAGCCCGACTGCCCCTACTACGCCCAGTGCGGCGGCTGCCAGACCCGGCATATGTCCTACCCCGCCGAGCTGGCCTTCAAAGCGGGCAAGGTCCAAAACGCCCTGCGGCGCATCGGCGGGATCGACCCGGGCCCGGTGCCCATCCACGGCTGCGCCCAGCCGGAACGCTACCGCAACAAGGTCCAGTTCCCCGCGCAGCCGTCGGCGGCTTTGCCGCCTTACGGATGCGGCGTGCCCCTTGCGGGTGCCGTCGCTCCCGGCCCCAGGATCGGTTATTTTCAGGCGCGGACCCACACCGTCATCGACGTGGACGACTGCCTGCTGACCCCGGCGTGCGCAGCCCCCATCCGCGCCGCCGTCAAGACCTGGATGGAGACCTACGCCGTCCCCGCCTATGACGAGCACAGCCACACGGGGCTTGTCCGCCATCTCTATCTGCGGACCAACGCCCAGGGCCAGGCCCTGGTCTGCATAATAGCTAATAGCCCTTCCCTGCCCCACGAACCGGAGTTTGTTTCCTCGCTGCGGCAGGCGTTTCCTGGGCTAATAGGTATTAGTCTCGGCGTCAACACCCGCAGGACCAACGTGATCCTGGGCGAGAGTTACCGTACCCTCTGGGGCCAGGACTACCTCATGGACACGCTCTGCGGCCTTCAATTTAAACTCTCCGTCCCCTCCTTTTTTCAGGTCAACCGTTCCCAGGCGGAGGTCCTATACGGCTTGGCCGGGAACTTTGCCGCCCTCACGGGGCGTGAGACCGTGCTGGACCTCTACTGCGGCACGGGCACCATCGGCCTGACCCTGGCCAGCCGGGCCAAGGCCGTCATTGGCGTAGAGGTGGTGCCCCAGGCGGTGGCCGACGCGGTGGAAAACGCCCGGCGAAACGGCATTACAAACGCCCGCTTCCTCTGCGCCGACGCCGCCCAGGCCGCGGTCGAGCTGGAGCAGGAGGGCGTCCGGCCCGACGTGGTGGTGGTGGACCCGCCCCGCAAGGGGATGTCTCCCGATACGGTAGAGGTCCTGCGGCGTATGTCGCCCCGTCGTATTGTCTACGTCTCCTGTGACTGCGCCACCCTGGCCCGGGATCTGAAGGTTCTCTGCCAAGACTATAGCTTACAGCGCGTAGAGGCGGTAGATATGTTCCCCCGCACCCACCATGTGGAAACGGTGGCGCTGCTGGAAAAGGCGGCCCTATCAAAGGATCTTAAACAAGGAGGAGAAAAGAACCATGACGAAGAAAAAGGGGTTTGAGTACATTTTTGGCATCGTTCTGACCTTGGTCGGTCTCTTTATGCTCTTCAAAAACGCCTATGTGACCAGCTTCGGCTTTTTCACCTTTGGCCGGGTCAACACCGGGGCCATTCTCATCGTGTTGCTGGTGCTGGCCGTCATTTTTGCCATCGTCCGGCCTTCCACCTGGAGTAAGGTCCTCATCGGCGTGCTCATAGCCGCTCTGGTACTTTCCCTGATCCTGGGGATGCACATCGGCTTTCGGTACATGAGCCTCTCCGACGTTCTCTTGATCCTGGCCCCTCTGGCCGCCGGCATCGGTCTGGTGCTCCGGGGCATCTTCAGCAAGGGCTGACCCCCACCATATGGAACACCCCCCTTCCTTGGCACACAAGATGTAGAAACCCTTACAAAACCAGGGATTTTAAGAGAAAAAGTGCTTGACATCCCAGCTTTTGGCTGATATACTACTAAGGCCGCTCGGAAATAGGGTCTACAAGCAGCGCCCCGCGCTCCCCTACCACGGCGAGCCCGTAATAAAGGAGTGAAATAAGTATGCACGCGATCATTGTTACTGGCGGCAAGCAGTACAAGGTCACAGAGGGCGACGTTCTCTATGTGGAGAAGCTGCCCGTGGAGGCCGGCGACGCCGTCACCTTCGACCAGGTCCTGGCCGTCATCGACGGCGACAAGGCCACCTTCGGCCAGCCCACCGTGGCCGGCGCCAGCGTTCAGGCCAACGTGGTCAAGAACGGCAAGGGCAAGAAGGTCATCGTCTTCAAGTACAAGCCCAAGAAGAACGAGAAGACCAAGCAGGGCCACCGTCAGCCCTACACCAAGATCGAGATCACCAAAGTGAACGCCTGATGACCACCGTCACGTTCACCACTAAGGGCCAGCGCATCGAGGCCGTGGAGTTCCAGGGCCACGCCGCTCTGGCCGACGAGGGTGAGGATATCCTCTGCGCCGCTCTGACCTCCGCCATCCGCCTTTTAGAGACCACCGTCAACGATGTTTTGGCCGTAGGCGCGGCGGTGAAGGTCCGGGAGGACAAGGCTCTGATCTCCCTCAAGCTCCCCGGCGACATGGGTCAGGAAAACGAGACCGCCTGCCAGGCCCTTCTGGCCGGACTGATGGTCTACCTCACCGACCTGGCCGGGGAATATCCCGAAAATCTAACTGTCTTAGACATGGAGGTGTAAGACAATGCTGAACATTGGTTTGCAGTTTTTCGCCCATAAAAAGGGCGTAGGCTCCACCCGCAACGGCCGGGACAGCGAGAGCAAGCGTCTTGGCGTCAAGCGGGCCGACGGCCAGTTCGTGCTGGCCGGCAACGTGCTGGTCAAGCAGCGCGGCACCCACATCCACCCCGGCGTCAACGTGGGCAAGGGCAGCGACGATACGCTCTTCGCTCTGAAGTCTGGGCGTGTAAAATTCCACCGGCTGGGCAAGGACCGCAAGCAGGTCTCTATTGTCGAAGAAGAGGCCTAACAAACGTCTTTGAAGTGGGGTCGTTGCGGCTGCAACGACCCCGTTCTTTTTGGCATACTAGGAGCAAAAGGAGGCGAGCGTATGCCCAACGCGTGGCTAGACCAGGCAAAGATCTTTGTCAAGGCCGGAGACGGCGGCAACGGCGCGGTGGCCTTTCACCGGGAGAAGTATGTGGCCGCCGGCGGCCCCGACGGCGGCGACGGTGGCCGGGGCGGTGACGTGGTCATCATCGTGGACGACCACATGACCACCCTGATGGACTTTCGCTACAAGCGCAAATATGTGGCGGGCAACGGCATGGACGGCACAGGCAAGCGCTGCTCGGGCAAGGATGGCGAGACCTTGACCGTCAAGGTCCCCCGTGGCACCGTCATCCGGGACGCCGAGAGCGGCGACATTATCCGGGACATGGCCGACGCCCAGCCTTTCGTCCTCTGCCGGGGCGGCAACGGCGGCTGGGGCAACAAACACTTCGCCACCCCCACCCGGCAAGCGCCCCGCTTTGCCAAGGCGGGCCTCCCGGGCCAGTCCATGGAGGTCATTCTGGAATTAAAGCTGCTGGCCGACGTTGGGCTGGTGGGCTTTCCCAACGTGGGCAAATCCACGCTCCTGAGCGTAGTCACCCGGGCCCAGCCCAAGATCGCCAACTACCACTTTACCACCCTCTCCCCCAACCTGGGGGTGGTGAGCCTGGGCGAGGGCAACTCCTTCGTCCTGGCCGATATCCCCGGCGTCATCGAAGGGGCCGCCCAGGGGGCGGGCCTGGGTCACGACTTTTTGCGCCATATCGACCGCTGCCGTCTGCTGCTGCACGTAGTAGACGTGTCGGGCAGCGAGGGCCGGGACCCGGTGGCAGACTTTGACGCCATTACAGCGGAATTAGAGGCGTGGTCCAAGGACCTGGCCCAGCGGCCCACCGTAGTGGTGGGTAACAAGGTAGACCTGGCTCCCGACGGCGAGGGCTCCGCGGCGTTGCGGGCCCATGCGGAAAACCTGGGCCTGCCCTACTTCGAGATCTCCGCCGCCGCCCACCAGGGCACCCAGGAGCTGATGGCCTACGCCGCCCAGCGGCTCTCGGAGCTGCCGCCGCCGGAGCCCTTTGAGGCCACCTACGTACCCAAGGCCCCCTCGGTGGACACCTCCCAGCCCCTGGACATCACCCGCAGCGACGACGGCACCTGGATCGTGGAGGGTGAATGGCTCCGCCGGGTCATGATGAACGTGAATTTTGGCGATTTTGAAAGCCGCAACTGGTTTGACCGCATCCTGCGCCAGTCCGGCCTTTTTGACCGGCTGGAGGAGCTGGGCATCCAGGACGGCGACACGGTGTCGCTCTACAACCTGGAGTTTGATTATCAGCGGTAAATCGCTTTCTGGAGGTCCCCACTTACCAGCCCTCCAAATAGCGGCAGAGTATTTCTATTTTCTCTGCGTCAGAAATATCCTCGCTGTGTATTACCATTTTTACCCTTCGCAGAGTCTGCATACACCGACTTCGCAAAATCGCTTCCAGCCGCTCCATATCCAGTCCCGGAACCTCTACGGCAACTTGGCCTTGCCGAACCAACGCGGCCAGCACTTCTTTTAGCATCGTTTCCTCCCCCCTCTCCCCCTTTTTATAGCACGCACCGTTCAATCTGTCTGCATGACAAACCGTCATGCAGATTGTAATACAGCACAAAAACACACCGCTCAGCCAACTGGCCAAGCGGTGTGTTTGTTTTTTGTAAATCGGTTTTATTTATCCTCTTTAATAGCCGCCTGCGCCGCCGCCAGGCGGGCGATGGGCACCCGGAAGGGGGAGCAGGAGACGTAGTCCAGGCCGATGCGGTGGCAGAACTCCACGCTGGTGGGGTCGCCGCCGTGCTCGCCGCAGATGCCCACATGGAGCTCCTTGTTGGCCGGCCGGCCCAGGTCCATGGCCATCTTCATCAGCTTGCCCACGCCGGTCTGGTCCAACTTGGCAAAGGGGTCTGCCTCAAAGATCTTGCTGTCATAGTAGGCGGAGAGGAACTTGCCCGCGTCGTCCCGGCTGAAGCCAAAGGTCATCTGGGTCAGGTCGTTGGTACCAAAGCAGAAGAAGTCGGCCTCCTGGGCGATGACGTCGGCAGTGAGGCAAGCCCTGGGGATCTCGATCATGGTGCCCACCTGGTATTTGAGATTGATCCCGGCGGCGCGGATCTCCTCGTCGGCGGTCTCCACCACGAACTTCTTGACGTACTTGAGCTCCTTGACCTCGCCCACCAGCGGGATCATGATCTCGGGCACCATGGTCCAATCCGGGTGCTTTTTCTGCACGTTGATGGCCGCCCGGATCACGGCCCTGGTCTGCATCTTGGCGATCTCAGGATAGGTGACGGCCAGGCGGCAGCCCCGGTGCCCCATCATGGGATTGAACTCATGGAGGGAGGAAATGATGGCCCGGATGGCCTCCACGCTCTTGCCCTGGGTCTTGGCCAGAGCGGCGATGTCCGCATCCTCGGTGGGCACGAACTCATGGAGAGGGGGATCCAGGAAGCGGATACACACCGGCGTGCCCTCCAGGGCCTCGTAGAGGGCCTCAAAGTCGCTTTGCTGCATGGGCAGGATCTTGGCAAGGGCCTTTTCCCGCTCCTCGACAGTCTCCGAGCAGATCATCTCCCGGAAGGCGTCGATGCGGCCCTCGCCAAAGAACATATGCTCGGTGCGGCAAAGGCCGATGCCCTCCGCCCCCAGCTCCCGGGCCTTCTTGGCGTCCCGAGGGGTGTCGGCATTGGTGCGGACCTTCAGGCGGCGGTACTTATCGGCCCACTGCATGATGGTGTCGAAGTTGCCGGAGATGGTAGCGTCCACCGTGGCGATCAGGCCCTGGTAGATATTGCCGGTGGAGCCGTCGATGGAGATGGGATCGCCCTCATGGAAGATAACGCCGCCCAAGGTGAATTTCTTATTGGCCTCATCCATGTTGATCTTCTCGCAGCCGGACACGCAGCAGGTGCCCATGCCCCGGGCCACCACAGCGGCGTGGGAGGTCATGCCGCCCCGAACGGTCAAGATGCCCTGGGCGGCCTTCATGCCCTCGATGTCCTCCGGGGAGGTCTCCAACCGCACCAGGACCACCTTTTCACCCCGGCCTGCCCAGTCCTTGGCGTCCTCGGCGGTGAAGACCACCTTGCCGCAGGCCGCGCCGGGGGACGCGCCCAGACCACGGCCCAGGGGGGTGGCGGCCTTTAGGGCGGCGGCGTCAAACTGGGGATGCAGGAGGGTGTCCAGGTTCCGGGGGTCGATCATGGCCACGGCCTTCTCCTCCGAAATCATGCCCTCGCTGACCAGGTCGCAGGCGATCTTCAGCGCCGCCTGGGCGGTGCGCTTGCCGCTGCGGCACTGGAGCATATAGAGCTTGCCGTTTTCCACGGTAAACTCCATGTCCTGCATATCCCGGTAGTGATCCTCCAAAATGTCGCAGACCTTGATAAACTCGCTATACGCCTGAGGGAATTTCTCCGCCATCTGGGCGATGGGCATGGGGGTGCGCACGCCGGCCACCACGTCCTCGCCCTGGGCGTTGACCAAAAACTCGCCCATCAGCTTTTTCTCACCGGTAGCCGGGTCCCGGGTAAAGGCTACGCCGGTTCCGGAGTTGTTATTGAGGTTACCAAAGACCATGGGCATGACGTTGACGGCGGTGCCCCAGGAGTAGGGGATGTCGTTGTCCCGGCGGTAGACGTTGGCCCGGGGGTTGTCCCAGGAGCGGAAGACCGCCCGGATGGCCTCGTAGAGCTGGACCTTGGGGTCGGAGGGGAAGTCCTGACCCAACTGCTTTTTATACTCGGCCTTGAAGCTCTCGGCCAGCTCCTTGAGGTCGGCGGCGGTGAGCTCCACATCGTAGGTAACGCCCTTCTTGGCCTTCATCTGGTCGATGAGCTCTTCAAAATACTTCTTGCCCACCTCCATGACCACGTCGGAGAACATCTGGATAAAGCGGCGGTAGCTGTCGTAGACAAAGCGCTCAAAGCCGGGGTCGGGGTTGCCGGCGATCATGGCCGCCACCACCTGGTCGTTGAGCCCCAGGTTCAGGATGGTGTCCATCATGCCCGGCATGGAAGCCCTCGCGCCCGAGCGGACGGACACCAGCAGGGGATTTTTCAGGTCGCCGAACTTCTTGCCGTTGATCTCCTCCATCATGGCCACGTTGGCCATGATCTCGTTCATAATATCGTCGTTGATCTTCTGGCCGTCCTCGTAATACTGTGTACAGGCCTCGGTGGTAATGGTAAAGCCCTGGGGCACAGGCAGGCCGATGCCGGTCATCTCCGCCAGGTTGGCGCCCTTGCCGCCCAACAACTCGCGCATGGTGGCATTGCCCTCGGAAAATTTGTAGACATACTTTCTGGACATGTCTGCTTCATTCCTTTCTGTTTTAACGTCCCGTTCGGTCATTTTAGCTCAAATATTTTACCATCCTTTCGTCAAAAACACAAGGCCTATTCCGGATTTTTTTGGTTATTTTTGCCCAAACATCTTGGTGATCTCGCAGATGGCAATGGGGGCCACCGCCAGGGCCGCCACCGTCATCCACTGCAAGGGGGTCATCCACACCGTGGAGAACACCCCCATCAGCGGCGGCACCAGCAGCACCGCCAGCTGCATGGCAAGCCCCGCCAAAAAGGCTTTGTTCATGGCCCGGTTGGAAAAGGCCCCCAGGGCAAAGATGGACTGGTCCTCGCTTCGGACGTTAAAGGCGTGGAACAGCTGGCACAGCGTCAGCGTGGCAAAGGCCATGGTGTTGGCCACGCCGTCGGCCTGCTGGGGCGTGGCCAGCACAAAATGGCCCAGGCAGTACGCCGCCAGGGTCAAAGCGCCCACCATGAACCCCTGCCAAATCAGCCGTAGGGAGAATTTCCGGGTAAAAAGCCCCTCTTCCCCGCCTCTTGGCTTGCGCTCCATGGTCCCCGGTTCAGGCCGTTCCATACCCAGGGCCAGGGCGGGCAGAGAGTCGGTGACCAGATTGAGCCATAAAAGCTGCACCGGCACCAAGGGCATCTGCCCAAAGTCCAGCACCGTAGCCGCGAACAGCGTTAAAATTTCCCCGATGTTGCACGACAGGAGATAGTGGACCGCTTTTTTGATATTGTCGTAGATGCCCCGGCCCTCGGCCACGGCGGAGACGATGGTGGAGAAGTTATCGTCGGTCAGGATCAGATGGGCGCAGGATTTGGCCACCTGGGTGCCGCTCTTGCCCATGGCGCAGCCGATGTCGGCCTGCTTTAGGGCGGGAGCGTCGTTGACGCCGTCGCCGGTCATGGCGGTCACCTGGCCCCTGGCCTGCCAGGCCCGGACAATGCGCATCTTATGCTCCGGAGTCACCCGGGCGTAGACGGAGATGCGCTCCACCTCGTTCTCCAGGTCCTCCTGGCTCATAAAGTCCAGCTCCGCGCCGGTAATGGAGGTATCTCCCGGGCGCAGAATATCCAGCTCCCGGGCAATGGCCATGGCGGTGGTGCGGTGGTCGCCGGTGATCATGATGGGCCGGATGCCCGCGCGATGGCATTGCTCCACCGCCTGGCGCGCCTCGGGCCGGGGCGGGTCGATCATCCCCGCCAGGCCCAAAAAGGTCAAGCCCCGCTCGACCTGCTCCGCCTTAGGCTCTCTGGGCAGACTGGATAGCTCCTTTTTCGCCGAGGCCAGTACCCGCAGAGCCTCCTTGCCCATTTGCAGGACCTGCCGCTCTACCTCCCGCTTGCGCGTGGGCGTCAGCGCCACGGCGCCTTGGGCCGTCAGGATCTTGTCGCACCGCTCCAGCAGCAGGTCTGGCGCGCCCTTGACGTAGGCCACATAGCCCGCGCCGGACTTGTGCAGCGTGGTCATGCGCTTGCGCCTCGCGTCAAAAGGCAGGTCCCCCACCCGGGGCTCTCGCTGCTCCAGAGCCTCCCGGCTCAGGCCCATTTCCCTGGCCTTGACCAGCAGCGCCGCCTCGGTGGGCTCGCCGATGACCTGGTCCCCGGAAAAGGTGGCGTCATTACAGAGCAAAAAGGCCTGGGCCGCCTGGTGCTCCGCCTCCGGACCCTTGCCCCACAGCCGGACCACTTCCATGCGGTTACGGGTCAGAGTCCCCGTCTTGTCCGAGCAGATGACCCCCGCGCAGCCCAGGGTCTCCACGGCGGGCAGCTTGGTGATGATGGCCCCCCGTTTGGCCAGCCGCTGTACCCCCAGGGCTAGCACGATGGTGACGATGGCGCTAAGCCCCTCCGGGATGGCCGCCACCGCCAGGGACACCGCCGTCATTAGCATATCCAAAATGCCCTTGCCCTGCAAAAGCCCCACGCCGAACATGAGAGCGCACACGCAAAGGCAGACAAAGGACAGCGTCCGGGATACCTCTCCCATCCGCCGCTGCAGGGGCGTGGGCCGCTTTTCCGAGGCGTCCAGCAGGGAGGCGATGCGGCCCATCTCCGTGTCCATGCCCGTGGCCGTGACCACCATCACGCCCTTGCCCGCCACCGCCATGGTCCCCGCCAGCACCATGTTCCTCCGCTCCGCCAGGGGCGTGTCCGCCGCCAGGTCCTCGGCGGGCTCTTTATCCACGCTGACGCTCTCGCCGGTCATGGCGCTCTCGTCCACCCGAAGATTGGCCCCTTGGAGCAGCCGTCCGTCTGCCCCGATCTGGTCGCCGGCGGCGATGTACACGATGTCCCCCACCACCAGCTCCCGGCACCCCACCCGACAAAGGGCCCCATCCCGGCGCACCAGCGCCGTAGGCGCGGAGAGCTCCTTGAGGGCCGCCAGGGCCTTCTGGGCGTGATCCTCCTGGGAGATGGAGATGGCGGCGTTGACCACCACGATGACCAGAATGATGGCGCTGTCCAGCCAGTCCCTGCCGCCGCCGGCCCAGAGGGAAAGCCCTGCCGCCGCCAGCAGGACCAAGATCATAGGGTCCCGAAGCTGGTTTAAAAGCCGCATAAAAAGCGACGCGCGCTTTTCCTGCCGCAACTCGTTGGCTCCGTCCCGCTCCAGTCGCAGCCGGGCCTCGGCCTGGGAAAGCCCTGTCTTTTCGTCCGTTTCCAGCTGGGCCAGCAGCTCCCGGGTCCCCTCGCAATGGGCCACCATCGCCCTCACCTTCCTTTCGGAAGGAAGTGTATCAAAGTTTGTCCAAAAAAGAACGGGAAACCTGTCCCAGGTCTCCCGTTTTGCTCTTATTCATACCTGCCGTCATACCAGCCCGTCACGCCGTCTTTCTTGGCCAGCAGCCCGCGGCTGGTCCGCCGGACCACCGAAAGGACGTCCCCCGGCGCCACGCTCAGGCGATAGTCGGTGGAGTCCTCGCAGGTGACTTGGCCGTCCCGGCGGCGAAGATAGGCGGTGAGGATGCTCAGGACCCGGCCGCTCTCCTCATGGCGGCACAGGCAAAACTCCTCCCCCTCCTCCAGCACCGACAAGGCGCTGTGGCCGAAGCGGATGTTGATGGGGTCGGGGCTTGGCGCCTGGGCGTCCAGGGCGGTGACGGTGGGAAAACCATCGTCGCTGACCCAGGTAAAGGCCCCGCCGGGCTTCTGGGGCAGGATGACCACGTTGACCTGGCCGTCCCACTTCAGTGTGGCCCCGCCGTCGATGCTGGCGATGTGTCGTTTTTCGTCGAAAATAGGCGCGGCGGAAGGGATCCGCTCGTTATAGAGTGTCACCGGCCAGTGGCCCACCACCACCCAGCGGCGGAAACTGTGGCCCTGGGTCAAAAAGCTGTCATTTTTCATCACCTCAAAGGCGCTGAGACTTTCCAGCTCCGTCTCCCGGGGCACGCCGCCGTGGACAAAGAGATAGTCGTCGTGGAGCAAAATGTGGGGCAGGCCCTCCAAAAAGCCGATCTCCGGGCCAAAGGCCTGGCGCAAAGCGGCCCGGGCGGCGGGATAGTCCGCCGGCGTGTCCAGGCGCGTCCCCGCCATGCGGGCCATTTTCACCAACGCGCACCGCTCTCCCAGCTGGGAAAACCACCGCTGGTAGAAGGCGTCGGGGATCTGGGGCGAGCGGCCGTCCTGGGTGCGGAAGAAGGCCGGGGTGATGTTGTCGCAGTTGCCCAGCACGGTGTGGACCGTGTGGGTCCGGGAAAGCTCCATCACATACCGCAGGGTGTCCAGGCTGCCCTCGCTGCGCTCCATGATATCGCCCAAGACGATAAGCACATCCTCTGGGCCGAAGTTGGCCTTGGCCAGCGCGCCCTTTAGCAGGCCCAGCGCGCCGTGGACGTCGCTGACGACCAACACCCGCTGCCCCGGCTGCCAACGGATGGGCTGGACTATCGCTTTGGGGGTCATGGTCTTCCCCTCCACGCGCATTCAAAGGCGTACCATCCCTTGCGCTCCAGAGCATCCAAAACAGCAAAGCCATTGCCCTCCAAGGCGGCGCGCACCTCATTCGCCCGGGTGTCGATGATGCCCGAGCACAGGAATTTACCGCCCGGAGCCAGCCAGGGCCCCACCACAGAGGACAAGGGAATGATCACATCGGCTACGATGTTGGCTAAGATCAGGTCCCACGCTTGCCCTGCCAGGGCCTCGCGCAGGTCCATGTCCCCCAACACGTCCCCGGCTAATACCTTGTAGCTTTCCTTGGTGACGCCGTTCATGGCGGCGTTTTCATAGGCCACGTCTGGGGCCTTAGGATCGATGTCCACCCCCAGGGCGTAGTCCGCCCCCAGCAGCCGCGCGGCAATGGAGAGGATCCCCGAGCCGCAGCCCAGGTCCAGCACCCGCTGGCCGGGGGCGGCGTAGCGCTCCACCCCCTCCAGGCACAGCTGGGTGGTGGGATGGCTGCCGGTGCCAAAGGTAAGGCCCGGATTCAAAAGCAGCTCCACCCGGCCTGACGCGCTCTCCCCCGCCAGCCACTCTGGCACCACCCGGAGCCGCCGGCCGATGTCGATTGGCTGGTAATATTTCTTCCAGCCGTTGGCCCAATCCTCTTCCTCCATGGGGGCAACGGTGAGGCTAATACCTGTTAGCCCGCGCAGATATTCCTCTGCCTGGGCGCGGCCTGCGTTGGTGGCGGGCGTATAGAACTTCACCCGGGCCGCGCCCTTCATGCTCTCTTCCAGGGCCTCGTCCACGTAGTCCCAATACTGCCGGTTCTCCTCCAAAAAGCGCTTGAAGTCAGCCTCATCCTCGATGACCAGGCCGGTGAGGCCCCGGGCGGTAAGCTTCGCCGTCAACTCGTCCAGCGCACCCGCGTCCGTCTCCAGGCAGTATTCCAACCATTGGGCCATATCGATACCTCCCTAAAAAGCGGACCGCCGAGACCGGCGGTCCGCCCTTCTGTCTTACCGCTCCGTCCCCAGGAAAAACAATGCGAGCGTTCCCGGCCCGGAGTGAGACCCGATGACGGGGCCGGTGTAGCCAATGTGGATGTCCTGCACCCCCAGGCGCTCCCGGACCAACCCGGCCAGATACTCCGCGTCCTCCGGGCAGTCGCCCTGGCAGATGAACATGGTCTGGGTCGAGGGCTCAATGGCGGTCTGGGCCGCCTTGTCCACCAGAGCCTTGATAGAGCTCTGGCGGCCCCGGGCCTTGGAAATATTGATGAGGTGCCCTTCGTTGTCCACGTGGAGCACCGGCTTGATGGAGAGCATGGTGCCCAGCATGGCGGTGGTGGCGGAGATCCGCCCGCCCCGCTTGAGGAACTGGAGGTCGTCCACGGTGAACCAGTGGCACAGGTGGAGCTTGGTGTTCTCCGCATAGTCCCGGGCCTCCTCCAAGCTGGCCCCCGCCTCCTTTTGCTTGGCGGTGAGGTAGACCAAGAGCCCCTGGCCCAGGGAGGCGCACAGGGTGTCTACCACATAGCATTTGCGGTCGGGGTACTCCTCACTAAGCTCCTGGGCGGCCAGCTTCGCCGACTGGCACGAAGACGACAGCCCGGAGGAAAAGGCCAAAAACAAAACGTCCCGTCCCTCTTGCAGCATAGGCGCAATGGCCTCCTTGGCCTCAGCCAAATTCACCGCGGCGGTGGTGGCCACCTCCCCGGCGCGGAGCCGGGCGTAAAATTCCTTGGGGTCCAGATCCCGGCGGTCGGGCCAGTCCTGGTAGGTCTTGCCCCCCATGGTCAGGGAAAGGGGCAGCACCCGGATGTCCAGCTGCTCCACCATGGCCTGGTCCAGATCAGCGGAGGAATCGGTCATGATCACATAGTTGTCCATCAGTTATCTCCTCACTTTTTCTTCTTATTCTCGCTTTCCTGGTCCTCCTGGGCCTGGGCCATCAGCTCCAGGACCCGCTGGCAGGCCAGCTTGCTGGCGTAGCTGTCCAAGGCCAGCCCCAGGGCCAGGGAGGCCAGACCCTCTTGCTCCACGTTGGGGTCGATGGGCTTTGCCACCTTGTCCAAAGACCGGTCCAGTTGCTGTAAAAAGAAATCGTAGCGCTCGGGAACAGACAGCTCTGTCTCTCCCAGCCCTGCAAACAGCGTAGCCATCTCCCGCATGGAGATCACGCTTTTCAGCGCGCAAATGGCGGTGAGCCAGGCCAGATGCTCCCGGCCATAGCGCTTGCCCTCGGCCCGGGGCAGCAGATTGTCTTTGATGTAGTTATTCACCATGGCCGAGGTCAAAGCGTCCCCACCCTCAAAGCGGATCAGCTGGCGGGGCATATAGGAGATAAGCTGATCCATGTAAAGGGCCAGGTCTGGCAGCTGCTCCCAGGCGGTGGGCCGTTCGGTGCGCATCCGCTGGCGCAGTTCTTCCAACTCCTTCACGCTCTCCCCCCCTTCCTGATCGAATTTTCCCTATCGGGTTTTTTATATGATATCACATTCGCGCAACGGTGTGATATCATACGCCATCCTTTGCGGTTCCCGGCAAAGCCGGGGAGCAAAGGCGGCATAAATTGATATAATAGCTGGTCTCAGTTATTATATCATGACGTTTTTCACATGGCAATAGAAAAAGGACGTATCCTGCCCCCTTGACAGGGCTTTGGGGCCAGTTTATAATAAAACTAACAGCTACTAGCTATTAGCCAGAAGGAGGAATGACCGTGGCGAGCAGTGGAAACACCAGACGCCGGGCAATGGACGCGGCGCTGGAGATCTTTGCCCAAAAGGGCTACCATGGCGCCTGCGTAGGCGACGTGGCTGAGGCCCTGGGCATCAAGTCGCCGTCGCTCTACAAGTATTTTAAAGGCAAGGACGACCTCTACGCCGCTTTGCTGGCCGAGGCCGACGCCCACTTCCAGTCCCTGTGGGCCGACGTGGCGGCCCGTCTGGAGCGGCTGGAGCACGCGGCGGTGCAGGCGGGAGTGTTGACCCCGGAGCGGCTGGAGGAGGACGGGGGCGGCTGGTTTTTCGACCAACTGGACGATGGTCCCGCCTCCTGCTACCGCCGCCTGCTGGTAGGCCGTGCCTGCCTTTGGGAACAGCCCATCGCCCTTTTTGAGGGACTGTTTGCCCGACTCATTGACCGGGAGATCCTCCGCCGGGGTGATCCCCATGTGATGGCGGTGGAGTTCGTGGCGCCGCTGGTGCAGCTGTGGCAGCTGCGGGATGGGCAGCCCGGCCGGGCGGAGGCCTGCGCCGAAGAGGCCCGGCGGCACCTGCGGCAGTTCCACCGGGTATTTGCCCATCGGGAACCCCGGAGCGGCGGCAATGGCCCGGTGGGCCGCCTGTTCCGCCGCTGAGAGAGAAAGGAGACGCGCGCGATGGAATTTGAAAAAGTGGCCCAGCTTGTTCGGAATATGCAGGACCAGCCCCAGGCCGGCCCCGGCTTTTTGAGCGTTTTTATGACGGTGACGGTGGCGGTCTTGGTGGTGGCGTCCGTCTTTGGGCTCATCGCCGCCATTTTGCTCACCATGGGCCTTTCCAAATACCGCCACCAGGCTAACTCCCTGGGCCGGACCGGCGGGGAGATCGCCCGCCAGCTTTTGGACGAGCAGGAGCTGAAGAAGATCAAGGTGGCCGCCAGCGGCTCTATTCTCTGGGGCAACAGCTATAGCCCCCTGCTGAAAAAGGTCCGCCTGGGGCGGCTGGTCCATGGCCGAAAAAGTCTGGCGGCCATGGCCATGGCGGTACAAAAGGCCTGTCTGGCCGTTTTGGACGAGCAGGACCGGGACGCTTTTCGATCCCGCAGAGCCGGCATCATGTATCTGGGGCCTTTGGCTCTGTTGCCGCTGATGATCGTAGGCGCGCTGCTGGAGTGGTTCCTCTCCGGCGGTGGCTGGATCGTCTTTTCCTTTACCGTCCTGGCTCTGGTGCTGTACGCCATCTCCTGGGTGGCTGCCATCCGGGGCCTGAAGCAGGAAAAGCAGGCCCAGACCATGGCCCTGGAGCGGATGGAAGCCGAGGGCTACGCCACCGCCGAGGAGGGCAAGCTGTGTAAGAAGCTTTACCGGCTCTATAACGCAGAGTACTGCAACAATATGGTCCTGGGCATTTTAGAGCTGCTCTACCGCGGCTTGCAGGTCTTTGCCTATATCCAGGGCTCCCCGGAGGAGGACGCGCCCTAAGGGGCCTTAAAAAGGCAAACAGAAGGGGCTGGGCAGTTTTGGCTGCCCAGCCCTTTTTCTATGCTCCTAACAACAGTCCTCTCCGCTTACTTTGTCTCGATATAAACGCCCCGTTCCGCGCTCCAGTCCACGGTGAAGCCCAGCGCGCTTCCCAGGTCGCGGAGCTTATAATAAGTGTTTCCGCCGCCGTTGGCGTCGGTGATGATAAAGGCGGTCAGGTCGGCGGACTCGCCGTCCACATTAGGGGCGGAGGTGGCGCAGGTAAAGGGCTGGTCGCCGGAATAGGAGGTGTTGTTCTCCCGGCCGTTGCGGGTGGTGTAGGGCTTGCCCGTTTCCAGGTTGACCTTGCCGTCCCAGCCCACATTGAACTGGGCGGCGGTGCCGTCCAGCGCCGCTGCCACGTCTCGCACCCTTACATAGTTGGTGTCATTGCCGCTGGCGTCCTTGATGGCGTACATCTGGAACTCCACCGCCTTGCCGTCGATCTCCACCGTCTGCGTGGAGGCGTAAGCAATGGCAGGAATGACGCGGAAGCTCTCGCCTAGCCACGTGATCATCTCTTCCCCGTCCTCCGCGCTGAAAACCTGGAACTGTACGTCATATTCCTTGGCCGGGTCAGCCATGTCGATCACCGTGCCGTCCGCCGCTGTCATGTCATGGGTAAAGGTGATGGCAAGGGGCGACATATACCGCCAGGTCTCCTTAGGCTCTTCATTGGAATATTCCTTTGGGGCGGCGTAGAGACAGCTGCCTTCCTCCTCTGTCCATCTTACATCCGCCCAGTGGACCGTACCGTTCCACTCAGGGTTTGGGTAAAAGGTAAAGGCGGACCCTTCCAACATAACATAAGTCCGATTGTCCCACTCGTCCCGGGTGACCTCTAGGCACTTGGAGTGGTCAAAGTCGTAGAGGAGCCAGGAATCGGAGTTGGCCCGCTTGGCCAAATGCTCAGGCAGGGGCGCGGGCTGATCCAGGCTCTCGCCCACCGGCTCTCGGGCTGTACTCATGCCTTCTACGTTGCCGGCCATGGCCGGCACGGCCAGGCCCAGGCTCAGTACCAGCGCCAACGCCAGGGATAGAACTCTTTTCTTCATGTAAAAACCCTCCTTTTATTTCAGCGGCCCAAAGAGCCGCTATCCTTTTTGCTCGCTTACGGCTCCGGGGAGAGCGAGCCCGCCCGGCACTGGGGGACCTGGCTGCCGTCCAGCCAAAACAGGCGCAGCTGATCCCAGGCAGTGCCCACATTTACCGTGGCATTGCTGCCAGCGGCGGTCTTTACCCCGGTAAAGCGGCCATTGCGATAACAGGCCACGAACACCGTCTCGCCGCTGGGGATGCCACCGCTAAAGGCCAGCTCCCCGGTCTCGGTGGAGTAGGTCCAGGAGAGCTCACTACTGTCGCCTAAGGTGCCGTGGTACTCGATCTGCTCGCCGCAGTAATAGCACCAGCCGTCAGAGCCAATATTGTGGCCCGTAGCGGGAATGACCTCGCCATACTCCATTACCTCGCCGCAGTCGGTGCAGACCCAGTTGCCGGTATAGCCCGCCTCGGTGCAGGTGGCCTCCTTCCAGCCTTGTCGGTCCCAATTCAGGTGCTCGCAGATGTCCACCGGACTGCCGTCGTAGTAGTATGGCTCGCTGTACGGGGACCAGGGGCTGTTTTGGGTCTGGGTCACGTCGTTGCTCAGGTTCATGACTCGGAATTTGTAGTACCCCGCACCGTACTTCTCCAGCGCCCAGGTGTCTACCGCTGTTTTTGGCACGGAAGAGTCGAAGGTGGAGCAGGAGCTAACAAACGCATATTTACCGCTTTGAGTTTTGGAGAAGTAGAATAGAATGACGGTATCTCCTCCCTCGACGTTGCCAGAGCGCCAGGTGCAGTAAGGAAAGTCCCAGGCGGGCGCGCTGGGGGCGGCCAGCTGGGCGGCAGGCTTAGTGTAGGTCCACTTGGGCGAGGTGGCCACGGCGCTGTTGTTGCTGCTGGTGGACTCAAAGCCCATGACGTTCTGAACGGTAAAATGGTAAGTGCCGCTCTCCAGGGTCAAATCGTCCATGGCCAAAAACCTGCCCAGCTGTTCGGTGCCGGGGTAGTCGCTGGCCCCTACGCCGTAGCCTCCCCACGTTTGGCTCAACTGCCGGCCATCCTTATAAATGACCAGATGAACATAGCCCATAGTGTTCTCGCCAAATCTCCAGGACATAGTGTCCACGGGTTCGCCCTCACCGCCCCAAGCCAGGTCAGTGGGGGTAGACAGCTTCCCCGCCGCCAGTGCGGGAACGGCCAGCCCCAGACAAAGTGCCAACGCCAACGCCAGGGAAAAAACTCTTTTTTTCATATGCAGGGCCTCCTTGGTTATTTCAGTAGCTCATAGAGCCGCAGCAGGGTGATCATAGACTGCTCCCGACTGTAAAGCCCGGAGGGGTCAAAGCGGTTATCGCCAACGCCGCCCATGATCCCAACGCCCTGCACCTGTCCCACAGCGGCGGCGGCCCAGAAGGAGATCTGCGCCCGGTCGGCGAAGGACGCCACTTGGGCGGGCAGCGGCTCACCCACCGCCTCAGCCAGACGGGTCAGCATAGTCGCTGCCTGCTCCCGGGTCAAGGTGCCATTGGGGTCAAAGCGGTCGCCGCCTACCCCGGACACGATCCCCAGGCCTCCCATCTTCTCAATGTTGGGGTCGGAGGTATCGGAAAAGGTCTTGCGCTGGGCGATGGCCTCCCCGGTCGCCTGCTCATAAAAGGCCACCGCCAGGGCGCAGAACTGGGCGCGGGTGGTGGACTGGGTGTAGTCGCTCTGCATATCCTGGGGCACCAGGCCCTTTGCCACCGCCCCGGCTACCGCCTCGGCGGCCCAACCGCTGGCCCCGGTCACCGTCACCAAATTGCCGCTGGCGTCATAGCTACCCGCATAGTCCCCGGCGCCCTCGCCCTTGATGGTGCAGTTTTGGAGCGTGAGCTTGCTGGCGCCGAGACCGCTTTGCACAAGTTCAATGGTTCCGCCTGTGATTTTTAATGTTTCTCCTTCCGCACTTTGGGAACCACTATGACCGATGGCAGCGCCATTATACCCTGCGGTCGCTCTTACAAGTCCACCTGTGATCGTAATAGTGCCGCCATCTCCGCCACCAGAGCCAGTACCACCGCCGCCACCAATACCAGCAGCGCGATAACCTCCGCCAACAGCGGTAACAGTACCGCCATTGATTGTAATGACGCCACCATTGCCACTTCGGCTTATACCATATGATGTTCCAAGCCCACCAATGCCTGCGCCATCACCCAAATAATACTTGCCACCCGTTGCCGTGACAATGCCGCCGTTAATAGTGACTGTTCCACCATCATGGTAACCGTCCTCTGCTTGCCCACCAATGCCCGCCTCATTTTCACTCGTAACCTCAATAACACCGCTGTTGATGATCAGGGTGGCACCACTGGTCATAATACCACTCTTTACACTCGAAATTTTAAGCTGCCCATTTCCTGGCTCAAATTTGTTGTACTGACTATCGGAAATGGTCAGCACTTGTGCAAGTTCGATAAGCAATCCAACGTCCCTATTAGAGGGAATAATGGTCAGCTTGTGCCCATTTAGGTCAAGGCTGGAGCTGCGGGTGACGATAAGGCCCTCTTTCACACCGATATCACCGCCCAAAGTAATGTCGCCGCCCTTGTCAAAGGCCGCTTGCAGTTCCTCGGCGGTGTTGACTACCGTGGCCGCTGCCGAGGCCGGGACTACCAGCCCCAGGCACAACGCCAAGGCCAGCGCCAGGGATAGGACTTTCTTTTTCATGTGAATGACCTCCTCTTATTTCTCAAAACCTCTAAACAATAGATAATTCCTATTACAGACGATTATACCACGGCAAAATATCAATTACAATAGGGAATATCTCTTGTTGGGAGGTATTTATGCCGATCGAGTTGAATTACAGGCTTGTAGGCCAACGGCTGCGAGCCATCCGAAAAAAGAGGGGCTATACCCAGGAGCAGTTGGCGGAAATGGCGGGGATCAGCCCACAGCATTGCTCCGGCATTGAAACGGGAGCGGCAAAGGTGTCCCTTCCCGCTCTGGTGCAACTGTGCAACGCTTTAGGGGCCACGCCCAACGAGGTCCTGCTGGATTCCGTTCCGGCAGCGGCCAAGCCGGGATTGATGCGGGAGGTAGAGGCCGTTTTCGCGGATGCCTCTCCCGATGAAATGTACCTTATGCTGGCCCAGGCCAAGAGCATCAAGGAGGCCGTCAGGGTCAAGAATATACTTGTAACAAAGTAAAAAAGCCGTAAAGGCAAAAGAAAAGTCCTGTAACCAATCATGGTTACAGGACTTTTACTGGAGCTGCTGGGCAGATTCGAACTGCCGACCTCATCCTTACCAAGGATGCGCTC